>Ga0210059_1006303_pt1 | contig 19067 bp, 14 predicted proteins | sample Ectturendosymbi2_FD_188042 | JGI IMG/M metagenome (GOLD analysis project Ga0210059, IMG submission 188042) | Ecteinascidia turbinata endosymbiont from Florida, USA - Sample 2 (SPAdes) (version 2) | ecosystem: Host-associated > Tunicates > Ascidians > Unclassified | place: Key West, Florida... | reverse complement strand
CCACTTTTTAAATCACTGTTTGTTCTGATTCTTACCTTTCTTCATGCAACTTCGGCAATAACGGAGTGCCATCCCAAGCATGGCTTCGGAGGCAGACAATTTTTTATCCGACGTCAACGTCAAACTTCAAAGTTTTTTGACTCTGACGCCAAGTGGATAAAAATTTTTGAACTTTGATTCCAGATAATCTTATTTTTAATTAGCACGCTATGAAGCAGGTTTTTATTCAGCAAAGTGTGCTGAAATCAATAACGTCTTTCCAATCTTAGACGTTGCAAATCTGTAATTATAAACTTCTGCGAGAAGTACATTGATGAATACTTGAATGTAGGTGTGAATTAAAATGTGCAATTACAGTCTGAAATAACATACACAATACAGCAGAAATTTTAGTGTGTCACTAGCGTCATAGATAACAACAAACTTGCGGTTTAAACAAGCGGTAAAGATCCACGTATTTTTGAATTGCAAGTAATTTTGCACTTTTGCACTGCACCTGTTGTTATGAAGCATTGCGGCTTAAATGCATGGACCAAAGTTTCTTAAACTCAAGCAACGGGAAATAACTGACAGATGCAGCAAAAGAGAACAACTTGCACGCTGTATTACTTGGGACATGCAGATCCAGAACAGCTGGTGAAACCAGCTCGGAAATCTCACAAGAATTTAACTTTGTGTTTCTTGGGCCCAGAGACTCAGGAAGAACAGAAATGCTTTAAGAACTGGCTCAATATTAAGTAACTAAACACTTGAATTCTGTTCGCAAAAAACATGAAAAACTAATTAAAACGCGCAAAAAATAAAAGCGAGATGACAAGCTAGTTTTGTGATGAAATACTGTAAATACAACAAATGGATTGATACTGGTTTCGACTCGGTTTGTAACTTCTGATGAAGACACTGAAACGAATTCGTCGTTTTCCTGGTCTTCAAAATAAAGCATGTATCTTGAAATCTAGATCGCAGAGGGCTTCTTTTGCACTGACCTGCTAATTGTCTGTGAGCATCATCCTACGCTGAGGATCGCAATACACAGCAGCTAGCAGAATGTTATTCATAAACAAGTTTGCTTCTCCGCGTTATAATTTTTTCATGCTTTCAGCCACACAGCTGGACGTGTGTTGTGACAGCCAACATAACAGATATTTCCATTATTGCCCGAGTTAAATCTTCTTCCTGAATCCTTTTAGTTTCTTTCAAGAAATTTTCGAAATAACATTCTCCAAAGCGTTCACTTCACCCCACAGCTGTTTATTCAAATTGTTTTAAGGATTTGCCATGTCAAGCAGAAGACTTCAGTTCAAGAATGCAGTTAAGCATCAGGTAGGTTGAACCCCAACGTGTGGCTTGAACAAGAATTTCAGGTTTGTCCCACGTCTCTTGATGATGCGTTTTATCTTGGACGTTCTGGCAGCAGCTACAACTTGCCTAATTTTTGTCTGAAGACTTGGAACCACCCTCTTCGCAAAGCATCAAGTGCTGCCAAATGAGGTGTATGAACACCACATGTGGTGAATCTCATGGCTCTTACAAACTTTCTTCTTCTACAGTATCTGGACCAGTTCTTAACCAGAGGGCACGCCTCCCCAGGGAGGCGCCAATAAATTTCCGGGGAGGCGAGGCCTTACGCGCTGTACAACATGGAAAGTCTTTGAACGGGAAAAGTCTGGGGTTCTTGAAGCAGCGGACAATTACTTACGGGAGGCGTGGTAGAGAAAAGGTTAAGAACCACTGATCTAAACCTGCATGTTCGCTTTCATCTGTATCAGGACCACAATTTTCACAAACTTCATTGGGCTTTCCTATAGTGCTTATCATGTTCGATGTATTGTCGGTAACAGCGCATACAAACTGCTTCTTTTCAAGTTCAACAATTTTAGAACATCCGACACGGGCTTCTGTGAGAAGTTACTTGCACGGTTCGTTTCTCGTATCGGTAACTAACAAAGTTTTCATTTTGATCGTGCCGTCTTTGCCAAAATAACCGACGTTTACGGCAAAACATTTTAATTGAATCCTTGTACATGCATCCATTTATGTGCACAAATTTTCCACTTAGTTATTTTTTCAGTGCTGATTTCTGTTTCTTTGGCTCTAAGTGGATTTTTGTCGTTTATACATGCATAAAACGAAAGCATAGTTTGAAGCACAACTCTGTGTCGTGTCTATCTGAGAGAAAACTCTTGTATTACGTTTAGTGTCTAGGTGCAAGGTCACAGTATGTACGCTACAGTTATTTGGAATGCTTAATAAAAACACATGTATGAGCGCAGTTTCACAACCACAGCTCGTACAGTGCACTATCAACAAATACATACGTATAGAATAGAATGATGCAGCAAGATAGGCACTGAATATATACAACAGTGTGGAAACGTCTTGCACATAAGAGAAAATCTAGGTCTGTCTGTAACACTTAAGACAGGGGTCACCAACCTTTTTGAAACAGAGAGCTACTTCTTGGTGCAAATTCATGCGAAGGGCTACGAGTCTGATATACACACTTCTGAAATAAACATTTGCTCAATTAGTCTTAAATTATGTTATCATCAATAAAAATTAAAGATACTGCTCATGTTTATGCTATTGTCAGAACAAGCCCGCGGGAGACCCACGTGGTCCGTGCAGGCGACCTGGTGCCCGCGGGCACCATGTTGGTGACCCCTGACTTAAGATGTCTGCATCATATTCATAATGCACGACGTATAAGAGTGACCTTTGCTCAGGCAAGAGCTCCGGAGTAATCACAAACTGTTTGGAAGCGTTGCGTCACAACTGCATTGTGACGACATAACTAAACGTCGTTGAAAAGTCGATTTTAAATTTAAGTGCTTGAACTCACTGTCGGAGATAGTGAAGTATTGTATACTCCGAATCCCAGAATAAAAATATCCGGACTCTGACTCCTGATAAAATAGCAAAAATGATCTACTCCTGAGGCTAAGCCCTGATCTCAAGTGTATGTTGCAAGCAACCCTGATCTCAAGTTGCAAGCAGCTGAGATAGGAATTTCGCAAAGAGATTGTGGCGTAACGCTTCGCGTCAAAGTACGCAGCTGTGAAGTTCTGGAAACCCTGAATGCCGTTCCACTATTCCGAACAGAGAGGTCCTAGTCACGACGGTTCGACCATGTGAATAGAACGCCACGTAAAAGGTCGGCGAGTCCTGCTGGCGGCACCAAGCGACCCAGAGGCCAATCAAACACCATATGACATGACCACATCGCTGGTCCGGCTTGATCACGACTTGGTGTGGAGCCCGTAGGATTAACAGAAATTGCTGAACACCATGGGACTTTCTGAGGTTGGTGCCGGCGCGAGAGGAAAAGCGCGCGTCAAAAGTGAAGTAGTAAAAGGCTGTTTGGATTCAAATATAAGCAACTGCCCCACGTAAAACTGTGATGCACACGGCAGCGCGAAAGGGGACGCTCTCTTTGCAAATCACAGTGAATTACAGTCAAGCTTTCTTGAGTGCATTTTTTGTTCCCGCCTCGTGAATTAGCTCAGATAACTACTCGTAACGCAGGGTTTTTTTTTAAAGGAAAATATCAGGTACCCGGTATGGATCTGTAGGGACCCGATTTTCTCTGATTCTAGAGACCCGATGATAATTTTCTCTGATTCTAGGGACCCGATTTTCAATTCTAGGGACTCGAATCGGGTCCCTAAAGCGCCTTAAAAAAACCCTGCGTAACGTTTACCAAAGCAAGGAATAAATAAAATACATCATGAAATGATGTGGGACGGAAGTACCTCGTGACGACTTCACGAAATCACAACAGTTGTTTATCATTGCAAGGGATCTTTCGCTAGCACTCGTCGTAGTGAATACAAACGAAAACCACGACTTTTACAAACAACGTATGCTTTTTTGGAGTGAGCACAAACGTGAATGTAACAACCAAACGCTCAAAACAATAAACTGGACAACTGGTATGACTTCCACTAACTTAAGGTGCACATACGCACTGAATCTAAGCGCTTACGTGGTCAGTAAAATCTTTTATGGCCGCAGCGGCCAAAACATGAAAACAAAGCAAAGAATCACCCTTGAACTTTTCAGCTGTGGACAACACATGTTCGATCCCATTCGATTTGACAACGACAACGCGGTTGCCTTCGTGTTTCATGCATGAAAGCTTCAGTATTCGGAGCGAAACGGCACCGATGTCAGCGATTTCCGTTTCTGCAACGTATGCGTCGGGTTAATGCGAAGCGATCGCATCAACAAAATTAAACACCTGCACTTGACTGAGACAACAGACTTCTGGCAAAAATAAAAACCGCGCTTGAAACAAGTACAGAAAATCTTCCTATGCTCGTAGCTCACACTTGACTCGATGAAAATGCCTTCTGTCAGGTTTACTTCAGTCGAACAACAACGCACAAGGTTTGTTTCTAAGTCGAACAACAACGCAGAAGGATTGTTTCTTTAAAACACTTTGAGGTCCCGTGAGCGCCACTATTCTTGCGCCAACATGTTCGACCATAACTCAGCAGCCGATTGAACTAGAGAGCTGTTCAAACTCTCTAAACATACGTGGTCTTGCAGTTTCAATTTTAGAAAAAATTGGGAATTTTTGAATTTGAACTTTTTTGCAGGTGGCGTCACAATTGGGGCAGGTTCAGGGTTTTTTGGGTGACGTCATCGGGTCCTGGGCCTAAAAATCAAGATGCAATTTTTTGTTTCTTAAAAAAAGCTAGGCGAAAATTGGCATCTTCAGAGCCCTTAATTGACCTTCTAGCGTTTGTGGTTAGCAATTTACGGCCTAAAAACAACAAAACAATTAATTAATCCCGTAGAGAATTAATTTTTCGGCTATTGAACCAAAACCACTCAAAAAAGTCAGAAACAAATTCAAACAACGGAACAACGGGGTGGGGGAATAGCAACCGTGCAATGAACCCTTCCTGTCCTGATGGAATTTCGGTACTGCTACCTTTAATATACAGTACTCCGTACTTTTGTGATTATTCAGCGGCTTCAAAACATAAAACCGAAGTCCTCCGACGAGATATTAGCAGGGCCTATACGCGAGAATGAATTACTTTTGATACATAACTGGTGCTTGGTGAAAGTGCGCTGAATTGAGATCTCCTGTAAACGGTATATCTGGCCAGCCACAGACATTCTAACACAGCAAGTATACAGATAACCCGTTGCTACGATTAATGAAATCGAACCTTGATGATGAAATTCTGTTGAACGGGCGAAATACTATGAAAAGAAAACTAAGGTTGCGTTTTTGTTGGTTTGGTTACCGCCGTCAATGTCCTGCAAGATTGTGTTGAAAAGCAGAACTTGATGGAAAGTTAAAAAACTTCGCAAAGATCATACCTTTCAGTATTTCAAAAATAAATTCAAAACCATCACTGTTGATGAGATCCGGCTGGCCATCAAGCAGGCATGAATAAGCAGAAAGACTCGCTAAAAACAAAAAAAACTGCTATTAAATTCAGCTATAAATTACAGATCAAGGCTGATCAAAAACAGTCTGCCAATTGCACAACTTCTAAAGATTAACCTTCCGTGGATACGAATAAAATTTCGTTGACAAAATTTCTTGGCCTTATTAAACTGAAATTTTTAGTCTGACGAAACGACAGACAAAACCTGGCACCAGAATTGCTGCAAACACGCAGAACTCAGCTACAATAAAATCGCAAAATGAACAAATTCTCAGAGTAGAAGGATTATTCCAGAACACAACGCAGGTAACGCAAAAATTTCCCAATTTTTGGGAAAGGCAACTAACACTCAAGAGTTTCTGGGCTTCCCTTTGCAAACTGGCAGCATTTGAAAATCACGTTTTCAGCACTGGCAAGTTTGGAAGCTTGGTATCGCTGCGCCAAATCTCTCTTGAAATGTGAGGTAATCTTGGCAAGTATCATCCTTATGCCATCTAAACACAAAAATTAACATTTGACAGAATCTGGACAGGACTTAAAACTCATCTACAATCTTCCAAAACAAGCATACATCGGAAACTTGCAATAGAGAACACAAAGCCATCAGCATCAAAAATGGTCATTACCATTAGCAGTAACTGCACTCAAGCAACTGAAGTTTTGAGGAATTTTTCAAATTACCAACTTTGTTGGTAGAATAGGATATGGTCAAGGATATAAAGACTTGAAACAAGCATTCTTGGAAGAAAATGTGCTGAGTACAGTGGCGGCTTCTGAATGTGATTCGTGGGGGTGCTGCATTTTCTAACAAAGATTTTATAAAGAGTAAACAGCATCACGTTTCCACAGCAGCATGGACTGTTATGATGCATGACATCTCTCTACGAATCACTTGTGAGACTTCAGTATATTGCCATGCTGCAGTGACATGCTGTGGGAGCCACTGGTATCTTCAAAGTTATGTGGATATATTAACCCGACGCAAGTAACAACATTCAGCTCATTGCTTACTCAACCATTGCAGCCTACCCTTGTCTCACACACAAAAAGTTCCCTTCACAATCATTCAGTGAATAAGCATGTTTGTTTTGCACAACACTGGCAGTCTTAAAATAATGTTACTAACTGCAAATGTCGCAGTCACAATGACTCAATATATCAAGAACAGAAACAACCATAGCTGCAGATTCTGCACAGGTGCATAACAAGGTTAGATTGCACCTGGGGAAAGAAGCAAGTTTGATGCCCCCATGAACCTGAGGTCTTTCAGAAGCAAATGTACTGCATTGAAGAAAGTACTTGTGACATTGTTAGGACTTTTCATCACCCCCTGCAGTGATTTGGCACCCCAATAGTGATTCGGTGCCTGAGGAATTGTTCCCCCCTTGTTATGCCCCTGCATCCACACTAGGGAAAGAGGTGCCATATCACTTTGGACAGGCAATTTTATTCCTGCAAATACACTGTTATTCAATGCCATTCACTAATAGCATGATGTTGCAATCGATTGACATCCGCATGAAATAATTTTCAAAGATTAAGTGCAACTAGCCATAGTTTAAGAGTAATCTAAACCTCTTCTGGTAATACACACAGTAAAAATCACCACCCACCACACCAATGAGGAACAAAGTGATTAAACAGAATACAGAAAATTCGTGCACTAACAGGCATAACACCATGTCTATTACACTCATATTCTTGCACTTTAACCTTCCGTTATCTAGAATGAACATACATAGACCTACCGAATGTAATTACTCGCAAGTAAGACTCACTAGCAGTTTGATACAATGTGTCATACCACGGTGCTTTGACAAGCTTTGGAGTCTACAATTTAAGTACATTACCTCTTGTCAGCACTAGGACGAACACAAATGGTACTGCTGCCACAAACAACATTGCTGCCACACTCCCCATGCCACGATACGGAAACTGCAACTCCAGGCTCGCAGTTCCAGGTTGGCTGTGCTTGATTGACAGGCAACAAGCCTTCCTACTGATGCTATGAGCACTCACAGCTACAAGTTTCATCATTTGCCGTGCTTCCCGTACAAAAACAAATAGATGCCTAATATTTAGCCTTGTGCAAAAAGTTTTGTGTAGGGAGGACACATTGTCAACACATCTTTTGCATGCAAAACTAATATCAAAATAAAACAATAAACCAACCTAACCATGAAATATAGTGCAAAAATAGGGGGTGATCCAGTTCCATGCAAGCCGCCACTGGCTAAGTAAAAACAAAGACTAATTTTTCTGGTGAGACAGAGTAGAAATATTAACCCGTACAGTACATTACTTATGAAAACAGTAGCACCAAGCAGCCATTCAACCTAACTTCAAGAAAAAATTTGTATCATGCAATTTCACAGCACAATACCATGATTGCCGTTCGTGATGCCATTGCTGATGGTTTGCTCAAGTGAACTGATGAGGTTAATGACAGCATGTTTTCCATTTACTTGAACTTCTTTGATGATCATGTTCAGCAGAACTCCCTTTTAATACAGGAAACAAGATAGAAACAAAAAGATGTAGTTGGAAAATGGTTGTCTCTGTATGGCAGTGGTTCCTAACCAGGGTGCCACTTACATGTTCAGGGGTGACGCAAACTAGTACGTTTTTCAATATTTCATTAAAAAATTAATTTTCAAAATGTCATCAAATTTTGAAGCAAATTGCTGTGGGCTCGCCACTGTGTGCCACAAATGAGATTTCTTTTCTATAGAGTGCTGCAACCCTAAAAAGTTTGGGAAACACTGCTATATGGCATCAGAGGCCAGGGCAAATCAAGGCATTAACACAAAAAATATTTTAATACTGTGCATACTGCTGAACTTCAACTGGGAATGAGGATGCAGTTCAGTAGTTTTGTGAAAACATGAATACCCTTCAGCTATCATTGTTCCCAAGTTAACTCTGGCTTGGAATGGTGACACCTAACAAGGCTTCAGCTATGGATCAAATAGTCTCCTTCAATGGCAAACTCAGCTTATCAGCCATGCAGCACCAGGATGGATAACTGATACACACTGGTAATATATCTCCTCTCTGGTAGCCGCTGCAGCTAAACCTGGCCCCAATAAATCAGCCGCTTTTTTCTTGGGACTCTCTTGGGAACGCTTAATGTGGTCTACGGATGACTGGGCAACTCAGTGACTTTAATCCTTGACTCGGCCTCCTTTGAAATTGTCACAAAGGTATCATCCTCTTTTAGAGGTTTTGTCACACTGCAGCAAAAACATGAACATTAACAGCACAAATTGGTGCACATCCCCTTAAGCAAGAAACATTTGCCAATCAATTGCATTAGTGCACAGTCAAACTTTCTTTTGCAACAAATAAGGTAAAGATATAGTATTGTAAACCAAACAATCCTACCTGAGATATAAATTGTTGAACAGCATCATCAACTGCTTCTGCCTCATCCATATCAAAGTCTGAAATATTTTCTTGAACAACGCCATCAAATGTCTCTTGGGTAATGGTTTTAATGCTAGAATTCATAGTGCAGGATTAACTGAAACAAACTATCTGCAGCATGATAAACTGTAACTGAGATTCAAAAGATTAATGATGCATTGGTGCAATAATAACATAACAAAAATATTAAAAAATTTCAGTATTATGTTGTACTTCCATTAGATGACATGAACCATTCTGATACTCTAATCTGCGCTAATGTAGCACTAAAGTTAAACAAGATATGTGAAGCAAGTTAAACTGAGTAATGATTTACAACAAATCAGAAATCTTAAAATGACAAGCAAATAGTGGCATCAACAGATTTCTACAGGCTTGGATAAAGTGCTTTCACATCTGCTGCCACAATGTTTGCACTGACAGGTTTTGGTACCAATTTTTAAAATGAAGTAATGCACAAGGTGATTGTGACAAGCGTAACAGTGTGCCTTTGATATCAACGTTCAGTGAATTCTCCAGGACTAATTTGTGTCTTGAAAATCAGGTAAACTGGTGTATTGCAACAAAAAAAAATGGCTGATGCACTGTTGATCTTGTGATATGACTTGCTATGTGTAGCAGCAGTTCATCCCTCTACCAACCCTCAGTTCGAGTCACAGTGGTGGTGTGTTTGTCTGTTGCGTTGCTTGACAATCGGCATGGGAGTGTTTTGGAATACCAGTGAAAGCAATTATTTGAGAATGACATATTTAGCATTTTTGCTCATTGCAACTTTTGTTCTGATTTGTATTCATTTTTTCTTGAGTTTGCTTGTTTTCTTTGCCCTTGCTTTTGCCCTTCAACATTTCACCTGTTAGCACTGCTTGCAGATTGTATGTCATATATTTTTATCATAAATGATTAAACTGACTTTTTATTACTTTGTTATAAATCCATAATATACTCTCAGCAAGATTGTTATTAAAAACACCTGAAAAGTTTTTTTTTTTGACATAGAGCTAATAAAAACAAGCTGATTAGGTTACATGATGTAGCTCAATAAAAAGTAAAACATTCAGCTGCTGCAACATAGATGAAACTGATTAGAGAACCACCAATTTAAAATGTATTTTATATGAAAATGAAACAGGAAGCAGCTCTAAGTTCAACTATGGCAAAGTACCTTGGCTATTCCGTATACCATGCAATTTTCCTTCTGGCCTGTGTACAAGCGTTGCAATCTCTTGGTTGGCATTGCATTGAATGTGTGATTCACCATGAACAGAATGTGCACCATGAATTACACCCATATATATGTGGTGCAAACAAGCAATAATAGAGTGATCACGATGCATGATCTCTATTGTTGCTTGCTGCCACAGTTTGAAGCTTTTTGCACTTGCTGTTCAGGCTTTCCGATCGCAACAAAGTGGTGGTGTGACCAGGATGTGAAGGTCATGCCAGGTGCAGCCTTCACAAAAAGATTGTGCGATCGGTGCTGTTCGTTGTAAAAAGGAGGGGATGTTGTTGTAACCTCTTGGTTGACATTGCATTGAATGTGCGGTTCACCACGAACGAGATGTGCGCAAAGAATAGCACCCATATACATGTTGCTCAAACAAGTAGTATTGCTGGTTCGGGCATAAACGCATTATGGCAAAAGATTATGACACACAAACAGTAGATTACAGTTGCAGTATTAGTGCAAACTAGAAATGTTATTGTTATAACTTATAGTATATAGGCTAAATGTCTGCAGCATTTATATATGACCAGCGGTCTCAAACTCAAATCACTCTGAGAGCCAAATGAGGACTTACAAAGTAATCTGCGGGCCACATTTTATTATGATGCTGACACAACAATGGCAGTACCTTAACCTTACCAGAAACAGCCTTTACATCTTATTTCCTGCAAAAGGTATTGAGAGTTATAGGGAAATCATCTGTAGCCTTCTTTACATTCATTTAAAAGGAACTTGTAAACTTGCTAGCCAGCCAAGCACTTTTAAACACTGGTGAATAAACTTTATTTAAAACATCCCAAAAAACATCGCAGGCCACACAAAATACTCTGGCAGACCACATGCAGCCCTATGTTTGAGACCCCTGCATTAGACTAAGCAGTACTATACAAAGTACATTCTTCTGGTTTGCCCAGTAATCAATTTTTATTGTTACATCCTAGGCAGAGGACCTTCAACAAAACCCAACTACATTTTTCAACTTCTTCAAGATGGAAAACATAGGTGAAATTCCCTATATCATTTTTGTGTCTTACGTTCCTTACTAGGCTACTATGGAAAATTATGTGCAAGTTTTAATGATCACAGAAGTATGAAAGCAGAAACAAGCAGGAAGATGATTCCTCAGAAGCTTGCCACCAGGCTATAGTTTGTTTTGTGTTAGTGGAATTTCTCTATGACGGTTTCATGATGTATTAGGTAGTCAGACAGATGCAGCAAGCACTTAATGCAGTGTTGCAGCTTTGCAATTTCTCTAGACCAACTTGACTTGCAGATAGTTGAAGGTAAGGCAGGTTGATACAGATGGTCCTCCAATGCTGTCTTTTCCATGCCTTTGCTATTGTACTTCACTTAATCAACATTTGCTGTTCTTGTGTAGCCGCATCATTCATAAAGATAAAGCTGCAACCTTAATTGGACAATGGTTTATTGTTTCATATGGCTCAGCCAACAAACAGGAACACTACAAGAAGCCATTGCACTGAGCAAGCCAACCACAATAGTGAACATGAGACCAAATGAAAATGCATGACGCAATGGCTGATCAGTGTAAACAAAGAGGGGTGCTGTGTCATATAGGATTGGTGAAGAACCATGACAGTCATCTAGTCAACCAACCCTTTTTTAGTTATTGAGAAGCGTTGTAAAACAACATTTGAGTGAAATAAGCACAATTAGGAAAAGAAACAAACACAGAACATGGTGAAGAAAATGTACATATGAAAGAGCATGCCTATGTACACAGATGAGTGGATCACATTTAATTGAAGGAGTTTGGTATGGTTAATAATATGTTTAAACAAAATATAAAAAAAGGAACAAAAGCAAATTAATGAGGTACAGAAGAAAAAAACAAACAGAAAAACTATGGAGTGTGCTTTCATGCTGAAAAGAATGGGATGTGCACAGGGAAGAAAAAATGTAACAAGCAAATATACACAAAATACACAGAATTTACAAAATACAGAATTTGGTTCTGGACAAATGAAATGTTGCAAAAGTTCATAATTGTGTATCTTTATCATGTAGGAGGTGTTTCTTCAGTTTCCATTTAAAGGTAAACGTGGTTGAAGACTTAATATCATTTGGTATTGAAGACCACACTTTAGGGACAATAAAGGTGAGGGAACCTTTTCTTGAGGAAGAGTTAACTCTAGGTAAAAATAGGTTGTTAGAGGTTGCTAGTCTTGTGGAGTGAGAATGAATTGAGCTGATTGGAATGAAACATTCATCAAAGTGGTTTAGAAGCAGTCTGTTGTGATAAGAGTGCATGAATTTGCTTACTGACAAGTATAAATTTTGGGAAGGCTTAAGATGTTTAAGTGCTAAAAAGGTTCTTCTAAAGATTTCGTGTTGGTTGGTTTTATTGTTTTTATTGCTTTATATTGGAGCTTAATCAAAGGCTGAGTAGTTGCATTTGAAGCACGTCCCTAATTGAGGATTGAGTAATTACGGTAGGGGTGGATTAATGAGTTATAGACAACTTTCAGTATAGACTGTGTTGTATAATGCTTAAGTTTGGTTAGAAGTTGAGTTTTCACCTTTGTACATGAGGTTTCCAGCTTAACTTACTGTCAAGAGAGACACCTAGGTATTTAAGTTTGTCTTCAGGGAAAATGCTGTGGTTATCTATAATAATTTTAAATGAAGTAAGATTGTGTTTTTGAGAATTTAATAGCATAAAATTAGTCTTATTGTGGTTAAGAGAAAGTTTGTTAGCTCTCAGCCAGTTGTCAATTTTACACAGTTCAAGGTTAACAGTTCTCTGAAGAACAACAAAACAAGAGTTTGACATATGAAGTTTATTATCATCAGCAAATAAAGTAGTGTGAAATGAAGAAGCTTTTACGATATCGCTGATGTAAATAAGGAAAAGCAAAGGCGAAATATCACTACCCTGAGGGACTCTGCAAGATATCTTTTTGTATGAAAATTTAAATGCTCCTACTTTTGTGCACTGCATTCTATTATGCAAGAAATTTGAGAATAGTTTATGAGAAACACCTCTTATACCATAGTGATAAAGTTTATCAAGTAAATTTCATGGTCACAGCAGTCAAATGCTTTTGATAAGTCTAGATATAAGGAACATGTAATTAATTTATTATCAAAGTTACTGAGTAGCTCATCAGATCATAATCAGTTGTAATGGCTAGTTCCGTTGAGTGATTTTCTCTAAAGCATATTGTCTTTTATCATTTAGATTGTGTTCCATCAAATAAGAATATACTCTGTGATAAAGAACTTTTTCAAATAAAAAAGTTCTTCAATGTTTTTTAAACATTTCTACTTTTTTACTTAAAAACAGTGACAGATTTATTAACCACTGAAATATTCAACCTTCCAACACTGGTGGAATGTTCAACCTTCCATCCTAACTGTACTCTTATTACTCCACTGGCCCATGTTAAGCCAAGTCACTAAACTTTTGAGTTTTGTATACTATTGTTTGTATTTAGCTTTAACTTTAAGAACGCCACATATTTTTTTCTCTGTTTACGCTGTGCAATTTAGCAAACAATTTGGTTTGAAGTCTTAATTAAACCCTCCAACAAAAATATACAAAATCAAAAATGTTTATACCAAGCAGTTTCAAAATACTGTACACCAAACATTTCATATTTTGGTATGTACGGTATTTAATAATACACACACCAGTTCAGTTGGCAACAATGATTCACAAGTCACAACCGGCGCGGGTATCCAACCATGACAATTCACCATACGGAACACCGTCACCCATGCGAATCCATTTGTTACATTCATTCATCCACTGGCACTTTCCCAACAAAGGTGGCAATGGATCCGGTGTCGACTCCGGCGGGATCCTGGGTTTTGCTGTCGGACCCGGATCCGGAGTCAAAAATTTGTGAAAAAAAAATTCGGAGTGGTTTTACAATTTCAGCAGTAGAAGGAGTCTGCGTGGTCATTTCTTAAGTGAAAACAAGGGTAAATTTATGTTGAATCGATGATACTAGCCGGAGTCTGATCAGGAGTCGTATTCTCAAATTTGAAAAATTCTAGGACCCGGATTCAAAAAATTTGGAACAGGTGCGGAGTCGGAATCTGAAAAAATGACTCGGGCCACCTCTATTTCGCAATCGCCTTTCCTCTGAGAAAGGTCACAGGGACAAAAGCACTAGGAGGCAGGGACAGATTTAGGGATCGTGGGGCCTTAGGCCATCTTAGTTTTTGGTGCCACATGCACGTGTAGAGTTTGCTTGGCCCTTTGTCTTAAAAGCGGGAAAGTATGCCCCATTTATGCCTAGTGCCACCTCAAAAATTATCTTATGTGGTGCCGACGTTGGTTCAGTGAGTGTTGTAGATCTTACATCTTACACCAGTGGTTCTCAACCAGGGGTTCGCGAACCCCAGTGGTTCACGGGAAGATTTCCAGGGATACTTGGATGGTAGTTGAGTGTTCATGTATTGCTTTCTTTATATCCTATACTAGAGGAAAATGCGTGCCGACTGAAACCTTCGCGTACATTTTGACAGCTTACTGGGGGTTCGGGTTAATTGTTTTATGACTCGGGGGTACTTAACGAGAAAAAGGTTGAGAACCCTTGTCTTACACTGAAATTAAAGCTTTTTCTACATTCCTCTGAAAAGGCAATCTGATCTTTACTTGGAATTTGTAGCTTCTTGGAATTTATAACTCTTTCATAGAGTACACTGTTCACAAACACATGCCACATTGTTGTTACTACTTTTATTTGTTGCAGACTCGTGATCCGTATCACAGGCATAATCGAATAACCAGAGCTGGGAAGTAGCTAGCAGAGATGATCACTATCTGGTCTGCCGGTTGGATATCCAGCAGGATAGTGAGTTTGCAACCGGATACGGATATCCAAAATCTGCTTTGAAACGGGAACCGGATAAGGATGCGGATATCCGAAACGCTTTTATTGATATTTCGAGGATTTAGACGTTTGGAAAAAGTTGCACATTGCACAATCATTCATTTATTATCTTCATTCAGAAGCATATTTTCAGCCATCTGTGCCGTGACTCCGAGTCTGTCTATGGTGCATTCTCTGTATCATAGTGTAATCTCATTCCCCTCTTAATCTGCTAAGTTGACACGCCAAATTTGTTGGCATGAATCTGTTCCTGGTGTGCCTAGATAGGGCTCTTTCAGTATACAATTAAGGACGTTGTTTGCTGCGCACCTGGACTAAGGCTAGCTGGTATAAGCCTATTGTGATCTAATTTAGACAAGCTAGAGCATTCTCGCTCTTTTAATGTGGTCTGTAGTCTTCACCAGGCTTTGCAGTCTTCACGCCTATTCTACGTGAGCCTGCATTGGCTGGTTGTTGGATGATACCAGGCAAGATAGCTTCTTTCTTTCTTAAATATGATATGCAAAATTGTAGTTTTGTGACACTGACTTGTTAGACTGAATTTTTTGTCAGTCGTTTCAATATACATGACATATTTTAAGCAGTGTGCTGTTTTGAATGCTGTTTTGTTTTGGTTTGTTGACAAGCATTGCTGTGTAGTTACAGGTAAGTTTGGTTAAAGTGCAACAATGGGTAAGATAAATTAATAAATGAATTATGAGTGTGAACTCATGGATGGTGTTAAAATCTAACCGTTGTTACCAAAGAATTGTCTAATGAAAGGCTTGGCGTACCAACAAAACCGTCACCAGAAAGTCTTCTGTAGGGGGGGCTTTACATTTGTGCAGTGGGGCTTGACATACTAAAATTTGAACAAACATCACTGTTTTATAGTGCCTTATGTTTCAATTAGGGGGGCTTGAAACTTGTTTTGGAGGGACTAAGCCCACAAAAGCCCCCTCCCGTGGCGACGGGACTGTGTGGCAAAACTTCAGCTTGCTTTTTAATGCAATTAATTGACTCGTAAAAGTACTTAGGTTACGTCAAGCTTGCAAGATCTGTCAAACGTTCTGTTTATAAGCATGCCAGTGCCTAAAGTGGTGTTGCAACCTCTCGGTTGGCGTTGCGTTCACTGTGCGATTCACGACAAACGGGATGTGCGTGAAGAACAACACCCATGTATATGTGGCGCAAACAAGCAATAATAGAGTGATCCCGATGGAGTGATCTAGGCGAGTTACCTTTAATAATGCTTGTGAAGCTAGTGAACAGTTGATAGTACCTTCTAATGGTGACGACAGGAGTGATCTCGTGATCTCTATTATTGCTTGCTGCCACAGACAGACACTTTTATTTAACATCTGAAAAAATCAGATATCAGGAGGAGAATGACTGCCAGGTCTTCGAGTCATCCTGCCCCGCGAAATGCAAGTCGAACTGCACAGAAGATAGGTAAAAATCTACAGAATTGTGTACCAGTGATGGAGTCTCGAAACTTGGTCTCGGTCTCGAGACACGTCTCAAGACCCGTTTTTTGAAGTCTCGGTCTCGGTCTCGAAGGTCTCAGGTCTCGTCTCGGTCTCGAAGGATTTCGGTCTCGGTCTCGAGCTCTTCGTCTCGAGACTTTGCATAGGTTATTTTTTGTGAATTTTTGCAAGAAGGAGTTCATTTAAAAAACGGTTTTAAAAAGTGATTGTTCAAAATTTAGCTGTTCAACGAGGTCAGTAGCTAAGCTTTCTTTGTTGTTATGTTGTTTGCGAGATGGAGAAAACAATTTGCCCTCTACGCCGTTTAAAATTTATACTGAATTCAATAAAAAATGTACATGCACCAATGAAACCGCAGCGCGTAATCTCTGCAGCGAGAGGCTGGGGGTACTTTGCTAAGGACTATCTTTGAACTGTTTTTCCAAGAGTTTTGTTATGAAACCCATAGGCTTATTCAAAAGAGGTGGGAGAGTGCCAAAAAGTTTCTTTTTTGAGAAGCCAAATGAAACCATGTCTTTTTTCGAAGTGCTTTTCAAAGCACTCTGTTACAACACGCTGGTGAAGTTTTTTTTGTTCTGGGTAATGCAGACTTTTTTAAGTTCAAAAATGCCTCGGAACTCACGAGGAAAAGTTTTCCTCATAAGAGTTTTATACAGGGAGCAAATAATGCGTCATGGCTGATCAGTCACTTTGACGTAGCCTACTGCTATAGGCTTCACGGCCTTTCTGCGTTTTCTAACCGACATGCGGTGTTGCGAAAATTCTAAGTGTGTCAGCAAAAACGGAAATTTGGAACAGTTGTGAATATCAGTTTAACGTAAAAATATGGAAATTATGAAAAACTTAAAAATATAAAAACTTGACAATAAAAAATAGCAAATCTAGGTATTATACATAGAGCCATAAAATCAGCGGGAAGGTGCTACACCATTTCACTGCTAGTCAACTACACCGAAAATCCCGAACTTCGCTCATTCTACTGCAGCATGCTGCATCTCAACAATGCCTGTCGAAAGCATCTAATACTAATTTCTTTTTATCAAAGAAAGAAAAAATCTTCAATACGAAGGCAATGGTTACCTGCAAAAGATCTGCCGCAGTTGTAAAAAATTGACAAACTACGAGCACCTTGCCCTAAGTAAGACAAAAATAGCAAGCCCAAGTTGCTTCAGTGCTTCATTAGCCCTGTGCACTTTGTTGTTGCCATGGAAAACACATTTAATCCACGGCGCCAACTGATTCACAAGTAATGACAAAACAATAAACTTTCCCGCTGAACCACAGCCTAGCATGTGCCAGCTATGCTACTTATGTAGCCATACCTACATGCAAATGTAAAGAAAGCAAAAAAATAGGAAAAGTAATGACGAGAAGGGTGGCTAACAAGTAGAGAAAGAAAGATCCATAGAATTAAAAACAAGACCCATTTCAGTTTTTGAGTATTTGATTATGATGTTCAAGATGCTTTATTATTCCTTATTGTTATAATAAGCATGACACATGATTTTCTCTCATTTTATCTTGTTGTAAGCAAATGTGAGGAGTAGAAAGAGGAAGAATTGTTATGGTCGGCCCCGGGCGACATTAACATCGCTATGCCACTGCAGTAGAGCATGCGGTGGGATATTACCTCGCTGGTTCAAAATGTAAACCTAATTTGTGCCAAAAAGTCTATTGCTCTAACAGGCCTAAAGATTTTTTTCTTTGCGTCAACAGCAGAATCATGAGCAACATTTTTAAAACTTGTTTTCGACAGAGTGAGCAAGTTTGGATGGATGAAAATTTAGTTACAATTTTGCGTTTTGAAATTCAAAGTAGTGATTTCGATTTTTTAAATCTCTAAATTTATAACATCTTAATTCGAAATCTTTGGAGAATTCTTGCTCAATTACTTTCCCCCCCTAACTCCGGTACTGCACCCGATCACTCGTTATGGAAAAAATTAAAAGAGTTCGGTAAGCGTATGTTTTTTCTCTTCTTCGGTGCAATACAAAACAAGACGAGTGGCTCTTGTAGACTGAAACCGGTCACCTGTAATAAAATTGACCTTCAGAGCTTTTTGCTCTAGCAGTGCATTAAGATATCTTAAGTAGGCCATGATTTATCACCCTTCAGGGTTCAGTACTTGAGAAAGACAACTTGGTATTCTATGCGTCATCGCTAAGTTGTTTCTTTTTTGTTAAGTTAAAAGCAGTTGCATCAGTCCTTGTGCATCAAAACCTGAGTGATTTGTCTGAGCCTTGAAGGCTTTTCGAATTTGCACAAAATTGCAATTTTTACCTCTTGTATTACCGCTGAATTCCCAGCAGCAAATGTTTCGACGTATTCAAAAAGCCTGAATCTGAACAAACAGTGCTTGCCATATAAACTACATATGCACTATGATTATTACCAAATAATCTTCCATGGATATCACCGCGTAGAAATACTTGTTGTAACTGCGGTGTGCCCGACAACAAATTGCAACGAGACTTATGGAAATAGTTTGAGTTCAACGTCGATTACTGTTCAATATTATAGTAGTTTAATAACAACCAGGATCGGCTTCCGGTCAGAATAATATGTTGCTGTTGTAGAGCTACAGTATGAAAAGTTAAACATGGTTTGTGCTCCAGTTCTTCTTCATAGAAATTGTGAGTTAAGCATTTCTTGTTGGAAACCTTTTTCATCGTTTAGG
>Ga0210059_1006301_pt1 | contig 19068 bp, 11 predicted proteins | sample Ectturendosymbi2_FD_188042 | JGI IMG/M metagenome (GOLD analysis project Ga0210059, IMG submission 188042) | Ecteinascidia turbinata endosymbiont from Florida, USA - Sample 2 (SPAdes) (version 2) | ecosystem: Host-associated > Tunicates > Ascidians > Unclassified | place: Key West, Florida... | reverse complement strand
AGTTGAGAATTCCTGTTGAAATGGTACCATTTTTTTGAAACTTTTGTTGAAACAGATAATTTTTGCTGTGTGCCACGATTTCCACTGATTGCTAGTTGCTACAAAATTGTTTACAGCCAAACTTCATCCTCTTTATGTTAAGAAGTCGGATATTTTACCTCCGACTCCGCAACCCTGGTTTCCAGACTTAAAATGAAGCTATTTTTCTGTACTCTTGTAATGATCTCCGTTTCTCTTTTCGACTTGTGTGACTAGCAAAAGAAATAAAGCATTTTCTTTTTGCGTCAATCTTTTTCTCTGCCGAGCTGTTTACTTTCAAACGTTTTTGTTTCGGCACTTCGCAGCCATTGGTCCAGCGTTTCCAGCAAGCACGTGACGCCGTCGTCGCGGAGCTGATCAGCCGCGTCGAGACGCTGAGTAAAGATTTGAGAAGCTCCGAACTGCTCTGCGACAACATGTCCGCGCAGCTGAGCGCTCTCGAGGACAAGTACAATATGCAGAACGACCGCATACGGCGGCACTTGCAGAAGCGCAGAGACATGCTGGTGCTGACACCGAGGGAAGCGAGGCTGCTGGTGTGGTTGGACGCAGCGCAGCTGCAAAGAACTGCGGCGGCCAATCACTTTATCAATTGACAAACACGTGACTTTCGCATCCAATCAGAATTCTGTTCCGGATACACGTGACTTCGAAAGATCCAATCGAAATGTTAATTCGTGTCAAAACACGTTTCGAAACGTCTTACAATGCGGATTGCTAATTTCAATTTTTTCTGGAGCTGCGTTTTTCAACCGTGTTGCATCGGTTGCCATGGTGATACGATTGTTTCCCGTCGCCGCGTGAAAACGGCGTTTGTCAACTGCATTCGAGGAAAGTCAATATTTCGGCTGGTGAAGACGTCCATTCTCCTGGGACCGAAAGCAGTTCTGTCGCAAAACGATCTTCATTTCGTTTGTTTCGCACCGTTGCAACCGTTTGAACAAATGCCACCGATCCGCTTTTATGTTTTTCTGTGCGCGACGTCTGCGCATGCAAGAGTTTCGACAACAACATTTCCATTTTGCTGAACATCGCAAGAAGCCATCTTGTCCAGCTAGCTCTCCCCATCAGCAACGTTCTGTTCTGAGTTCCCACTCGTGCTGCTGTTCGCTTTGTCCTTGTGTTCGAATACGCTTTCCGTACTCCCAACACGTTCTCGAATATTCTTTGCGGTATGGGAGAATTTAAACCGATATCAATTCGCGTGATCCTTCATTGACCACAATAAGAATAACGTAAGTTGTTTGTTTTTGTTTGTCGCGCGCAGACAATCGCGTTCCAACGCACGGAATGAAACATCGTCGATGACGTTCGAATATGACACGCGTCACATGTTTCTCGCGCGGTTTCTGTCTTAAAATTTTCAAAGGTGAAACACTTCTAAGAATTCATGGCTCTAATAACGAGCTGCTCACGTTGAATATTGCTTTTGTTAAACAGACTGCAAAGAAATGCTTTATGTGTTCCTGAATCAAGTCACACTTGCAGAATGCAGAACAGCGCGACCTGTCTGTACATAATCTCTATCAGCGGTTGTCGTTTTGAGAAAGTTTGCTTTGTTTTTAGTGCCATTCCGCCTTATACCGTTGCATTTTTCGCTCTATACATACTCAGGTGTGTAGTGGGGCGGGAACGGCGTTCCCACACCTTTTTTACGTTTTGCTTTAAAAAATGGCTTTAAACCTGTTTTCAAAAGGCTATTTTTCGGATGCGTTCCCACACTTTTTTGCTACACTACATCCCTCAACATATTTGGTACTTTTCTTGCGATTTCGTGAAAGATACGAACACTTTGACCGCATTTATCACCACGTGAGCAAACTTGAATAGTTTAAAAAAAGTACTAAACAACAAACGTATTTATTGAGTAATAACTGAAACTAAGAACAAAACTTACAGGTTTCCTGCCAGGAAAATTTTTATCTTTCGAAAATTTCTGTAAAATGTTCTTTTTTGGCTTTTGCCATTCATATTATTAAGGAAAAATTGCTGCTCCAAACCTTTGTCACGAAACACAATTTGCGTTTGTGAGCGGCAGCCATTGGTACTGTAAATATATTTTAATCATATACTTCGTACGTTAACATATGATGCATTACATACAGTGCTATGGGAATGTGAGATTTTCTTTAAAAAAAACACCAGTGAGTCTTGGCCAAACATTTCCAACTCAACCGACGCAATGTTTTTTTTTCTTTGTATTTGATCGGATCGAGTGCAAAACCAAGAACAAGCACACTCTGTTTGACTATTGTTGCAAGAAATGTTTATACGGAAGTTTGCAAGCTGAGACCATGCCAAAAGTTTTCGCTGCTCATTTCGCCGACCTTCATTGACCAAACAATGGACTTTTTTACCTGGTCTAGAACGATTGATTTGTACTCAGCTTTGCTGATTAACTTGTGATACTCAATATCCGCCGTTAATACGAAAAATCAACCGTAACACATTTACCCACTTGGTACATCGTAACGTTGTGCAGCCCAACTGGTTTACTTTCTCTGATATGCCGCTGTGTACTCGCCAAAAGAAAAGTTCAGGAAAGCACGCCATGTTACCTCGTCCAAGAATTGTCCGGACCATAGGCGTGGCCAGGGGCTGCCTAAATTTCTAGCATATCATGTTGTTTTGTGCTTTGTGAGACGGTGACCCAAACAAAATACTGTCGCTTGAAGTCTACAGATTTGACCCCCGAGAAGCTCTGGGCTGGATACGCTACTGGTCCGGATTGACTTCCATGTCTATATTGAATTAATTTCCTCGTTCTAAGTTCGGTGTTTCGCAAAATTAACTCACTTCAATTTTAAAAGAGATAACATCAACAAGACGAAGGTGCTCGCTGAAAAAGCGAATATTTTTGTTTCTGTGTATTTTTTGTCGATCGTGGTTTACAAATATACAGATTTATGAAAAAGTCATCTTGTTGTTTTTCATATATTTTGATCGCGAAGTAGAAACCTTCTTCCACAGCAGCAGCAGCACTGAAAACGTCGCGAATTGACAATTTCCTGCGAGAAGAAACGACTTTGTTTCGCACAGACATGAAGAGTGTCTTCACTTTTGTTTTCTTGGTTTTCGCAAAACCTTTAATTTTTGAAAACAGTTCCATCAAACAAAGTGAAACTTACCAGGTACTTGTGATAACAGTGAATTTGCCGCGTCTACCAAGCGAAATATGTCAACGTATATACCAGTGGTGGATACATTGCGGGCCACATGTGACCGTCTGCCGGGACCTGTGCGGCCACTTACAGTGGAAGACGCAAACTTTAATGTACGTGTCAACGCTTCTCCCTGCAGCGACCCTGCACTTTTAGACAAACAGTAATGTCGGTTTTTCAGGCGGAGATGTGCGAGCATGTCGTGGTGCTCAGCAGACGTGGCCACGGATCCGAATTCGAATCCGGCAGGATTCTGCGTTATTTTCGTAGCCGGTGAAAAAAACTTGTTAAAAACCGGTCTCGGATCCCGAAAAACGTAGCGGCAGCAGTCTGCGTGGCCTTTTGCTTAATTACAAACATTCTGATCGATGGTTTGTCGAGTTTGAACAGGAGTCGGATTACAGGTTTCTCTCGCGTGATGACGTTTATATATATAAAACAGTAATTGTTCTTGTTACAGGTTAATGCACTCAGAAAGTTTTACTCTATGGTAGCTGTTATTTAATAAAAAACATCATACGATGGAAATCTATTTGATCATCTTTGCTGTTGCAAGAATTTTTTTGTTACTTGCACGTATACTGCATGCCCATGGGTTGGCTGACAACGCCATGCTTCCGTTTTGGTCCACAGTTCTTCAGCAGTAAACGGTATCCTATTCTGTAAAATGCTCGAATCTTCTACTACACAGCTTGGCTTGTAGATGAAAAGGTCGATGGCCAACCCCTCTTGCGTGTCGCAAATATGAAAATGTAATACGCGATCCTTGCATCAAACAGCTCTGCTACAATAGACAAGAATGTGATGCAAGATTTAACTCTTATTTGCAACGTTGTCAAATTTCAGATTGAAGCGATAGTTATGACATGAGTATTGCAGAAAGCAAATTTCTTGCTTTGAAGTTAAATGGTAAGCTCTACGTTTCGTACTCGTCTGTCATTCATATCAAATTTTAACCCGTACTATCATCTAAAAAAACGTCGGGAGTAGACAAAAAATCAACAAATTCAACGCCCATGTTTCTCTGAATATTGTTTATTTTCAGTGAACATTTGGTTGGTTCATTTTGTTGACCGTTTTTGTGAAGTTTTTTTCGTCCCTTTGATTTCAGTTTTAGCCATCTGTAATTTGAAAAGAAAGTGATTAGTTGATATTATTATTTGTTGGTGCTTTTGTTCCAGAAAATTAGTGCACTTGTTTTTTCAGTTTTAAAACGTTTTACGTTCCTCGCATCCGCTGAATGTAGCAGAGTAATTACATTCTCTACTACATCTAAAAGAATTTAAAAAATTGCAAACCAGGACTTTAACTACAGCTAGAAAGCTGCTGGAAGGCTGCTGTACAGTTGCTGTAAGGCTGCTGTACAGCTGCTGGAAGGCTGCCGGATAGCTGCTGTAAGGCTGGAAATACAGCAGCCTCAACCAAAGGAAATCCGAAATCAATGAAGCATGAAAACTGTCATATCTTCAGAAGTAACTGGATTGGAAGTTTAACAACAACAAGAAACATGGCTGTGTTTCTTAGCAACAACAGGAAATGTAAACCACACCCCTTCAACCTGATTGGTTGAAGAAGAGTATAAATAGGCCAGAATTTGGCACTCCAAGATCAGAGAGTTTACCAGTATCACTCACTGACGGTTCTCTCTTTCTCGGTTGTACTGCCCACTCTGGTCAGACAGCAGAGATAAAACGCAGACTCTACCTTATGACGGTCTCATGGTTCCATAGACTGGAGGGAGTGCTGTTTCAGTGTTATTGACGAAGTCTAACATTGTCTCAGCTTGAGTTCTCAACCTAAAAATGAAGTTAGATTCATTTTTAGTTAAACAGAAGTACCTTGTCCCCATGAGATTATGTCACTCTGTTTCACAAAACGGCTTGTCCGGGATATTCGCTGACAGACTGTTTCATAAAAATAGTTTGTCAAATCTTTGTCGTAATGAACCATAAGTTTTAGATGACACGTTTGAGCATAACTTAATTCGTTTGCCTTCACGAAACTCTATCACTCTGTATAAAGAATTAATTTTACTAGAATGAAATTCTGTTACTCTGTTCTGTAAAAACAGATTGTTTAAAGCGAAATACTATCAATTAATCTTATAATAAGAATGTGTGAAATAACTTTAAGCCCAAAGTATAAAATCAAAACTCTAGACCACGTAAATACTTAGGAGTGAACAAACATTAAAACAGGAAATAGCCAACGCAGCATCTCCATTAAGCAGTCACATCCTGTCGTGATGCAGTGGCTTAAGATGGGAAAGAAGGGCGAATGTTAGTCAGGCAACATTACAAAGTCCTGCACATTATAACGATTCAATCAGTTTAAGAAGGGGCGCGATGGAGAAGTTGTGTTTTCTGATAGCTCAACAATTAATTATGCCGGTGATTGCAAGACGTATGCCTGTGCTTCTGTTGGGTTGTTTCGAGAGAGAGAGGTTGAACTGCTACTATCTATTAATCTACTTGGTAAGTGTATTTGCTCGTTTATCACAATGACTTTCAGCAAATAAAAATGTACATTTGCATGCCATACTTGTGATTGATTTTGTAAGAAAGATAGAGTTCTTAGGGAGACCAAGCAGACTGAGATCTGTGAATGCCCCCTTGGTGTAACTGCTAAAGCGAACCCATGTATTTAGCTATAGTTAGACCTAAAGCACACATTCTTGAAGTCTAATATAGACCCACAAAAATGTGTGTACACTCGCATCCGCTGAAAAACTTAGCTGAAAAATATCGGGATAACTTTACCTTGGTTGATGGTTTACTCTCTGAAATGTTAGTCCGCCACTAATCAGCGGCGGAAGGCAAAAGACACCTCGAGCGTAATTACATTTTTGGATTGATATGACTTTCATCGTGTCCTTTTGAAAGTGAAAAAGCAGGTCTGCGGAGTCGGATGTTTGTGACAATAAACTATCTTTCTCTCTCTCTCAACCAATTCTGGCTGTCTGGAGCCGGAGCTTGAAGTTTGGGTTCCGTTTCCACAGATATAGTTTGTGGGGCAAGTGACTTGTACATATAATAAGCTATAATTGTTTTTAGTTTTCAATAGACCAAATCGTTCTAGAGCTGGAGCCAAAAAATTTAAATGCCTCGAGCGGGAGCCTGGAATTTGAGTTCCGACTCCACAGCCATGCAAAAAAGAACTCTGTTTTATCCACTAGCATCTGTCTTATCTGCGAGTCAGTGGTGGAGTTTCATATAGTTATAGACCCAAGTACACGGTTCGAGTCAACATTTTCGAAGCGTTCTGTGGACTTTAGTCATGCGATGCGAGAAAAACGAATGCGATGCGAGAAAAACGTCCTGAACATGAATTACATTTTGACCCCCACCTAAAGCGAAGGGCAAAGAGAAAAGGATTGCTGACGGCTGACGTAATGCCAACCGCCAGAAAGAGTCAGTAAAGACCGCCTCAAACCAGCATAAAGGTCAACGTCATCGATTTCCAAACCAGTTTACAAATAAACAAAAGCCATAAACAACCCCGCCCTGGCATTTTTCGACGGCACACTTGCGGAACGCTGCAAATGAGGAAGCCATGCTATTGCACGGCCATGCGATGTGGGTATTCCCCAGGAGCATGCAGTTGGTTTCTACCGACGAAGCTTCGCACGCGTCGCGTCCCTGACAACGCCATTAGTAACAATGTGCGCTTAGGACATAATTGATTAAACGCCGCCCTATCCTCAAATGGAGGGGCCACGCTACAGATAGTTGGGCAACTACTACGCGAGAAAAATTAAAAGCCTTGAATTACTGTACGTATGAGCAACGAAAATACAGTCTAGAAAGATTTCCGTTGACTGCTACTTACTTGCAGGACGCGCAGCCTGCAGATGGCGACTAACAGAGCGGAAAAACGCACTAAACGGTAGGGACCGTGTGATCATGCAGAATGGTGAAACAACTAATGAATGATTAAATCGGTCTGCTTAAACTGGTCCCCTAGGTTAGAAGCGGCGGAGCAGAACGAGAAACGGGCGAAACGCAAGGAGGATCATTGGAAGAAAGCCTTGGAAACGGTAAGCCAGTATGAACGTTGGCAGTAACGAGTGGCTTGACTAACACGAACGAAAAGGCGGTTGCAAATTACTGGTGAACATGAAAGGCATATAACGTGCGTAAATGTAGAAACTTCCGGTAGGCAGGCGATAGCCCTTGGCGAAAACATAACAAATGAGGCAACGATGAACGGGTGATTAAAAACCACGCGAAAGTACGAGTTGACGAAGTGGAGCTACGCTACTGCTCAAGAGGTAAGAGTCCGGCGGAAAGCCGCAGCACCGACTGCGCCCGGACAAGGTGTGTAGTGAGCAGTGAATGGAGGAATGGAGTGTCCAGCACTGCCAAAACATCCACGTTACGGACCTTTAGGGCGGTTGCTGGATGTTCGAGCAAGCATGTTTGGCTCAATGGGACGACTATGGCTTTTCGTTTAACAGCTGCGGTCAGTTCAATGAAGTGTGTAGTGAATATTAAATTGACGCTGCACCAGTAAGTTCAGGCAGCGAAAAAATCGAGTAAAAAAATTGCACGGGCCAATGAAGTTTCGCCCGGTGCCTAAAACAACGGCCGAGAAAATGTGAGAAAGAACGAATAGTGAATAAACATGTGTGCGGATTAGTGACGAAATGGTGTTGACGCGATACGACGCAATGAGGCAAAACGCCCCAGTAGCAGCATGCATTTTTGACCCCGCGCGAGAATAGAAAAAGGCAAACGCCGACGTGGCAAACGCATGAAAAAGGCTGGCGGCCGGAAGTTAAGCAATCAGCATGGTCAAAAGAAAAAAGGCTCGACGTTGGTGATGCGTGGCATAGAGAAAAAAAGCAAGGCAGCCGGAAACTAAGCGGCAGCTGCATAAAAAAAAGGAGGGGCTGAAATGCTGGCCGAAAAATAATGCCAGAAGTGCTGAAAACGTGACAAGCATCGCATCCCTAGCCAACACCGTTCCGCAAGTAAAAGTGTGCGTAGGCAATAGTTGGTTGGACGTTGCACTACCCTCAAATAGAGGGGCCACAATGAAAACAATTTGGCCAAAACCAGAAAAAGTTGCTCTGGGCGAATGTGAAAAGTCGGAGAAACTTGCTTGAGAGGTGACATTGAGAGTCGAGTGCTTTTTGTGCAATGTTCAATACAATAGAATATTGGGCGCAAAGGTAGCGAGAGCTCTGTTTGCATTCCGTTTCAGGGAAGGCAAGGCTTAAAAACCCGAAATGACTAGCACAGCACTGACTCACAGCCTCGAGTCAGGATGAGCTGCGGGAACCTTGCTGATCGTAATGTCAGGAGTGCACATTTTGGGTTCTTCATAAATGATACAATAGAAAACATATGTCAAAACAAAGGTTAGGTAATCAACATGCATTTGGGCACACACGGGCCGAGAGCACACTTTTGCACTCAACACAGCCCGCAGAAAGTCACCAAGAATGGACGGCAACTAAGAGGATCATCCTATCCTACCCCTTGATGCCAGCAATGAGTCGCAATGCACAGCGGCGTGAGACTGTCTAAGGCCGCTCGGCATGAGCCTTGCGACCTGGATTTCATTCACCGAGCATTGCGACTGCTGCGCTCCCCTGGCGGTGGTAAAACAGCAAGGAAAAATGCGCGTCGTCCAGTGATGGTACCAAAATACTTGTTAGATACAAAAGCACAGACGCAGTAAGAATGTTAAAAGAGATATGGTTAAAATCGGAGCGAGCCAGCAAGAGATTTTAGAAATTAAGCATCCCGAAGTTGAATTAGAAGGCCCGCCATTAAGGAGCCTTACTCGGCACACCATCGTCATGACCAAGTCATCAGCAGTGAAGCCAAATTAAGCAAAAGAGTCACACATACGTGAGAGTGTGCTTAGGGTTGTGGATGCAGTCATCATTATTCCATCCATTATTCATCTTGCAGGGGAGTGAGAAATAAATAAAAATAGTGAAGGTGAATAATTTGAGTGAAAAAAATCCAAGAAGGCCCACCAATACGCAAGCTGTTTGTGGAATAATCGACGAAGAAAAACCGCCAGTGCCGATCAAGAACAGGATGATGGAAGTAAACAACACGCTCGACGTTTCCACCGACCAATACGTTAGACAGAAGCAGGAATACCAGGACAATATGAAAAAATTAATAACGCAATGGACTGAGGAAATGTTCCTACAGAGGGAACTCCCTTTAGTCGCAACGACGCCAGAAAAAGAAGAACCAAGCGATCCCGTTAACTTCAATGGACTTCCCGCCATACACCTTAGGGAATCCGAACAGCGGAAAGAAGATGACTCTGAAAAAGCACATGAAGAGTGGTGCGATAGTAACGAGGAGGAAGAAGAACAAAACACGCCACACGAACCAATTAAGGTTCAGTTAACGACAAAAGCAAAAGAAATGGCACTTAAGCTTGGGTTGAAAATAAAGCGTGGATCCTGGACACCCCTACGAAAAGTCATACCAAACACGGGAGACTCTCCCGTGATGATGCTGCTGGATGGTCCAACCTTATGGGTCTTAAACGACAAGGGGAGAGCTGCACCACCACAACTCCGTTACGTGTGCAATCAACCAGGCCATTTCGCCAGAAATTGCCCACACAGAGGAAGTAGACAATCTAGAGCCATACCGGAGGTAGGATTATACTACCATCAGCCAAGACATCTGTACCATCAGCCAAGACATCTTCAAAGGAACAACATCCCGGCTATATTTCGGACTCCCCCGGTTCAGTACTACGAACAACCTTGGATACCAGGTCCACATTACAAGAGGAGAGGCCATGGACCACCATTACGGGGATCAAGACCAATGCTAAGGGAACGAGGGAGCAACCATTGGCACCAACCTGAAAGAAATAGGTGAGATGTGAGGTTACGCTAAAATGAACGACAGACGAATGCGGATTCAGAAAAGACGAAATTAGATTATAAGAACGTTAAAATGTAAGAAAGCGATAACCAATAACTGCAATTACCAATAGCGATCATTAGATAACAGACAATTAATACGCTCTAGAAAAAAGTTTGTAGGAGGGAGTGAGAGCAAGCATAAATGCTCGCTCTGAAACGCGCTGGAAAAGTAAAATTTTAAAACCACTCGAGGTATCAACAGCGGTCTATAGGGATGTTCAGAAAAGCGGTGTAGGAACATTAACTATAACTTTCTGAATCTTTTTAACGACTAGCCCAGCCAGCTAAGTTTTCGCTATAAAGGAACGACAGTTCATCGAACGACAGTTTATCGAACGACAATTTATTGAACGGCAGTTTATCGAACGACAGTTTATCGAACGACAATTTATCGAACGACAGTTTATCGAACGACAGTTTATCCAACCGACAGTTCATCGAACCGACAGTTTCTCGAAACGACTTATCTGATTTAACTGTTCCAAGACATAATTACGGCGTCATCACACTGTAATTTGCAGCTGCAGTCACAACTCTCTACTTAATTTTGCCCAAGTGCAAAGTCCGTTTTTATCTTTTTTAATATTGACTGGTATAGTTAGCAGGAGTAAGAACCATAACCAGAGGTCTAAACAGCAGTGAAGTAAGCAACTGTGAGTGATTGTAACATAGTTTATAAATGGAATTCATTTCAATTTATTGACCTAAAAACTTAAAATTTTGATTTTCCATTTGAAAACTTTTGACTTTATTATGACTTATCAATTTACTGCCTTTGCAAATGAAACGCGGAATACAAAGCATATTTCATAAATCACACAGATAGGTTTAAACATTTTTTCTGTTGGAATGAAACAAAAAGCAAGAGTGTGAAAGAAAGACCCAACAAAACTAGAGGTATATAACAAACCGTTGACAAAAATTAATCCAAAAGCACAAAATATTTATCCAGTGTCAATAAATCACCTGAAGTCATTGAGAACGTTCTACGCAGGGGTCGGCAACCTTTGGCTAACTGTGTACGGACTCAAGGTTTCAAAATATTGAGTGTGCCATCATCATACGTTATTTTATACACGTCAAGGTAAACATATCTTCTGTGTGCATTATAACAAAAGTGATATGTAAAACTTAGAGCTCCTGCGACCTTTGTTCTACATTGTTATCAGTCCCGTTGCCACGGCGGGGCTTTGGTGGGCTAATCCCCCCAAGCAAAACTTCACGCTCCCCCAAATTGAAATAACAAACACTATAAAGCAGGCGTTTTTGTCAACTTTTAGGATGTCAAGCCACCCCAGCAATTCAAAACCAAAAGACTCTGTGACGCAAGAAATAGCAGAGTCTTTTGGTTTTGAATTGCTAGCATTGCCAAGTGTTGCTTGATTTTTTGACTGAAGATGGATTAAGAATAATCCGAAACGTCTCAAAATAAAACATGTATAGTTTTTTGAAGGCTTTTTTAGTGTTGAAGAAATTTTGACCTAATGATAAATTTTGATTTTTTTGACCTAATAACTTTGGAGTCGCTCACGGTATCAGTTTGAAATTTGGTTTGTAGACGTTTCATAAACTTTGAAAAAAGCTGAAAAGATTTGACCTTTGTTTGCTCTAGTAATGATCAAGTGATACAACTTTCACACAAAATCACCACAGCTGCTTGGTGAGGAGAAAGTGTTTCCGCACTAATGATTTCTTAAATTTGCGCTCTGAGATTGTAAGGAGTCTGGTCTGACAGTGTGTTTGCTGCATTGACAGTGACGTGCCGTGCATTTCAAATGTGAGACTCCTAGTATATCACCAGTGGCGTAACTGACGGTGGATAAGCCGCCCCCTGGCAAGCTAATTGTAAAAACTGTGTCCCCTTTAGTTGACATTTTGACATGCAGTATTCTTTATCTTGTTTTTTGCGTTTTTCGGGGTGTTTTTGTTTTTTAGCTGGAACACACATTCATGACATCCAGATTCACTATCATTTCTTAACTTTTATCTACGTGTTGGTTAGTGGCCCCGCTACGGTGACCAGTGGGCCCCCTCAGCTAAGCTTCGCCCCCTGTCTCAAACCTCTAGTTACGCCACTGTATATCACTTCCTGTCATCGCATACCCATTAGCCACAATGCCAACCGTCCTGAGAGGAACATTGCGTTGTTGCATAACACTCCATTGCGTGGTGCGCTTGGGATTGATCATGTCTTGACCAAGTAATTTTCTCTTGGTTCGGCAATGCTTCATGGAGATAATCCTCTCAAAATGTCTGATCTGAATTTCAACTCTTTTGCATGAAAGCTGAGCCCTTGCACTTTATCCAGGCTGCACCTCGGGTCGTGTTGTCCACAATATATGGAAACTTTGCTAATACAGTTGCATGGTTTAGTTGCACATTTTCGCATCTAATTCCAAAAGGTCATGGTAGACGCTGGTCAAAGAGAGGACATGACAGATTTACTAGTTGCTACTTCCGTCCGACTTTCATTCCGTTTATTTTCATGCAGTTGAAACTGACATCAAGCGCCAGGGAAAAATCTTAGCTAGTTGGTTTCGGGGGGGGCATGGCCTCTTCGGTCTCATTCTGGCTGCGCTACTGGATGGTGGTTGTTTAACAGCAGAGTTATAATTTCTCACCGCATTGTCTCATACAAAAATAAGCCAAAAATGTATGTTGAAGGCCATTGTCAAGCTCAAAAAGTAAAGTATTTAAACATTTGCGTTTGATGTATCCCTCATTGGTCAACACTTTTATCTGGCCAAATGTTCCTAGAAAACGCTTTAGTGTAGAGTTTAGGATAACATGATGAATCATGTGTGGTGGATTTGTAAAACTGTGGTTTCATTCGTGTCATACATGTTCTTTCCGGAGTTGATGATTTTCCAAGAATTGTCTGAGCAGATTTCGCACCTAATAATAATTATGTTCATATAAGACTGTTTCACCAGTTAAGGCACCTGGGATGTTGAATCGGTAAGCCGAAACTTCAAGGAAATCGGCAATGAAATAACATTGCTGAATGCGTAAAGGCACATATGCACCAGCAACCAGGTAACCTGATTAAGTTCTTTAATATTTTTGTTTTCCGTAAAGACGCAGTTACAAAAAGACAAAAACGACTGTAAAAAGGCGGTGAATATGTTGTTCGAACTGGGTTTCTAAAGATAAAGCGCCATTAGCTTTAACATGCGCAATGAACCGTAAGCATGAACGAGAACCTTACAAAAACTCCATAGCGATCACAATCTACTTTGAAATCAGAAATTGCAAGTAATCTGCTTGACTTGTTTCGGTGCTTGGCCAGGCAGTGACGTTTTGTAACTTGGGACCGAGAAAAGCGCCAATTTACAGCAAAACGTGCACTACGTTAAACAGTTAACACAAAGTTTGTTTTAATCCTTTGATTGCTGACTCTCATTTTTCAAGAGTGTTTGTTTTTTTTGTTAATTTTGGTGACGGCAGTTGGCGACAGGCTGAAGCCTGAATTGTGCGTCTTGCCGGGGCATTTGAGGTGAACGCTCTTGCCCAAGGAGCGCTACGGCAATTCACACAGTGGCTGTGGAGCGAACATCCAACCTTCCAATTGAGAGGCGCGCCCTTCACCACTGAACTATTGCCGCCCAATGGTTGTTGAAGTAAAATGCTTGTCTGCTTGATAGTTTTTAAGCACTCCAAATACCTTTCATAAGGCAGCAAAAAATTCGTAACGTTGGATTCATTTTTATTCATTTTGTGATCGCAAAACCATTTCTTCATTCTGCAAACGTGGTCGGTGTATTCATGAGAGCTAACAATTTACTCCTAATAATCAAATATACAGTACAACTGCAAGACCAGGAACAGTTTAAATTCTACTCTTTGTATGCACAGCTATGACACGTTTTACATGAAATTCTGTATAATAATTTAAAATAACCGAATTCTCTAAAACCCAAAACTTTGAAACGGCAAGTAAAAATTTTTGATAAAATCCGTTACCCAGACTATCAGTCCAATACGGTCAGATTTCGCGGACAACAGGTTTTAATGAGCAACGAAGTATTTCCATCTGTTTTTTTGTTATACTGAACGTATGAATCATAGTCCCAGAAAGACTTAATTATTCTTATTTTACTGTAAATTAGTGTTTTTCAACCTTTCGGGCGCACACCACTAGAGGCGTGCGAGAGCTTTCCAGGTTGTACTCCTGCGTCTTCCGGATCATACACTGAGTTAAATGCCAGATACGTTTTGGAGTCTATCATTGCAGTTGCTGCAAACTACAAGTTTATTTGCAGTATTGAAGCACCCTTTAATCAAATGTTACCCACTTTTAGTTAAGTCAATTGTTACGTAAATTAAACAATTGAAATTTTCTTTCTTCTTTCGTTTTCGTGTTTTAATAACCATAAGTACATCGGAGCAAATTAGATTCTTCTGAAATAGGTGCCATGCAGCGACAGTAGAAAAACACCAGATGGTACAAGATGACAAATAGGTTGAAAATTATTGCTGAACCAGTGTCGATATTCCGAAGGGTTGCCAACCTATCTTCACCAAAAATAGCCATACCTAGGCACAAAAAACGCCAAAAAATCCGTATAGCAGTCATATAGCATACACGTATAAACCATATAGCATGTACAAATATAAGACATATTCAACCAAATGCAAGATAGATATTACAACTCGTCAGAGTCATAGATGTAATACAATTCCAACTCGTCAGAAGCAGCTTCTTCTCTCACGATTATATTGATATACATTTATTTCTTATTACTCTAAATGAATCGAGCATTTTTAGAGTAACACTAAAATCTTTGCAACAATTTTTTAAAAACTGAGATTCGTTTCTGTACGTTACACTGCACCCAGCAGCCTAGCCTTCATTCGATTCCCTAATTTTGTTTTAGTTAAAGTTACTGTCGAGAGATTTCATTTCACCATTGCATTTGATATTGGCTATGTGAACCCTAATTTTGTTTTAGTTAAAGTTACTGTCGACAGAATTCATTCCACCATTGCATTTGAAATTGGCTATGTGAAGCAAGAGAGTACGTACATTGCAACTTTATCAAAAGCGCTTTCTCCAGCAGAATTTTTGTACTTTCTCAAACCAACCCAATATTCTTCTGTGTCTGGAGGTATAGGTTACTGCCTAAAAATATCTCGTTTTCTTAATCAACTAAACACAGTGTTCTATTTAAGCTCTTCTATGTCATGCAATGTCTTCTTGTGACAAAACTTAGAGAGAGTTGTGAAAATAAAAGTTGAGCAGGTTGTGAAAACACTTTGACAGCATGCAGATCACTCAAACCTTCAAATATTTGTATGTTCCCGTTTTTCACATATTTGTAAGCCTCGTTTGACTTGCTCAAGGCATTCCATCAACATCATTCTGCACCTTTTCTTCAATGTCTGCACACTACCTTCATCAGCTTCCCTTTTTTGACTTTTGGATAAAAACGAGCATCCTTCAAGCAGAAATTTAGAACCGAAGTCTAGACGGGAGTGTGAAAGTTCGCACCCTGCATTGTCATAGACTCTAGTCAGAAAAGATTTGAAATGAATATGCAGCTCAGACAATGCTTTACCAGGGTAAAGCCTTCCCGAATGAAAAAAATCCTTTGATTTAAAAAAAGCCGAGAGTATTTAAAAACACAGAATTTAAAAATTTGACTTTGAAAGAGCCAAATTTGCAACCTTGGTATTCCGTGCTGTTCGATTTTTGCCAAATTTGCATACAGTAATTGCTTGCACTGGTGCGTCGTATTCTCTGTATGCATATTTCTGCCTTTCTTTCTCTCGCGATTCGCTCATTGGTTGATGAGCCGTGCCGTCATTTTATTCACTTGAGGCTTCTTGAGGATCTTTCTTTCAAACTTTTTATTCTATTAATCCAGAAGTGGACATAACAGCGTTGCGCAAAAGGAGCTGGTTTCATCTTTCCAAGGTTGATCGCTGTTTCTGCGCTCGGAGGTTGCAATGGTTATTAAGTTTTCGTGCCCACCGAGTACACCAAAAGCGTTATACCAATATTTGAAAATTTCGGTAATTCAACCGACAAACAGAAAAAACACCAATTAAATTCGGGTTTTGCCCTGATCTGGAAGCGAGAGAAACGAATACATTTTCAAAAGATTCAAGTGGCTTTCGCCGCTCTTAAAAAATTTCATTTTTTCTGAAAGGCGTTTTTAAATATTTTTTGTCATGTATATTAATTACCGGTCTGTGCAGCGTGATCGTTGCTATTGCGGTTACACTAGTTTTCAAAAAAAAAATGTGAAGAAGGTAACACTAGTTGAGGTGAACGTTGTGTAGGTAATTTCCATTTGCATCATAGTTTTAACTTCGGTAAGTGCGGAAATGATTCGCTTCAGGTGCACAGTCAATCACAGAGCAGCTTCCTTGTTCCTGATCAGCGGAATTAATTGAAATATGAGATTAGCATCTGTTATAGTAAGTTTAAATTACCGATGATAAATGCTTTGCTTGATACGTTAGTCAAAATTTCAATACAGCTCTCAACGCAAATGAGTGCCAGGCATACTTCTGTGTGATATTGTCCGGTATATAGACAATATATATAGGCATGTATATGGCACACCTTACATCTTTTGCGATTATGACTTCAGATCTCATCCGTTTTGTCACAAAAACATCTGGTAATGCACGGACATTAATGTACAGTAGTAACTTATCTGCTGCAATATCAAAAAAGAAATGTCAATAACAATAATACAAGATGAAGATATACAGTAAGCTTAGCCAGCAACCGCAGCTTTCTTTCCGGGTGATCAAGTCTGATGTATATATTTAAAAATAAGTCTGCAAAGAGAATCAACGAAGATTTTTCCAAACGATTTTTTTTGCTTAGCCCTTTTGTCGATTATTTAAAACCTTTGGCTATTATGCATCGCTTTGTTGAAACCATAATGGCTTGCTAACTGGAAGAAGTTATGCAAATTAAATTGTTTCCAATCGTCTATAATACACATTATTGTTATAAATATTAGACAGGATAAATCAATTCAATGCTTTGTTACTTTGTTGTGACTAGTTTTACATTCTAACGAGTAATGTTTAATCTGCTTAATCTTGGTTTGATTGATATTGTCTCCTTGTTTTGCTTTCATTTTTCGGATGGCTTATTTGGGTGTTGATTTACAGTACAGATAGGGTTTTCAATGCGAAGTATGATTTCACAAAAATATTTTGTATTGAAATGCTTTGTTAATGCAAGCAATATTTACAAACATCTAAAAAATTTGAGACTTAATTGATATCTATTTTCTTTAGAAAAAATAAATGCAATTTGCTATTTGCTGTTGAGTCACGGAATATTTTGGATATTTTTGTCCTGGCACTATAAACATTTAATTTTGTTTTTGCACTTAATTTTCCTTCTTTTTCATTGGTAAATGTAAAACAAATTGCCAACCACAACCACGGTGGTTGTGGTTGGCCAACAAACTCGTTCTCCAATTTGAACGGTTTGTTTTCTATAACTAACGTTCGCAAACATAAGGCAGGATTATTAGGTTTGCATGATTTTTCTGAAAAATATTATCTCAACTTCACGAGTTGTATTAATGTACAAATTTGACGCTATCGTGTTAAATTCAGAAAATAGAATGATAAATAATTTTTCATAAAATGAATCTCAATCTTAAGTGAAACAAACTGCCCAAAATACTGACCAGTTTCGATGTACCAACGAATTCCTAACTCTTAAACGTTAATAAGGCAATTGTGGTCAGTTGACCTACTTCATTAGTCGAGTTGGATAAACGAATTGAGGACTGAATATTGTTGTCTTAATATTCAGTTACCAATTTGGCCTTTCTTACTTCAAAACAGAATTATTTGTCAGACCTCCTGTTTGTAGAGTTTGAGTCATTGTCAAACCTGATTACAAACGCTCGTTCGGTTTCCATTAGAAGTCTTCCTTGAGGTCAACGAACAAAGCATTTATCAAATTGATCAGGTTGAAAAGTTGAGCGTCCAATACGTGGTGCTGTAGGACAATAATTACGAGAATCACATACCTCCCTGCTCGTTGCTGTAATTAATAGACAACACACGTGTGCAGCGCAACGTTCTCGATGCAAAAAAATTAAATTGAAAGAACACTGTGCAATAGTAATAGTTAACTGTTAAACAAAAAGCACAACTGAAATTGTGAGTGCAATGTTATCCCTAATTAACAAACTGCAATTTACAATAATATTTTTTGATATTGAAGAAATACAGTATAAGGTGCTTGCGTTAACAACACTTCAAACGATGTGAACTTCCAAAGCTCTGTTCCTCGGGTTTATATTTGTTTTAGGAAGAGTGTATTGTTTCGAATGACAAAGTTTTACCTTGTTGTCAGAACCAAGTACGTTAACAAATGGTTGGCAAAACAGCAATTTATGAAAAAACTGCTCACAGAAGACCGCATACTGCATTGAATCAGAGGATATTCAGTTACTTTGATATCACATACATTAAATGCCCAAATTGTGTCATTTCATTGCAAAACATCTTTTTTCAAGTTCATGCACTCATGTTGATTACTTTAATATTTTGATTTCAACTAAAAAAACTCATTTTTAGTTAAACTTCCCACATTTTCGAGACTAATGTGCTGAATGACAGCACTTTGGATATCAAAGTGAAGCAGTGAGCTGCAGTAAAACATTCAAGGTTGATTTTTCAAAATCTAAGCCTACGTCTTGGTTTAATTAGCTGCAGTATATTCCGCTTCTTACTGTGGTAGAAACGTTAATACAAAATCTTTAACTTCAAGTGAAAAAAATAGGAATACAAATGGAAACTAAGTCGTTGATTTGAAGGCCCGTGTAGGGTTTCCTTTTGGTTTGGGAACCCAATGTTGAGGTTTGGGGTGTTGCCCAGCGTAGATGTTGCTTGCGAGGAATCCTGTCGTTGCTGTGCGAATGACAAGTTGATACAAACAAGATCTCACGTACGGGATACAACAGCGAGTAG
>Ga0210059_1006299_pt1 | contig 19071 bp, 18 predicted proteins | sample Ectturendosymbi2_FD_188042 | JGI IMG/M metagenome (GOLD analysis project Ga0210059, IMG submission 188042) | Ecteinascidia turbinata endosymbiont from Florida, USA - Sample 2 (SPAdes) (version 2) | ecosystem: Host-associated > Tunicates > Ascidians > Unclassified | place: Key West, Florida... | reverse complement strand
TTGTACCTTGCCCTAACAGCAAGTGTAATGTAAAATTCCTTGCTTTCAAAGAGGCTGCCAACAGCAACTGTAATGTAAAATTCCTTGCTTTCAAAGAGGCTGCCAATAGCAATTGTAATGTGTAAGTACCTTGCTTTCAAAGGGGCCACCAATAGCAACTTTAATGTGCAAGTACTATTCTTTGAAAGGGGCCCAAACAGCAACTTTAATGTGTAAGTACTAAACCTTCAACGGGGCCCCACCACCATCTCCAGTGTGCAAAAAAGCTTAAAACAACTTCTATACCTAAAAATTATGGGTTAACATTTCTTCTAAAAAGTTCTGAAAAGACTATCAAATAAGAGCAAATATTTATGCCAAATGATAACTTATTATACCAAATGAACATTTTTACACCAAATGATGATTTTTAGAGATTGAAGTGTTTGGTTTATTGATAATTTAATGAAGATGCCACATTTAAACAGAAAGTATCCAAGTGGAGTAGCAAAAAGAAGGATGAAATTTGAAGTAAATTTAGTGTTTTGAAACTTCTTGGTTGTTGTTTATGGTTTCATGCATACCCATAAAGACATGAATGTGAACAAACTCAGTTGACCAACTACCAAGCATTTTATGAAAGCGGAAAGTGTGAAACTTTCAAAGGGGTATACTTTGTAGTTTATTAATCGTGAATACAGAGAAATGGAGCATGAAAATAAAGAAGTGGAGGCGATGCCAACTTGCTCTTGCCCAAATTTTGTGTGTTGCCAGCCTTGTCTTCCCACCTTTCAAGTGTTTTCAAAGTTGTGTATCATGAACACCCCTTTGCGTTTCTCCTTTTGCTAGTTTGCTATGTCAGTCATGCCGCAGTCTCAGGAACGTATGCTTCGGTAGCCGTATCTAAGTCTTGATGAAAAGTGCTTATCACGGTTGATTGAGTATGATGATGTCATCAGAGGGCCCCATTTTAGTCTTGCCTCGGTCCCCCCCAACCTTAAACCCACCACTGGTCGTACATAAGGGTGCAGATGCAATGGAGGAGGCGAAGGTGTGTGCCACAGTCCCAGCGCGCTCGTGTGCCTTTTTGCTCTCACTTCTGAGTGATTTTTATAATTATTCCCCCACCCATCAGAAGTGAAACTGGACAGTTTCTTAAATGTTACGGGTCCAAACAATACCAGGGAAATAAAAACAATATCACTGTTAATCGATCAGTTTGAGTTTGAGTTTCAAGAAAACCTGACGGTCGCTACGGATGCAAATTGCGAACTACTTGTAGATAATAGTCCGCCACATTTTTTGTTAATGCTGCTTCACTTTTACGATCCGTTTCCTTCATCGTTGTTCATTTTTATCGCTATTTTAGTATGCTTGAAAATAGAGATACGTGATTTCAGGTGACAGCGTTCTCTCCGCCTAGCGTTTGTTAACTGTGGTAGAACATGGCTTATCCGTTTTCCTCGTACATTGTCGTTCCACCAATGTATTTTTTGTGAGACAGGTGTGGTTTAACCTAGGACACAGTGAATAATGTCTCTCTAGGCGTCTTTGGTTGAACAGAGCGCGACCGCGACAGATCAGCATTTTTCGTTAGTGATGAGTGTGATTTTGCGGTCGAGCGAAGAAGCAAGATGCGTGCGTAGAATGGTTATATTGTCAAAAGCTTCTACATTCTTTGGTGCAAATGTGCAAATTTTTTAGTGAAAGAGAAAAATGAAAGCAGGTTACAAACGTAAATTACAGTTTTTTTTACATGGGGTTACCAACTCGCGTCTTTTGTGCACGTCGCCATTTCAGTCAAGTATACGTGACTCAACCAATACTTCTGGTCGTTATGCTATTGGTGTGCGTTAACTGAATGTCATCTTACTGGAACAGACGTGCGTTTTCCAAGAAATGGAATATCATACATTTTCAAGTTTTCAATCGTGTCTTTATGTTTTTCGAAGAAACATTGTTTTCTTGTGATTTCGACAACTGCGACCTGAACCAATGGGAGACGACTGACTTCAACTGGACCAGGACAAACAGAGCAACGCGTACTCCAAATACTGGCCCGCAGCATGACCACACATATCAAGGTAATGCTGCGCTGTCCATGTGTTCGTACTGCTTTCGTGAAGAGCTGAAAGCTTATGACACAAGAATCGAATTTTCATGGTGGTTCGTCTCCTATTTGTCCTTCACTGTACTGTCACCTAGCTTGGTTATGTCCAGGTTGAAATCCTAAGCTGTAGCTGAGGTCGGTTGTCACTACAACTAATCGGTTTGTTGAAAAATTCTTTAGAAGTTAAGGTTGTTCCAAATCTAAAGTATAACTGACCTTGCACGCACGTGCTTGTGCGCCAGTCTTTGTGTGCCCGCGCTGATGTATGCTTAGCAGTCACTTTTGCATCGCAGCTGTTGACAGTTTCCGTGCATTGTGCGAAGAAACTATCGCGTTCAACGCGTCTTTGTTGACGCGGGCTAAAACTGTAAAAGGTGTGAGACAGGAAGTCGATGGGAAGCTTTCGTTTTGCGTGAAAGGTTTGCGGCCAAGTCTGCTTTTAACAGCGCGTTGATTCACCGAAACTTCGGCAAGAGTTACTGGCAAGTGCTGAAGACTTTTGTGTTAATTCATCATTCAAGAAGTGGAATATGTTCCGCGTATCGACAAATAAGGTGGTATCGCATCATAACCGTCGTGTGCTCTTCCCCATACTTTTCGCCTTTAAATTTGAAAAAAAAATTGTCAGACCATGTAATGAAGTTGATAATTTGATACAGGATTTCCGTGCTTACGCACGCCTGACTTGTAAAAGCTTAATAATAAACACAATCGCCTTCAGGAGACCAGCTTGCAGCCGTCAGCTAAAGACATGCGGCGAATGCACTAATTTAAGTTAGGCAGTGTAATTCATTTATACCACTGGGACCGCAATACGTTTGTGAATGATCAAAATCACAAAGAGGAACTCGATTTAGAGAGGAGAAACATGTGAAATTGGTTGTGGTTTACATGTAAGTGACCGTTTTTCAGGCAGGAGGCCGGGCCAGACGTATGGTTATTATTACCACATCGAAACATCCAGGGAACGAAATCGAATACCGCAAGTGGGTGAGTCTGCCATGATCTCAACGCCCGTCTTTCCTGGAACTTCTGGTTCTTGCGTTAGGTACGCACTTTAAAACTCATACTAGGTTAAGATAAGTCCAGTACCTTTGTCAAGGTTCATTCCTTTATCAAATTTTTTTTTGTAAATGGTTAATTTTGGACACAGTTTTTGCGGTACAGTATTAAATGCTAATGCTAACCAAGGATAAACGCGTGCTTAAACGAAATTCTGCAAAAAGTTTGTTTAGCGATTAAGATGATGTTTGGCAATGCAACATACTGTACATGTGAGTTCACGCAAAACCAACTTCGCACATGTGGCACTTTCAGATTGTTTTATTTGAATTGGATAACTGTTGCTAATCAGTTTGAAATGCTGCACAGCATATTGTTTGCATTAGGATTTCTCTCGGGCGCAAAGATGTTAGCCGAAAATATTGATTCTGGATTGTATTTGCTGCGAGCCCACACACTTTTAACAAAAAGTTTGGCTGATTGCGTGAAGCTTGGAAGTTTGTGTCACTCGCAACAAACGTCTTTGCATAAAGCGTAAAAACATTTTTCTCTGTGATTGTTGTGGCGGTGCATACTTGCTGCCTCTCAGTTTCGCTTGTGGTTACTCAATGACGCTTGGGAAGTAGCAGAACTTCCGCTTCCAACAAAATGCCGTGGCTCAACTTCTGAAAACGTGTATCGACATTTGGTGGTGGTGACAGTTTTAAGGTGCCGTGGTATTTGGTTCTCACCCGTTTCAGCAACAATACAAAGTACCAAAGCGGTTTGTAAACGTTGTTCAGTCACGTCTTAATTGAAACATCTGGGTTAATCTTACAGGTTTTGGTACCACATGTTCGGGAGCAGCACAGGTAGTTTGAACGTGTATATGTACACCAATGTTAGTGGACTGATGATCATTTGGAACAGAAACGGGAACAAGGGCAATCAATGGTTTCCAGCTTACATCACGATTGTGACAGAACATCCCTACAGTGTGAGTGTTTGCTCAAAAAGATATTGTGGATGAATGTGAAGCCCGGTACAGAGCTCGGGTCTATTCTGGCGCAATAAAACGTTTGGCAGAATACATTCAGCTCAATTTTCTCTAAATTCCGTGAGACTAGACCCTCGACTGTGGTATTCAATAAATTAGCTTTTAATAAAAGTAATTCTTTGTTGATAACAGCAATAGGCAATACTGGGCATAATTGTTTGTTGAAATCTACGCAATAAAACGCGGTTTGCAATGTTGCATTGAAAAACAGCGGGTCTCCAGCTTTAGAGAAATGCAACCTGCGCGTTATCTATTCATTTGTATTCTGTCCAGGAAAATTCACTATCAGATACAAGTGATTATGAGTTTTCAACAAGTGTTTCGGCTAGCCGCACTTTTGAAAAAAGGTTTTAGGAAGTTCACAGCCGTTTAATTAAAAGATTCGGTCTTGTGAAACTATTCACCAAGGTTGGATTTTTTTCTTACGGAAAAATGTTTCGTACATTGCAGTGTCTTGTTTCGCGGTGGAAATGGTCGCGCAAAAACTTTACTGACATATTAAGAAAAAAGCGTTAGATGCTTTGTTGTTCTTACGTAGAAGGGTGCAAGTCTTACTGAGGATGCATTGACGTTGAGCCATGTTGTTTTTTTCGCGAAATTGGCAAAAATCCTGCTCAGAAAGACAAAAAGTGCCAGAACTTGCTCGGTGTACATCTTAATGGCTTAACTTTATAATGACTTTATTTTCAGTTTCGACCACGCGTAATCTTTCCGTTCACAGATAGTTTTTGAAGCAATTCAAGGCACTAGTTATACGGGTGACATTGCCTTAGATGATATTGAGATGGCGGAAGGCCAGTGTAGTGAAGACATTGAGCATGGTGGCCAGTCAATTGGTAGTTCGATTGCTTCAAACCCAAAGACTGGTGAGTTCATTGGTAAATTAGCAATTCATATAAGTTTATGTTTGTTATGCTTGAGAAAAAATTCGCAAATCTGTTTTTTCTCTGGATAGCAGTGCAATTTCTGCAAAAATCCTATATTTTACCTGTTTCCGGTAACCACCTTTTAGATCAGTGCTACATCTCCTTCAAATTGGTTCAGTTTTGTAAATTTCAAATGCTTCAAATAATATTGAAGTTATGTCAAAAAATTTCGAGGTTCTTGATGGATTGGCGTTTCAATAAAGTGTTCTCTTCCAAATGTAGAGTGTTTAATTCTCTAAACAGTAAGTTCACTGATTTTTGTTCTTTTAGTCGGGAGCGAAATTTTTATTTCTTCATATGGTTTTCGTATCTATTATATGACTGCAAAAATCAAAACATTATATTTCTGTATGTCACGCATTGTTTCTCAATATTACCATCCTTCAAAATCTTCAATATTTTGGTTAGAGATTTTTCCTGAACCCAACCAAATGTCAATCTTAGCTCGTATTTGAGACAGCTTGTAACGTGCGTTAAAAAACAAAAATATTCCAAGTTTCTTCTTGTGTGTAGGGGAGTTGATGACCTGCGCTCCGAAATGGAAACACAACTGCAGTGGAAGCATACAAGTCAGCGGTTTGTGCTACTTGATGAGCGCGGACCTGCAATCCAACAACATGACAATTCTGTCTCCCAGCCTCAGACAGGTCAAAACCACATGGTTTTGTTTGCATTTTCTCAAAACAAGCAGAAGTCTGAACAAAATCTGTTTGAAATAGAGCGAATGAAATCAAGAGTTGTTTCAAAACTCTTCTATTGTGGCATCTTCATTTGTCATTTTGCGTCAAAAATCGATCGTCATTTTTGGGCGTTCTTCCAATGTTATGCCTGACGTAATCTGTTCAATGCAGATCAAACGAGTCGTACACCCCAAAATTAGAAAGCTTTTGCTTGCTTTCCAAAAAACAGGGTTCCCACGCGGTATTTAAAGCTTAAATTTAAAGTATTAAAAAAAGTATGGAATTGTGAAATCGGTTTTCAAGACCTAAAAAAGTATAGAATTTGGCCAACAAGCATATAAAATATTGAAAACGTATGGAAATTCTAATAGAAAAAAGGTATTATGAAGTTTCTGAGCAGAATCGTCTCTTATTACACTGTATAGTTTGTATTTGTAACCAGTAAAGTTGTTACTTTGATTCAAAATTTATGGGACATGCCAGAGTTTTTGCGTCAAACTACGTTGCGCAAAAGTTGTCAGCACTCCACTCAATCACCAGATCTGCCGTGGTTTCGTTTTTAACGCAAGTTCTGTTGTTAATGGTAGAACCAAAACAGCAATTCCTCATCATCATTAGTAGGACCATCAGAATACAACGTTTTCCTGCCAACACTGGTGTACCTAAACGAATCTCTAAAAATATCGCAATTACCTACGGTGCATGGAAGATTTTCATCCCAAAAATATTTCATTGCTTGGTTGTCAAATAAACAAAAAGAAGAAGCTCACAGAGAGGGAGAGAATAACTTAGACTTGAGCAAGTGTCAGCTGGAGTCGTTTATTGCTTTCCAATATGCTAGAAGACTGCACGCTCTTCAGAATGCTAAAGGACCGTCAAAAATCACCCACTGCGTTTTCGTCACAATGAAACCTACGGCATTCCGATATTTTCGGAAACATGGTCACGTGGTAGATTTACTGATATCCTGAAGCATCTGAGTTTTGATGATAAACCGAACCGAAAACGCACTCGGCCAAAAACAGACCGATTCGCACCAATACGTGTTGTTTTTCAGACACCGGCATCCATGTGTCAGTCAATCTATACGTGCAATTCGTTGACAGTGAATGAGAAGTTGATGCCTCTGAAGCAGGGGCGTAACGAGGTTAGATTACGCCAAGAAACAAGTTTGGCAACCCCATGTTCGAACCTGAGGTCTTTCAGAAGGGCGTGTGTTGTTTAAGAAAGTGGTTGCGACATTGTTGAAACTTTTCGGCGCCCTCCGCAGTGATTTGGCGCCCCCATAGTGATTCGGCGCCCGGGGCATCGCGCCCCCCTCGTTACGCCCCTGCTCTGAAGACGCGTTGTCCTTTCATAGCATGTTGAGGAACTCGATAAATGGTTTCTTGAGTTTTGTATCCTGTTTACACAGCGTTAACATTTGGGCACTAACAGATATAAAAACCTAGTACTTCGCAAATAGTATTTCTTTTTTGATTGCCCAAGAGCTCGAAGATCGTGTGCACGTTTGTTTGGCTGAAACCAAGTTGACAGAAAAATTACAGGAAAGGATTACAGTGTTATCTGTGGCAATTTTTTCACGTCATTACCTCTGGCCGAACAGCTTCGAAGGAACAAGATTTCGGTCTTTGGCACAATGAGGAAAAATCGACGAGAGTTGTTTACTGCTGTAACGACACAGCTGCAGAAGGATGCTTTGTACTGCACATTGTTTTTGCGGCATGAAAGCACCATTGCTGTGTTTGTAAAATATCAATAAAAGAAAAACAAAAGTGTTTGTTTGCTTTCAACTTCGTACTCTTCCGCTGATGTTGACGAAACCTTGTAAACGAGAACCTCACGCCATTTTGTTTCACAACAAAAATAAAGTTGATGTAAATTTCTATGATCAAATAGCACGAATATATTCTAGTTCATCACCTCGAAGATGGCCATTTGTGGGAAAAGTGTTGGGTAGGTAGGCGAAATTTCATTCTTCAACTGTTAGAGGACTTGCCCATGAAAAACGTTTCTATTGTGAACATTACGGCAAATCACTTTTCCCTCAACTCAGATCATTGAAAACGTAGATGTCATGGAGTAAGATGCAACAATGTGCATCACTTTCAAGAAAGCAACTTGTGGCATATGTTCTGCTGGCATTTCAAAAATAACTTACGTAAAATGTAAAAGCCACTCAACTCATTATGTTTGAAGCACTTATGTGTTGGAAATAAGGCAAAAGGTTGGCAGTTTTGTTTTTAAAATTTGAGTAAATGTACCTCATGTTGATCGCATCTCTGTGATTTACATTACTGTGCGAAGATGATTTTCACTATTGCATTAAAATTATGGAAATGTGCTGCTGATATCCCACGGCATCTTACTAGCTACATTTGCTAGTTGTTCAGTTGTCAGACCTGGTCATACATTGCGAACAATATAGCCACAAATATCGAATACGTATTTATTCGTGCATGCTTGCCATAGTACATTGGTAGCCATTACGGTTAAAAAAGAAACAGTTGCTGAGAAAGGTGAAGGATGTAAAAGAAAGGTGGTTCGACATGAAAAAGAATAAAACAATGTTTTCGATATTTGTGGGTATATTGTTCGCAATAAGAATCTGCAGCAACTCCGTGCATTGCTTACCAAAGTACATTGGTCACATATATTCGATCATGCGTAGTATTGTACTGGAGTGCATTTTACTTCAACTACAAATAACTTAAACATAGCTAGTGTGCATCTAATTTGGGAGAATTTCATAGATTCGCAATTGTTTGCTTTCGTGCGGCTGTAAACGCTTTGTTGTCGTTTTCGACACTTCTGTAAACGACGGTTAGAAAGTTAGCGGTAAACCTAGTGTTGAATAAATTCAAAGCAGGGTTAATTTCAGATTTTGGCGTGACCGTCCCCAACAGCACAATTGCCTCTCATGCTGAGTCACGAAGGTATACGAAAAACCCATTCGTTTTTGTCATCCTCCATTCTTAATCATTGTGTCATGATTGATTTTCAGGTTTGCAACGCCGTCCAGCTCGACTTGGTATTTATGATCGATGAGAGCAACAGTGTTGGAGATAGTGACTTCACGGATGTCAAATTTTGGTTGCGTAACATCATCAGCTCGCTGCCAGTTGGAACAAGCTACACGCAGGTAAAGCAGCGTTTGACATACAATTGCAGAGCCAACGACCAAAGACAATTAGCTCATATCTATGTTGTAGAACCAGTTCCGTTAGTGCAGGGGTGGGGAATCTACGGCTCGCGGGTCAAATGGGACCCGCGTGAACGTTTGATATGGGCGCATCAGAATTTTCGTTGCCAATGTTAGAGTAAAACGTCTCGTCAAAACGAAGCTCCATGATAAGCAGGCACTTAGAGAGTACATTAAGAAAGGTCACCCTTCCTAATAGTCAGATAAAGGTAGAATTTTAGGAAAAATAAATTGATTTTGCGGTCCGCCAGCGATAACGCACAATTCATGCGGCCCGTGATAGCAAATAGGTCCCTCACTCCTGCATTAGTGGATTGGACCAGGAAACACTGCATTTGAGTATCTTAAGACAGTGTAATGCCAAGGTGCAGCGCGTCTTTAGAAATGCAAACCAATCTTGGTCAGTTTAGACTTTTGACCTTGCGTTGTGGTTTCAAGATGATGTGCATATTCGATCTGCGACATTTTACAAAAACAAACAGCACTGACGTACTGCAAAGCGCTTTCCGTTATGGGTCTTTGAAGTTACGTGGTATTGTCAGCACTGCTTTTGTCAACATTGTGCAACGGAAACTGTTGTATTTATGTATCGTTGATGTGGGCGCCTGCAGGCAAGCTGAAGTAGGGATTGACAAATTTGCAATTGCTGTTAGATAGTAAGGTTTTCAGTGAAAACATGGAATCTATGGGAAGTTTTAGCATTTATCACACCAAAATATGCTGATATCTAATTTGGAAAAGTCCGCCGATAGCTTTCCTGTTTTTCCGTGAATTTCTGTATGGCATCGCGGCCTCACCCGCAAGCTACTGCGACGACTTCCTGACAGGTCTTCATGATCATGGAGCTGGTTGGCAATTGCAGCATCACCGTTATCACCGGTAACAACAAACGGAGCAGATTACTAAGTCTCAAGAATGGCGTCCCACAGGGATCCGTCCTGGCATCCCTCCTCTTTCAAAATCTACATCTCTGACAGCCGGCTTGCTGGCTCGTGATGGGGTGTTGGGGGCAACAACGTTGCGAACAGCCACCTTAGCTCAGGTCCATTCAACAGCAGAGTACTGCGCTCCTGTCTAGTGCCGCAGTGCTTACACCCGCCTCATTGATCCCGTCATAGCGACACCATGCGAATTGTGACTAGAAGCCTGCGTCCTACATCAGCGGACATCCAACTTGATGAGCCTCGTCGCAGTGGAGCCACACTGTCTTTGGCACGCCGTGCCATGGAGGCTGGATACCTGCACCACTCAGCGCTCACCTGCCCAGAGAGTGGGAATCCACAGCATCTCAAATCGAGACACCTATTTGTACCCGCCGTACAGCAACTCAACTGTACAACTCACAACTGCAACGCAAATGCAGGGCTCTGGGCGGATAACCGATTGAATGTGGAGTGGCTGGAGAACACTACGAGACTCCGTGCTTTCATCCCCGACATCGGCACCTACCCTTCTGCGAATGGCCCTGCCAGAAACAGAGTGGGTTCGACTTAACCACCTTCGCACCGGCGTCTGACGTTTCCGCTCCTGCTCACACAAATGGAGTACGGCCCCCTTTTTGGCCTGTGAGTGTCGCGCAGATAAATAGACCGTCGACCATATCGTCCTCCAATGTCCAATCCATCGACCTTCCCATGTACTGCACGGCCTGACGGTTCTGGACGACAAAATAATCGAATAACTACTCAACACCTGCCTCGAGATTTAGTGCGGTCCAGCAGTGGATTGAAAGAACTGGCTCATACGATGAAGACGAAGTGAATTTCCTCTCTGGATATTTATTCCACCTCAAACTCTTCTGCACGCACCCACAGTCAATACCTTTCTTTTTATCGTATTGCTCCATCTGTGTTTTGAATGTCCACACGTTCGTTGTTCGCCTAAGAATCAAAATAACAAGTGGGGCCGCGACCTGCACTTGACGTAAGCAGGACGCACGCGAAGCTATTGTTGCGTCACTGTTTCAAGGTTATGTTTCTCACTGTTTTGTTGGGTCTATTTATCACGAAAAAATACGAAATTCTGAACAACCTTGTCAAGATTTAATGAACTGTTTGCGCATGCTTATTATAATTTAAGTTTTCCGTGCAAGAACTTCTACACGCACTTATTCAAGCAGCAGTTTCCGTTGTGCACTCTTATTTTTTCGAGTCACGACCTTGTTTGCAGGTTGCCTTGGCCACGTACAACGAGCAACCACGAGTCATTTTCTATTTGAATGACTTCTACAGGATTGAGGATATACGCGATGCACTGAATAGAGTGACACACAAAGGAGGAGACACCGCGATCGGAAAAGGTGTTTTTCAAACACTCGCCTGTTTTTTATCAATGTTGCGGATCTAAGCGAATGCATTCTGTGCCAGTGAAATCTACATTGTTATGTTTGAGCCAAGCAAACGCTTTTTTGCATGGAGTAAGGCTCATGTTTTAGAAAAACTGTTGATCCTCCTCTAACACTCAATGTCGAAGAAAATATAAATTTCAGTTCTGCTAGAACTGACATTTACAAACTCTAACAACATACAGTGCGTATAAAATAGTTCTTATTGAAAAATTTTAATTTTTTTGAAGCAATACCGTGCACTTACGAGTTTTTGCAGCACCACATCAGTGGACAAGATTTTGTTAGACACAGTTGACTGCCAAGTACTGTTGCCTCTGAATACAAAGCCGCTTTGTAGCGTCGTTTGATCTGTATTGTGAATAACTGATCGTCAGCATCCAATAATGCGTCGACGAAAATGACGGAAACTGCTGCAAAAATAATGTATTTTGATTGACGGATAAGAAATTGCTGACTCAAAGCGCAGCCCAACATGAAAAAGAAACGAATTGTTTCAGTTCATTTGTAACGAGGGATTTAGCGCTAAAAAATTTAGGCTGTATCACATAACATCCGGGTTTCAATTGTACACTTTTTCAGTGGAGAATGTCACAAAATGACAACTACAGCGCCAATTTTTTTTTAGGTATCACATCAACAAGTAAAGGAACGCCACTCTTTTTACAAGTGAAGCGACGCTTTGCCCCTCCCACGGATACCGCACTGTTTGTAACTTACCATAGCGTTTATTTAATTTCCAGCGCTAGACCACCTGACTGACGACATCTTTAGCGTTGAGCATGGAATGCGACCCAACGCCAAGCATGTTGCGGTGATCGTGACGGACGGGAAGTCAAGAGACGACGTCGCTGCTCCGGCGGAGAGAGCAGAGGCGAAAGGTTTGCGTATGTGAGGGAGAGCTGCATGCAGTTCCTGACAAACCAATTTCATTACAAATGAGGTGGTCCCAGGCGCGGTGTCAAAAACCTTTTACAAATTTTAGTAAATCAAAACATGCACAAAGAGAGGCACTTTTGAATGCTGGTGTGTGCTTTGGGGTGCCATTGCGTCAGATCCCCCTAACGTGCCGTGGCTTAGGCTTCGTATGTTTTTCTCATGCTTTTCCTCGTTTCTTCTTTAAACGCTGGAGGTCAGGACTTTCCCAGGCCGCCCTTATTTTTATCCTTGCTACGCCAGTGGTCTAGATCGCGACTTCGTTGATGGTCTTGCCCTCGGCCTTCGTTAAGTCCTAATTGTCAGTAACCGAAAGTTTGTTTACTTGTAATTGCTGGTGCAATGGGGAGCACCTGGTGTTTTGATAAGGACTTAACTGTGTGTCATTTCATTCATGTGCATTGGTTGAGCGAAACATTGCGTTGTGTTTTTACAAGCGGAAACCCAACTGTGCTCAGATCTTTACTCCCAATTGGCTGCGAAACTTGCTATTACTTTCTATTTTAAATTATTTTCTCTTGTTCATTGCTCATCGTAGATTTATGGATATATGTGGGTAGATGTGCAATGCATAATTGAAGATACCTTTCCTGTGACGAATTAGTCGAAATTATTATGTTTTTACGTACCAGGCATTACGCTTTTCGTGATTGGGGTGGGTGACGTGTCAATGCCACACCTTCAGATGATTGCATCAGAACACGATAATCACAAACATGTTTATCACGAGCAAGATTACTCAGCTTTGGAAAGAATCAGAAGTCAGTTGACAGAAAGCATCACAGCACTGGAAAGCCAAGGTCTGTTTTCGATCGTGTTTTAAATTGTTTTAGTTCAAATGACACACGATTTCAATCTCAACAGTGTTTATGGTGTATTGCAATTCGAATTCAGGCAAGCCTTTTGTATTTCAACAATACCCACCTTTTTCAGGGAAAACCTACACAACTGAACAAAGCCAGTCTGGTTTCAGTTCAAGCTTCGTTGACGACACACTTGTCCTTGGAGCGCCGGGACTGAACGACTGGTCTGGTGGTTTCGCGACTTATTCGAAGTTACGACCTCCTGCGGTTGGATATAGTTTCCCTAAAACCACCAGCTTTGAAGAACTGTTGGTCTCTTCTTATGACCCTGTTGAAGTGGACCCTTTTACGACTGAAGCAGTTACGACGTCTCAATATGTGGCGTCGCCCACGGAAGGAACCATCGCAGATATGAAGACAAGTTACTCCAACGACAGTTCAAACAATCACAGTTCAGAGACGGATGCCAGCAACGCGTTTCCAACTTCAATGAACAACTTGCTTCAAAGAAATTTTGGTGGTCTTTTCTCGGACTCAGGTAACGACCCAACTATGTCTTCGTTCTGGAATAGCAGCTCTGCCCGGGCAACCAGTGAAGGGCATGTGAGGATGAGCTCTGCGGCAAAAATGACGTCAGCGGTCAGAAGTGGCAAAGGTCAAAACTCGCCAGGTATATTCAACTTTGTGTTGATTTCTCGTTAGCAAATAGTTTACGACGTGTTAGTGATTGCGGTGAAATATCGACATTCTCGGACAACTGGGCACGGTTGAATAGCTGGGGAACAAGAGAATTGTTTTCAAAAAGTGAAAAGTATTTCGACACTATTAAAACCTCTACATTTGCTACTAGCTTTCGCCGGGTCAGCCAAATGGGCTCTGCTTTCATCTTTTTGCGATGATTCAAACTTGCGCATATCTGTGTTCAAGTAACTAGTCTCCATATAGGTGAAGAGGTTGAATCAATCGCAAATTTTAACAGGAAATCGATTTCACTGAACACAACCTTATTCAAATGTCAGTCCATTTGAAATAAGATTGTAGGACTAACGGTGCGCGGTGTCACGTGAAATAGATTTCCTATTACAAATTTGCTTATTGATTCAAACTTTTCACCTGTGTGGAAACTAGTATTTCGACAGTTAACAAAATGCCACCGACCTGATGCTTGGCCCCTACAGTGTTTTTTTCTCTGTTGTCACTCGTTTTCTTTTTACCGAAAAAGCTGTACACTTATCCTTACGCTTACTCCGTGGTGATCGATACGAGTAAAATATGTTTTGTTGTTTTGACAACAATGCACTGCATTTACTTTTTTTATTCGCGGAGGCAATGAAAGGCCGCGTCAAAAATGATCCCATTCCCACAAATAACTTACATTTTTAGCATCATTCAAAGCCCACGACAATTTCACTCTTGGGTGGATTCGTACTTGTTGAAATCCGATTCTCACGAGGCTGTCGTTCGTTTGTCGAGGCCTTCTGCGCAAGGTGCAACGTTTATTCGCTTTGCCTTCGTTTTTCCGCGTCACAATACATTTGATCAGCCTCGTCTGAAATAATCGTGACCAGAGGGAAGCCTTCTTTCTTCCCGTGCCGCCTCCCTGCTGCCAGTCAGAACGTGACGTCCTTGTTTGCGATTCTTCGCCAGGTCAAGCAAAGGCGCTGCGGAAACGTGACGTATTGTCGCCAACTGCCGCCGCGCAACGTGGGCCTACTAGGCCCATTCCTTCGCTTGTTCGGAAATACAACGACGACGCGGTGATGAACATGCTAGAAAATGCCTATTTTGGGTAAGAATCGTCTCCTTCGTTTGAACTGTGTAAGTCGTCGGCATGATGTCAGCTTTCGGCTCGCCAACAGGGACATTGAAACATTCACCGGTCGCGTAACTCTTATTTTTCTTGGAAAACTGACATTTCAAGGTGCAAGTAATTTAGCGGTGAAAGGTTTTTGCAATGTCAGGCGGTTGGCTGACTCAGCGTGTGTTGCACAGATTGCGATAAGTTATATTTAAGTATGTAGTCTCCACGATGAGGGTAAGCAAGGAATCGGTCAGCAAATTTTTAATAGGAAATCGATTTCACGTAAAATTACGCATTCTCAGTCCTTCCTCAAAAATAAAAGTTCTGTCTAAACAGCACTGCGTAGAGCACATGCTCGGTCTCTCACTAGCCACGCTTGCGCGATCTACTTCGTCACAAATCGCAATGCTCTTCTGCTATACATGACTCTACGCATTTTATAGTTGCTTTGTTTCCAACGCCTTGTAGCTGTTGGTAGGCTGCAATTGTTTTGGGATCATTTGAATCATGCTTGTTATTGGTGCTGCAGATTGAAACTTAGAAGCCTGGCGAATTCCTCTTATCTTTTCTGTTAAAATACTTCTCAGTCAGTTGATGATGTTTGATCGATCAGCTCCTGGCACACTACGCTGTAAATTGAATAATGAACTTGTTCAGATTTTGAGTTGGCTTAGAAATTCTCAAATCTCCGTGATGAATCAGAGCAGGCTTTCTAGTAAACTTTGCAACGTAATCTTAAATATGACACACGAACTGGATTCTTCGAGGATTTAAAGACTGGCATTATTGGAGACGGCAGTAATTCATAAATGTCGTTTGCTGTAACCCTAAACAAGTATCGCTTATCAATAACTGACAGTTTTGAGATGGTTGTTAAAATACTTCCTTAACAGTTGCACAAATGATATCGCCCAGTGCGATGACCGGAGTTGAATGGCTGTTGTTGTGTTGAGCTTCTGTATACCATAGTGACATTAGAACTAAGATTATCCTCCCAGTTCTTATGGCTGAAGTGGTCTTCAGCGCTTTTTCGACATATGCTATGTCTATGCTGTAGAATAATAAAATATTTTGAAGCATAGGAACCAGTTTGTCTAGTTTTCGCTTCTAAAAGAGATGAATGTACGGTAACAACTTTTGCTCGCTTAAATCTTGTTGATACGGAGTTTGCTGAGCAAGTTACAGTGTCTTGGTGCATACGTGCGGTAAGTGCTTCATACTTTATTGAAGTAACACAATGTTGAGATGGTTTATTGGCGTAATTATTAAAATGTGATGGCGACAGATAGATGCAAGACGCCGGGACAGCGAGAAACTGCATCTATTGTCCAATCGAGCTGCCTCGACAGTTAGTTTTTTGTGAAGTTTCGGCTTTAGGCTGCGTCAGGCCCGCAATCAGGAGCTAATCAGGCTATTCCTCCACCGAAATTTTCAAAAACAATTTGGGTATGTAGGGGTTATATACTGTAGATGTACTACAGGGTGTAGACTGTTGAGCAGGGGTGGAGGACCTATTTACTATCCCGAGCTGCATAAATTGTGCATTATCGCTGGTGGACCGCAAAACCAATTAATTTTATCCTAAAATTCTACCTTCACATAACTGTGAGGAAGACAGACTTTTCTTGACTTACTATCCACGTACCGGCTTAACATGGAGCTTCGTTTGGACGCGATGATGTACGCTGACTGGGGTAGAGAAAATTCTGATGCGGGCCGTACCAAATGTTCACGCGGCCCGCAGGTTCCCCACTCCTGCTGTAGATGCAAATGGAATGAGTGCACGTAAGTTGCCGTAATGGCTATATTAGAGCTACGAACAAATTGGAACCCTAATTTGGAATTTTAACAATATCAATCCCCGAATCATTGTGATGTAACAATGACAGTTGACAGTTACTACTGTTGCAATGGGAGGACCCGAGCGGCAAGGGTTCAAAGCTTCGCAATGATCGTTTGAGTCAGTTGTTGTAATTCACTGCTTGTACGTGACCGCATTAGATCTCAGGGCAGGCGTTGAGCAGACATTCGGTTGTCTAAGCACTCCATCGGGAGGTCTTGACACTGTGGCAGCAAGCAACAATAGAGGTCACACGCCTTGATCGCCCTATTGCTCCGTGTTCACGCAACATACAGTACGTACAGGTGCTATTCACAGCGCATATCCCGTTCGCATTGCATCACGCATGCGACGCCGCCCCACTGGGCGGCTGCAGCAACACACTCCTTTTTACAACGCACCGCATCGGTCGACGAACGTTCTTTATGCAAAGATTGCACCTGGCATGGCCTTGGCATCCTGGTCACAGCAGGATTTTGTTGCCGTTGGAAAACCCGAGCGGCAAGTGCGCCAAAGCTGCACACACACACACTGTGGCAGCAAGCAACAATAGAGGTTAGACACCGCGCTCACTCAGTTATTCCTTGGTCACGTCACGTTATTAATATAGATGCTGTTCTTAGCGCACATCCCGTTCGAGGTGCATCGGGCATGCGACGTTGCGCGCAACAATTAGGTCAAGGTGTGAGCAGCACAAGCTACTTTCAATCTAATTGCGTATCTTGTTTCAGTCTTAGAAGTTTTCATTTTGGAACACTTCGGCATGGTAATGAGAAAGTGCAATAGTCGTTGGTCCTTTTTCAGTTTTTATACTCATCCACTATTGGCCTGCGCACTTCTATAATGTTAGTAACTTAGAACACAATCATTAACTTGCGAAACCTGAAGCCTCTGATGTTTTTGTATTGTTATCAACATAGAAATTATTTTCTGATCTTTGATGTTGTTGTTTTTCCTCTTGCTGCACTCGTGTTACTTCGTGTTTTGAGTCACAAAAATGCTGCAGTGCGCTCAGTGGTGGATCCAGAAATTCCAGTGCCCAGAGCAAAGATTTTGAGCGGGGCCCTTTAACAGCAGTAAGCACTCAGGCTACTTGAAAAATCACAGCAAATACGAAACTTATATAGGCTACATAGACAAGGTCTTCCATGGCACAGCTAGACGTTACTCGAACAGCACAGGGGTGCACAACCTGCCGCATGTGGCCTTCGATAAAAATTGATGCGGTCGTGCACATGATTGTGTAATTTTAAATATAGAAGTTATGGTGGAGGTGCATTATTAAAAACTCTGTCTGCTTTATGAGTAAACAGTACTTAGTAGAAAGAGGGCCAAACAAATGTGTGAAAGCAGAGCAGAAGCAATGCAAAATATAAAATATCTTGAACTCACTGGCGGCCGTAATTCATAAAAGTAAACGTAATGCGGCCGGCAATAGCAAAAAGGTTGTGCAGCCCTGGAACAGTAACGTAACTGATAGGGAAGCAGGGGTGCGAACCACCCCCACCACCCCTGGCAAGCTAAATGTAAAACCGGACCCCCACTTCGCTTACATATCAGTATTTTGCATTCTTTTGGTTTTCAGTAGCTTGTTGCTTTTTTTGCGTTTTTCAGAGTGTTTTCCGGTGATTTCTGGTTTTAGAATAGAGGTTCACATCAAGATTCACTATCATTTCTCAGCTTTTTTTCTGATTGTTGTTTGTGGCCCCCTTCAGCTACGTTTTTCCCCGGGCTCAAAACTCTAGTTACGCCACTGTATTTGAATTAGATAGATCAACGTATTTTTTCACTTTGTGCGTAGAAAAACGTGCGTAGAATTACGTAAACTTGGTACCGAAAGTATTTGCAAATATATTGTAGATTTGTATCTTGCAAAAAGTTATGCATTGGTGATAATATTTTCAAACCTGGGTGAATTTGAAGCATTGAAATGAAGCAGAATTGGAAAGAAAACCTACTTGTGAAACACAAAACACAATCGACATTTCAACAAGGGGGCCCCCACGGCATCTCAAAAATGGGGGTCTGAGGCAAGTGCCTCATTTGCCTCATTCTGAATCCACGCACTGCGCGTGCTCCATTCTGTGTGTGTTTCATATTTCTGTGCAAGACTATCAACCCATGTGATACGGAGCTTGAATTCGTTATGAACAAGCGAATAAATAACAGAAATTTATTGAAATTTTTTTCAGGCCGCTTTTTTAGAAAAGTAAGTTCTTTGCAGAACATGACAGCCGTCACTGCTTGACCTTTATTGGAACTGTCTGTTTCTAACCTTTTGAAGCTGTTACACTGGACTCCGTTTATCAAATACAGCAGGGGTGGCCAACACATCGATCGCGATCGACCAGTCGATCGCCGAGACTCAGTTGATCGATCACGCCTGATTTTGCGTTGAATTGACAAGATACC
>Ga0210059_1006298_pt1 | contig 19072 bp, 10 predicted proteins | sample Ectturendosymbi2_FD_188042 | JGI IMG/M metagenome (GOLD analysis project Ga0210059, IMG submission 188042) | Ecteinascidia turbinata endosymbiont from Florida, USA - Sample 2 (SPAdes) (version 2) | ecosystem: Host-associated > Tunicates > Ascidians > Unclassified | place: Key West, Florida... | reverse complement strand
CGATAGGGCAGGGGGGCAGAAAAAAAGTTGAGGGCAATGGAAACTTATGAAAAACAAAAAAATCGTTACCAATTATCAGGCCCGTGACTAGGAGAGGCGTAGGGGGTTAGTCTCCCCTGCAAAAAATTTTGCCCCTCTCCGGAAAAATGGGTTGGACATAGTTTAAAAAATTTGGGCCCCTATCAGTAAACTCTTCGCCTCCCCTGGTGTCCCAATCTGGTTAGGGCCTGCCAATTATGCTTGCTACCGTTCAACAATAATGTTGACTTCAAAAATAATAAAACAAACTATAGACAACTCGTTTGAATTCGATCTTGATAAATCATAAAATTACTTATGAAAAGACACCTTTGCCCCCGTTGGCCCTCGTTTGAAAGGTCGGAGATTCAACGCCACCGCTCTCCGACATCCCTGCTTGCCGCTATCCGCAGTCACTGTCTCGCTATATTACCTGCCGAGATGTCTGCGTTCAAGAGTCACATACAACAAAACGCCTAATGTCGTAACTTGAAGTGAACATTTGAAGAATTGTTGCCATGTCATTACACGATAAAGACCAACAGTAAAATAATCCGCTCGCAAGTTTGGCAACTTGCCCTTGCAGTCAGTAACCTAGCCAGCCCAAAAATTTTTTTGGGGGGGAAATTGGTGGGGGCAAAAATTTTTGATTTTAGGCGAATAACACTATTTTGTTTGTGACACCGCCTCTCAAAGCACAAATGATTATATGTTCTAAAAATTTGGGGGGCATGGCCCCCTAGGCCCCCTGGCTACGACTATGCCTGCAAGCAAAGGAGCGGACATGGGGAAACTGCAAGCTCAGCACTGCATGACACCAGAACAGTGAACCTGGCTCTTGTGCCGTGTGAGTGCCGTACAGGCAAATAAACTGGTATTAGAAGAAATAAATCAATTAATCGGAATTGAGTTGCTGACGTCGAATTTTCTAGAAAGTTTTAGTTCTTAGTCCCAATTTCCAGAGAGGGGCAAATGCCCGTTTTGACCCCGGGCAGATCCAGCCAATAAGGTTAGGGGGCGATTTCAGTAATACTTGTTAGCATGGGTGACGGAACCTTTTTCAAAGTGGGGGGGCGCAAATGTCCGTCAAAAAAAATTCTGGTTTAAATGGGCAATTGTGACGTCACAATCATTGAAATATGACGTCATTACCTATACACCATATGAAGGTCTAAACTACACTATTTTAGACAAAATTACACCACTATGAAAAACCTATTCGTGAACTATCTGAAATTCAAATAGGCTGTTACAGTGAAGACCCAGGTCATCAGCGTCACTCGGGCTCATCATACGATTTATTCTGACTGAAAAAAAACGTTCAACGCTTGCGTCACTGAAATTTCTTTTGCTTTCTATTCTGGCTGGCATTATTGTTGCTCTGTGACGTTAGTTACATAATAATAAAGGAGAAGTTCTCATGATTATTTCTCCATTGTTGAGAAGCGTACATCACAAGGTAAGGTTGACGCCAGTCAGACCTCCATTTACTAGGCTCATTCATATTAGCCCGAGTTGCTGGACAATTTATTGTTCGTTTGAAATTATTCTCGAAAATGGAAACTGTCCACTGAGTTGGACTTCAAATCTAATGTTCTATACAAATCCATTGCTTCAAAAAACGTCCAATCCGATACAAATTAAGTTTCAAAAAATACTTAATTGCATAGGGCAGCTCTGGCTCTGATGGATGAACCCAAGTAAAGCGCGAGCGAACGAATTCCATAGAACCCCTAATAGGAACGATGTTGCTTTGTTCAAGTTACCTGCAACATGAACCCAAAAGGCCAGGCATGGAATGAAAATATAGGAACAGTGATATGGTCCAAAGAAAAGAGCCCAAATTAACAACTTAGTAAAGTGGGACCGCGGGTAGTGTCACAAATGTACAAAGCAAGCAAGCTTGCGTTCCCCGATATGAATCGTAATCGAAGACTCTGGCTAAAACCGAGGAGCCTGTGTGCCGGAATCGCCACTGGGCAGTTAAAAACACCAAGAACATAGCTTACAAAACAGGGAAAACTGACACAGCATTGATACCTATCTTAAACATATTCAAAATAACAGCTTTCCCACATCTTGAACACTGAATCAAACATGAATGAATACTCATTCTACAAGTGCATTAGACACTGGAATGCAAAGACAAGACAAAGCATATGCAGTAACTAGTGAGTGGTCTGCTGTAAGGACACCAGTTGTGTTACCAATGCAGAAATAAACAGGCTATAGCTGTTTAGTGTTGCCAATGCAAAAACAAAAACACAATTGAAATTGATCTGTCAAATATTTCATTTTGCGTATACGATTTAGCAAAATTTCACTGGTTAGAATGGTGTAAATGCACTTGAAATTACACCATTTAATGGTGTGGAAAGAACTTTTTCCTACACACAAGCATGGGTGTCGGAAGGGGGGCAGGAATTTGAAAACTTCATCAATAAGGCTGTTTTCTTTGTTTCTAGAGGTAAAAAACAAATTTCACCACTTTTGGCCACCCACTAGAAAACCTTCTGGAAAAATCGATTAGTGCCCCACTGGTAAAAATCCTTCCGACGCCCATGCACAAAAGCATGTAAAAGTACACCATTCTTTGTAAAAAATTGTGTCGTATTACACAATCTGGTAACACTGTTAAACATCACCAATGCGGTAAGCAAGCCATAGCAGGATGATAGAATCTGGACGGTGTATTCTGCCAAATCCTGCCAAATTCACTGTCAAATTACAAACAACATATTACAAATAATATTGACAAAATACTGCCAATATTCTGCAACATTTATTTCATTGAACGATTTACTTTAAAAGTGGACCCAAAAATAATTGTGTTACTTAAACCTATATAGGCAAAATTTGAATTCAAAGTGGAGAGGCTAGGCCCCCCAGAAATGAAAGTGGGGGGGGGCTTAGGCCCATGCGGTCCCCCCCCGGTTCTGCCACCTATGTTTGTTAGTCAAGTCTCATTACAGGTTCACTTCTTTAAGAGAGATGAAGTAGGCCTATACTTCACAACACTTCTGTGACAAAACAGTGGATGACAAAATGGCCTTGTATTGCGAATGCTGTTTTCCGAATCGTACAAAATCATTGTAAATGAGGTTAATTCGTAGGTTTTAGGGGGAGCTATCGCCCCTCCTGGATTCTCCCCTGTTTTGACGCCCATGGCTTTGACGTACCACGAGTTCAAAACTGTTTGCTTGAGTTCAGTGTAAAAGTACACCCATAGCCATAATAGACATTCTTTTCGCATTTACATGTTTAGCAACAATGTTGACCTCAAAACTAATAACAGAAATGATAGAAAACCATTCTGAATTTTAGGTGTGCGCGAATAGCTGCAATAAATTTGTTTCAAATTGTTCTTGATACATCAAGAAATTACTTGTGATACTGGTATGTAAGGGCACCTGTGCCCCCGTAATGCACCCCCGTTCCGGCGTCCCTGTGTATTTACAATGGTACATCAGACTATTAACCGCCATATCCAGGCAATCATGAACAATCTTAGTTCATAATTTTATACCGCTTGGCTGCCAAATCTGGGGTTTTGGACTGACGGAGAGATTCATGCGACTGGTCAGAAAGCAATCTCTCTTTAGAAGGTAATGTCCTCCATGCCAGGGAATGACGGGGCATAGCCCTCCATGCCAGGGCTACAGGGGCGTAACGAGGGGTGTGGCGAGGGGGAAAAAATTCCCCAGGCGCCGAATTACTCTGGGAGCGCCGAATCACTACGGGGAACGCCGAAATTTCCCAACAATGGCACAAGCACTTTGTTTAATACAGTATATTTTCTCCCGAAAGACCTCAGTTTCCGAACATGGGGCGCCAAACTTGCTTTATGCCCAGGTGCCATCTAACCTCGTTACGCCCAGTGGCGTAACTAGAGACTTGAGCCAGGGGGGCAAACTTAGCTGAAGAGGGCCCATTGGCCACCATTTGGGTATGAAATAATTAGTTCCCAAAAACTCATATAGGCCTACGTTATTCTACAAAAACATAAAATATTTGTTGGGTGATGTAATGAGCTTTAATTGGTTAAATGACCTTTAAAGTAGAATGTCACGTTTTCATGTAACATAGCCTATCTAAAATTGATACCCATCAATGACTTGTGACAAGGTAAAGTAGGCTTATCCAGGGGCGCAACGAGGCTAGATGGCGCCCGGGGCAAGAAGCAAGTTCGACACCCCCGTGTTCAAACCTGATGTATTTCGGAAGCAAATGTACTGTATTGAACAGCTTTGTCCAGGGCCGGATTTACCAATTGAATAGGCTATTGTTGAGTTCGTCTTGGCTCCTCAACATGAAACGTCCTGTGACTCTGAAATAACAAAGAAAGAAGACTTCGATTACTGGAGAAAAATAACTGAAGAAAGCAACTTAGAAGTCTACCGACCAATTCACGACAAGTCGAACGAAGCTGAAGACTAAACAACGACCAAAGACATTAATTTCTTAGAACATTGTCATGTGTACCTATTCGACGTATTGTGTATTCGTACGTTATGCATTTATTGTAAGTCACACCCAGGAAGAGAGTAACCCGCAATAATATAGAAATTATTTGCACTAATATCCCATACGAAAATATTAATAACATTCCCGACCTAATCGGATAAAAAAACGATACTCGCTGAAGCGTAACCTTGATTTCGGACTTGATGCGATTACGCGTCGAACACATGACCACTAGAGTTGCGAACGCACCGTGCAACGCGCGATACGCCGTCACATGATCACGACGCGACCTGTTGTGTTTTCCTCGCGACCAAAAACACACCACTAAAATCAGTCTTGCTCACGGTCATCCCGGAGTAGCATCTAACCTACAGGTAGTCTGATAGGTTAGATCTAGACTACAAAGAAACAGTTGGCGAACGAGTGGGTCTGGCAAATTCGTGAACCAGGACACGCTTGTAGCTAACTAATACCCCAGAACGGTTAAGACCTGAACAAACCCAGGCTATAACCAATTTTTGGACAAACCGTTTCAGGTCAGTCTAATAGTAAAGCTTACTCTTCCTCCATGAAAGAATTGATATCGTATTTAACCCCTGTTGTTAACCACTGATGTTTGCAGTAACTTATGTCACGTGTCTTAATTGACGATCATTGATATAAACCCCTGTTGTGATGAATATCGCAGTGCTTAAAGTTATCTTAATAAAACCATGAGTGAATACAATTTTGTTGTGATAAACTGAGCGGTTCGAGCGAAACCGGCGGGTCTAAGTTTCTTAATTGTTAACTTGGGCTTGCCATGGATACTTCCTATTAATCAGTGCTCTCGCGGAATTGTCTTAAACATGTAGTAGTCTTCTTCTTTAGAAGGGGACTGCCACACTATATAGGCTTAAGCTTAGGTCAGGGTTTTTCAACCTGTGGGCCACGGAAGAATTTTGAAGGGGCCACGGCCTGATATTATTAAATTGAGTAGGTTTATCAAGTTAAACGTTTCAATCGAAAACGTAGATAGCTCTTCAGCTACAAACGTAATGTTACACTGTATCGTAATTATGTGTTAGAAGTTATTGCAACATGCAAATTTCCACGTAGCCTACCACGTTGTGCACAATATGCAGTTTCTGTAGGCATTTTGAGGCAGATAGGCGGCTCTTGGCTCTTGTTGCTATGAAAACGAAATCTAGAAGCTGGATTAATGAGGAAGATGGCTTGATCAGCGCATTATCATGTATTGAGCTTCGAATACAGTGGAAATCGCTTAATAGAGCACCATCGGGAATAGCAAAGTCTGCTCTAATAAACGGTTGCTCTTTTATCCGATGAGAACTCTTTGCAATAAAATTAGGGTGTTATTCACCCTAGGGGTTCACCAATACAGATATCAATATCAGGGTACTGTATTTTATCCTCGTTGTGAGCACTGTACACAGTGATGTAAAAAGAAAAGTTACTGTAGTTTTGCAATATTTTTGTCATAATGTATTGCACAGTAGTTGTTGTGGTGGACACTTCACTCTTGCCCCTCTTCAGCACAAAAGAACTGGTCGATTTTTGATTGCTTTACTTCATTTTTGGTTGCTTGGTCTACAGCACGTCAACTTTCTGCATTTTATGGATTTCTCACGCGCGTGCAAGCCATGGTGCTGCTACACGTCTAACTGCTCTAATAAGCGGTGTTCCTGCTCTAATAAGCGAAGAATTTATAAAAGGCAAAATATAGGATCGTCTTTTTTCAGTCGAAACTGCTCGAATAAGCGGTTTGCTCTATAAACCGATGCTCTAAGCGGTTTCCACGATTCATTTTTTCATTCATTTTCGTGCCCGCTTTTCCTCTGGAGAGGGTGACGGGGGCAGCAGCCCTAGGAGGACTCAAGATACCTCACGGTCAACAGCAATATCAGATAATTCTGCTGGCTCCACACCAAGGCCGGACCAAGCAAGGTCTGAGATATAATCACTCCACCTAGTCATTCCGCGAACTCTTAGCCGCTTTCCCGTGGGGGAGCCAGCAGGATTTGCATCGCCAATCTTTCCCGGGACGTTCTGGACAGACATGGCCAAACTACCGTAGCTGGGATCTCTCGATTTGGAAGAGAAGCGGTTAACATTCAGGGCGTTGCGAATTTCACAGCTGCGCACTTTGTCACGAAGTGTCACACCATCAACTCTTCAGGGACGCAGGAGAGTGGGGGAATTATGGGCATTGCCATAGGCTTAGCCAGGGGTTGATAAAGGGGTCATGCTTCCCCCTAAATTTTAGTATTTCCTGTCGTTTTGTACTTAGAAAGGCGGTGTCCCACACCAAATACTCTTGCTCGCTTAAAGGCAAAAATATCTGGCGCGTCCCGAAATTTGGGCTGGCTACGCTACTGGGCAATGGGCATTGCCCCCCTGACCCTTCAAATGAGTGGCAACGCGGGCGGAGGTGACTTTTGATGACAGTATCACACGTAATTTCACAGTTTATCAAGATCAACTTTAAAAATTTATTGCAGCCATCCGCTCACACAGAAACTTCAGAATGTTTTTCTATTATTATTTTTGAGGACAAAATTGTTGTTGAACAGAAACAAGCATAATTGGTAACGATTTTTTTGTTTTTTGTAAGTTTTAATTGCCTTAACCTTCTATTTCCACCCTTCCCTACAGCTGTTCAGGCGGTGGAACTCTTCGTAAAATGTCTATGCTTCTAACTATAGAAAATATCTATTCCTCTGCCACAAACCCCCCTGACCGTCGAATTTGTATGCTTCTAACAACATACAGGCTAAGCCTTCGCATTTGATTGCAGGCCACGTTGTGTTAAAATTGTTTTTAGTTGTTTTTACTTCTGTTTTGTGGATATGTGACAGTTGTTGCATTGGAGAAGTTTGTACAGGTGAGCCATGGACCGTCTGTTTGTTTATCAATTGGGCCACATGCTTGAAAAGGTTGAGAACCCCTGCCCTAGGGCCTCAAGATCCTGTTATGGCTACAAGTGACCATAACATGATTTAGATCAGAAAATAGCGAAATTAGCAGCGAACCAACAGTGAAGAAACAGACTGTGCAAGTTGCTGATTTAATACAAGCTGATAAAAACATTGAGAAAGTGAAATGAAGGATAAAACAAATAATGACAAAATGTATTGTATGTGTATTAGCAATGTATCGTACTGTTGTATTTGGCGTACCAGGAAAACGCAACATATATCAGGAAGTTAAGGAATTTCAAAAACAAGAGTAGCAATAACGAAATTGTAAAGCAGTAATGGAATGACTAAAAAACACATTAGAATTAAGTAACCTTGCTTACAAAAACAAAGTAACTTCCAATTTAACAATGAAAAACGAAAGTGATGCGGTGGAGATTAAAACCAGAACAAGGCATTTAGAATGTTACATTTATGAGTGGGAATGGCAGAAAGAAAAAACAAATATAAGATCTGCATAATCTCATGAATTTATATTTTACAGGAAATTTTTAGTTAAAAGTATATGAAATGGATTTAATAAGTATGTTAAAAGAGAAATGCCATACGCAACATAGCGTAAGGAAGGCATTACGGATTTATGGACTCTCAATGATGATGTGCTCACACAACCATTGGCAACAATGCCACCTGAGCAAGTAATAAGGCTAGTATTGAACTGGCTGTCGCTGCATGCAGAAAATGGACACAAGATTGAACTACGTATACCCGTGCTAGAAGAGCAAAAGGTTTACGAGAGCGGTTTACTATTAAATATGTGCATGCTGTGCCAGAATTAATTGGTAAAACATTGCACTACTGGAGTCTCTCAGCTACTTTCCGAGCACTTACTTTAAAGGAAATTCAAAACAGTGTCGATCGTGCCAATGCAATGAACCTTCGTGATTGCGATGTCTTAGAACATTGCGTCAACGATTTGGCGACAGGGCAGAGAAAAGATTAAAAGGAATGAAATACGAATGGTATTTGCAAATCCGTAAAACAATTATCATAATTATTAAAACTAAACCTTGTGCGATTTCCTACAAATGTTGCGTTGTCCTACAAGAGTTATCGTATTGTATCGCATTTTGTGGTAACTGCAATCATGAAACCACCAAAGTAGAAATGTACCAATTGTAAGTTGTGTAACAAATTTTAGCTGTGAAAATTGACTGTTGATATGTGAATGTTTAAAGTTACATCATCTACTGTTGTGTAAATACTCGATGTAGCGCAAATGGTTTGCAGTCGCACGACTGATTAGTATGTAGCTAAATGGATTGGAAGTGTACCATCTAGCTGGTGCAGGGCTAGACGGATTGGAAGTGGACTATCTAGTTGGTACACAACCGGATGGATAGGAGTTGCACCATCACGGTGGTATGAAACCAACTGAACTGGAATGGTACTGTACGGATAGTACAAGACTAGACCGAAGGGTTAAAATGGAATAAACAGAGAAGGCTTCCTTATACAAGCCAGTGAAATTTCGAAGAGATTCAGAGATTGGAATTTGCGATTTTGCTGTATGGATAAGATACATGTTGAACTGAGGCATGCCTCTTGATCTCGTGATAGAGGAGGGCTCGGTTGGAGGTGTTTTGTCATACGTGACAAGGGAGGTGCCTGGTGACACAGGTTCCCTTGGGCAAAAACAAATTACGTAAAAGCGTGGTGTCGCAATGATTTAATTTTATTAGACGATTGTCCTGATTCAGGAATCAATAATGCAATTGTACCAGTCTGTGCGGCCTGAAACAGAATTTGAAGGCAATACTGAAGTGTGTAATGCCTTATAAAAAAATGTACTTAACAAAATTGCATACACTGGTCATGAGATTGCGAAAATCTAAATCCAATGTCATCGAGACTCTGGAAAAGAAGGCATGCATGAACCAGTCAAAATTAGATATAACAAAAACGTCAGTAAAGGTGCTAGAGAAAAGAACATGTTTGGTTTCGTTTTTAAATTGCCATGCACGAGGTGGCTAAGTCATCTTTGTGGAAACAATTTTTTAGTTAAGAATAAAATACGAAGGGCCAGGACAACGTTTAAATAAGTTTTGTTTTACAACTGCACAGTGAGATTAGTGAATGCAGTTGAGTGTGTTGTTTAATGGCGCAGTTTGAATAGTGAACGTCATTGTACTAATGTATATTGCCGTTGGTAAAATAAGAATACCATAAGCTCTGTTTAAAATTGTATCTGTGATCCCAATGCTTGTACGTTACAGGTATTGTTGATTGCTGTACTGTCTCTGCTGTTGTCTGTGCATGGTGAAGGTAAAAAGAGGTCTTTTTTAGAAATCCAAACGGATAGTTAGAAAAACGGTGTAGGATACTAAACTATAACTTTTCTGACTCTTTTGTGGCTCTTTCTCTAGCCAAGAAACAAAAAAAGCTACAAAAATCCAAGGAGGCCTGCAACAAACTGTGGTAGGCTACGCATAGAGTAGTTTCCCGCACATGTGACCACTTCAATAAACATTCATGAAAATTTATGTCTTGATTATTCATGAAATTTAGTTTTATTCAACCAATCAGATTTCGTGGTGATAACGCCAGAGTCTTCCAACAAATTTCCATGAATCTCAATATGACCGTTGGTCAAGCCGCATGCCAACTATTGTGTCGAAATACGCAAAGCACGCTGGCTGCGTCCTGCGTTTGCAAATCGAACGGATTGTTAGGAGTGAATCAGGCGAAAGAACGTGTGGCTGTTCGTGTTTGAAATGCACCTGATAAGTGGCGTAACTGACGGGGGGGGGTGCGAAACTGACGCAGGGGTGCGAACCGCCCCACCCTGGAAAGCTAAATGTAAAAACCAGGCCCCGACCGAGCTTGTATTTTGGTATTTACTATTCGTCTGGTTGTCAGTAAGTTTTTTTTTGCGTTTTTCGGAGTGTTTTCCGGTGATTTCGGGTTTTAGTACCGCCAACCAGATCCGGATTCACTGCTATTTCTCAACTTTTTTCACAGTGTTGGGCTGGCCAGTGGGCTCTCTTCAGCTAGTTTCCCCCTTAGCTCTTGCAGATAAGAGTTATATTTAGGCTAGCAGCAGTATCCTAAACTAAACATAGTTGCTTCTTCTGAACAATGCGGTAGTTTTGTCAGCGTTTTTGTTAGGTAAAGCTCGATTAATATTTTTGGATGTGATTCTTTCCATTTTAATTTTCTTTAAGAAAGTCATTCAGAAAATCAGATTGCTATTGAGTACTTGCGTAAGTTGGTACTGCTCTCATGCTAAGAAAATCAGAGATCTTGAATAGCAAGCGAAAGTCACTTTGCCAGCTGGCACCACAGAACTCTTCCCCAAAGAGACAAAAAATAGGGAAACAGCAAGAAAATTACAAAAGCGCGTTTGGGTCTTATGCCTCAGATTAGTGGTTCTTAGTCCATTCAGCCACTCAGCCCCTAAAATTGAAATGTAGAACATTATAAATCAGTGGAGATTTTATCAAATTTTCAGATTATCAAGTCCCCTGGGGCAGTGCCGTACCAGCCCAACTCTGCCCCCCCCAAAAATGTTTCCAAGCGCCCCCCTAATGGTGATTTATAAAAAAAGTTTTGCTGTGCTACATCTCGAGGCCGAATGGACTTCAAAACAAAATATTCTAATTGCAGGTACAATTTTGGCAGAACCAGGCCCGTAGCCAGGTTTTAAGGTTTGGTGGAGGTCAAAATACATTTTTGTGGGGGAAAGATTTTAATTTTTATCATACGTTTGAAACAAATTTCTGAGCACAACAAAATTTGGGGTGCACAAAAAAATTTCGGGGTAACTGCGCCCGAATGCCCCCCGTGTCTGCGGTACTGGGCAGAACCGTCTCCAGAAAGTTTTCCATTGGAGGCCTTCATGTTTGTGCAGGGGGATAGACATTCTGAAAATGTATTTTTAATTCACAACACGAACAACATTTGCCAATTGTGCAAATTAATTATAAATATTTTCCCGCAAATACGCATAGTAGGTTCGTATTTTCCAACCAAACATTTTTGAACCAGCTGAACAAAAGGAATTGGGTCGTAAATCATTGTCATTTAATTGACGGCGATTATTTACAGATGTAGTGACGAAATGCAAATGTAAAAAAATTTGCAGGAAGCAGAATCAATCCTATCGCTCAGTAATCAAAACCTTATTGCCGGAGCAAAACAATAGGCCGGTCAAAGCATGTGCGCCGCGATGAACGTTTTGTTTCATTAGCGCAAATTGATAAACTTTACCATGAGCTTGAGTGAAATATGCTTTTAAAGCGTGCGCATTGGGCTTTTTACTGGCCGAAATGCGCATGCATAAACCTTGCTGATGTCTAGACTGTTAATCTCTGGGTGCATGGCACATGTTTATATTAATAATATTTTGTACCTCAAATCGCCTATAAATGTTAACAAACATAGACTAAGGCTTACGTGGACGCAACGGTTAGCATCCATAACCCACTAACTGCACTCAGTGGCGCAACTGAAAGAGGGGCAAGGGGGCGAGCTGCCCCCCCTGGGAAGCTAAATGTAGAAACTGGGCCCCCTCTAGTTGAAATTTTGATATTTAGTTTTCTTTAGGTTGTTTTTTTGCGTTTTTCGGGGTGTTTTTGTTTTTTTTAGCTAGTATAGACATCCACGACATCCAGAGATTCACTATCATTTCTTAACTTTTTCTGAGTTTTGGCTACTGGACCCCCTTCAGCTAAGCTTTGCCCCCCTGGCTCAAACCTCTAGTTAGGCCACTGACTGCACTACTCTGTCTTGGGACACCCCCCAAAATAGACTTCTAACTACACAATTAACTCCATCTGGCTGTCTGAACAGCAGGCTGCCCAAATGTGTAACTTTGGTCGTAAGCACCAAAGGTATCTTGTTGCTATGCAGTACAAAATAAGAGAAGACTACCTGGGCTAGACATACTAGCTTACGATTTTTTACAATCACTACACAAAACAGGTTGATCAAGTGGAAATCTGACTTCTGGACGTATACAACTAGGCATGTAGACAGGGCCGGATAAATGAACGCGAGGCCCATCAGGGCAAAGTCGTGAGCGTGAGGCCCCCGACACGCTTACTTAGCGCAACTGCGCAGTTCGTTCACTTTAAGTTATGGGAGTAGGCGTTTTGCCGCTTGTGACCAGGGCTCGCAATGAGGGCTTTTTCCACCCGGATCTTTTTTTGTCGACCTGTGTGTCTAGGTCAGGGGTGGGCAATTAATTTGACTCGGGGGCCACTTTGAGATGGCCGCGATCAGCGGAGGGCCATAACTTCTGGAAATAGAAACAAATCTCGGTTCAAGTAAGCCTCAGCACTAACGTTTGCTGTGTTGCGTTGGATGATATTTCGGATTTGAAGATTTTCGTGAATGCTTCCGTAGGCCACTGAAACGCTGTGTCGGGCCACATTTGACCCACAGGCTGCTATTTGCCCACCCCTGGTCTAGGTTATTATGAGAAATCGCGTGATATCTGTGTTTTTTGAAGTGATAAACTCATCAGAAACTTCAGTGTGTTCATTCATATAAAGATGACTTTACATTACAGTTTTTACATGCGCACATCAGGTGAGAAAGTACGCATATCGGATGAAGCAGAACGTGTTCAATCGGTTTCATATTCTCATATAAGATCATTGTCAGGCTTATATACTGTACAGTGGTGTGTTTAAGGGAAGGCAAGCGAGGCACTTGCCTCGAGCCCCCTTTGCAACTGCAATGTGCAAAGTAGGTTACCTTGCTTTCAAATGGCGCCCAATAGCAACTGCAATGTATAAGTGGGCCACTTTGCTTTCAAAGGGGCCCAAAATAACTGTAATGCATTTTTCTTTCAAAGGGTCCCCTAACTTCACTGATTTCTAGTGCTTCGTATTTCACTTTGGGGATCAAAGCTTTCTCTGGGGTGCCAAGTGGTGACGGGACTGGAATTTTGGGCCCCCTGTGACAGCGTGGGCCTCCCCCAATTGGGGGGTATGGAGTGCGGCTGATACGGCTGTGCCCCGGGGAAAATGTAATGCCCTACTACTGAAGACTTTCTGGCAACGGTTCTGATTTGAACCGCACATCCTTTCGCGCGACGGTTTCGTTGCGTTCGATTCTTTGCAGTCTGAAAAAGTAACAAACACGCGAATCGTGAACCTAGCAGCAACCATTTGGGTGCGTTTTACATGATGTGTTTTGCTCGTGTGTGTGAGATTTTTACAGCCGCGGTAAGCGAGTCGCAACGTGGTCGGAAGTCCTCACGTTGTCCTTTAACGTATTTATGCCGTGCAGTGTGATTTTTTTTTGAGCACAGATAAGAAAAAACAGATGTGAAACTTAAAAAAACGTAGGCCATGTGTTGTCAAATATTTCAACCGTGGCGTTTACGGTTAGTTCGCCTCTGGAAATTAATAATCCTCTTCCCTCCAGCCCAGCACAATTTCCACAATTCCGTATCATTGAACTTTTTGCGTTGAAGGTAGCAACAAGCGCAGTGATCGTGGGGCACTCTAGTAATGATTTAGAATTTTTTATTGACCGTACTTTTAGAGCGTCAATATCGTCATTTTCGGCTTTCGCAAATTGATTTTTAACGCTTTTACATTTTTTCATCGTAAAAATGGGAGAGGGGGCCTCACAAGTGGATTAGCCTATGGCCTCGCATCAGCTAAACCCGGCCCTGGCTGTGTCCAACCGAAATTGCTTACCGAGTCAAAAACTATGTCACTATCTTGACCAGGGCCGCACATTGAATGGCTTACTTTGATCTTAGCAAACTAAATTTAGCTTAAACTAATATAGTGAAAGTTTTCGAATCCTAACTGCAATGGTAACAGACGTGATAAAGTGGTACTGGGGACGGCCTGCATGAAAAATGTCAAATTCAAGATTATCAAAACAACGACAGGTTGCCAGTTGTAGGATACTTTTACTGCAGCGAAAAGCTCAACTGGGCTGCGGTTTGGACATAGCTGGTATTGAAGAAAGCACTTGCAACCAGTGGCGTAACTGCCGGGGGCAGGGGTGCGCGCCGCCCGTGCTTCTACAAAATTTGGGAAATCCGTTGGTCTTGACATTTTGAATACTGCAGTGTTTAGCAAACCAGCAGTCATCAAATGATCAAATGAATCGTAATTTCAATGTTGTTGCAGCCAGTAGTGTGTTTTAGGGTAGGCGAGCAAGGCACTTGCCTCGGGCCCCCCTTTTTAGGGGCTTCCCTTCGAGGTGTGTTGCGCTTAATGCAGTTCTGAATACGTTTATGTCTGAAAGCTGTTGTGCAGGCTACTTTCCCTTGAGATTAGACAGTGACCTTGAAATTAGAATACAGCGAAAGTTGTGTGGTGACACTACAACTTCCTTTTGTGTTTTGCAAAGCCAATTAATTAACAAAGCTGTCTGCAGTTCACCGCTGGAAGCTGAACCAGCGGTGTTGCTTTTAGCATCTCGGCCGAAGGTGGTAACTTATTTTTCTGGCCATCCCAGCCGGTACCGAAGCTTTCAATACCGTCTGCGCAGCGCACGTTACGCCTTTTCGAAGTGAAATACAAGATTAAGTGATGCAAATCTACAAATTAAAACAAGTTTATGCGTTTAAGCCAGTGGTTCCTATAGTATGGGTCGCGACCCAAACAAGGGTTGCGATATCGTAAAGGGTCAGAAAAAGGTCGCGCCGAGGCGATCAAAACCTAATCCTGAGTTGTAATTTTTTCAAACTTGTCTGCTTGTCTGTGTCTATTTGTAGTGTAGCGTAGGTACTTGAGAAAAGAGTAAAATGCTGACAATGAAAACGAACTAGCAACCTACTGCCAAAACTCGTCCATGCAACCAACATTTTTGTCTTGTTAATATATACTGTTTGAGGCTTGGGTCGCAAGATGTTCACCAAAGTTAGATTTCAGTCACGATCGAAAATGTTTTGGTATTTTGGTATTTTAACCAATATGCAATTATTATCATGAGTCGTCTGATAAACATTCACATCGAATTTATTATCATTTCTCAACTTTTCCTAAGTATTGCGAACTCTCTACATGGCAGTTTGGCACTAACATTATCAAACCAAAATTTTGTTGTGAATCCCATCTCTTTGCTTTGTGATCTTTGCTGATCTTTGCAATGTTGATTATGCAGTACAGATTGCAGTTTTGACAACGCAATACAAATAGGTGCAGCATAATTATATCAAGTAGGAGTATGGATGAAATCTAGTGCTCACAAACGTAAAGAGAAAGCACAACAGCAACTTCAAATTTCTGCTGCAAAGTCCAGAAGGCTGACAGAACTTTGTGCTGCTTCCATAACATCTGACAACAATTTAACTGAAACAGGTCAGTTTGTAATGCTTTGCTAATAAATATCCAACTTCAACGACAAGGTTTTCTTACCTTTACTGTTGCAAATTTATCGATTATTTCGTCAAAAAACGATATAATTTATTATGTCACATGTATTAACCGAGGAAATATCTAACGCCAGTAACGCTCTGTGAGACGTTCCAGGTCAGCAATTTTGTGACCTGAATTTCGACAATTATGTCCACGGAGATGTGCAGTTTATAGGTCAACCTAAATAAAAAATACACGTAGCAGCAACTGAAAAGTTCACATTTAAAACGAATGTACTCAACGCTGTTGCACAGTTTCAATCAAAATCTTGTAAAATTAATCAGCATTTAATTAATTTTCTGGTGATTCCTCTTTAACCCCCGCCATGTCGATGATGTGCGCAAGCCAAAAACGTAATTAAATTAATTTTATAAAATGAGTAAGATTTCAACATTCAAATCTTGCTTTAATTTTCCTGAAAGCAGACGGTTGTCCGTCTCAAGCTAAAAATATCTCTCGCAAAAACATTTGACACCTTGATCAAAACAACTCACATGCTTTTGTGTGCCACTGAGCATCCCCATCCGACGCTTTTAGCCATTTACTTCAGAACCTGGTGTTAAATGTCTTCATTTTATTCCAACTGCCGGATTACTATATGATGATAAGTAAAAGTAGTTATAGCTGATGCGCTGTTTCAGTGTTTGGCATTACCCCTGTGTTCATGGGCTTCCGCAGGGTGGCAAAATTGGCATTTGTCACCACCTGGAAATTGGGACTATGAACGAAAAATTTCTAGAAAACCTGGTCAGCAGCTTAATTGACTTCTTGCAATGACAGTTTATCTGCCAATATGCCACGTGCAATGCACAAGAGCCGGGTTCACTGTTGTGGTATCACACAGTGATGAGCTTACTTACGGTTCACTACATCCACTACATTGTCTGCAGAGGGAGGTTGCGAAATTTGGAAGCGGATAGTTCTAAAAGCGACCTTTATTGCGTAACCATACCAGGGCAACAAAGGTTCGCTTCTAGTAGCGGCAGTAAGGGGTTCTGTCGCATGTGGTTGTTGAACGCAGACATCTGCGGCAGGTGATGCAGTGAGGCAATGACTGCTGATAGCAGTAAATCACGTAGTTTTATACGGTGTGAAAAGAAGCATTGCTGTCAACGAAGCGCATTTGTGGGAGTGTTGCCGTAACATGGGGCATTTCCTTTGTGGTGTAGAAAGGGTAAAGTGTTATGTGAACGTCCATTTGCATTGTATGGTCAGCAACCTGAAAATAACAAATAAAATGTCGACTTTGCCCAGCCATGCAAAAATTTCTGCGGACGCTCATTCCTGTGTTGTCTGTGTTTATAAATCTGCTTTGTACTGCGCTATGAATAACCATTTTGTATTATTCGAGTACCCTTTCGGTACTCGTGTCGTTGAATGTGCATGTGTCGTTACGAACAGGATTGTGCGAAGACTTACATCAAGGGATGTATTGCTAACAAAAGAGGTGTGGGTAGACAGTAGACACCCAAAAATACTAGCCGTTTTAAAGCAGCTTCAAACTTGTTTTAATGCGAAACGTGAAAAAGGTGTGGGAACGCCGTTCCCATGCGTTCCCGCCCCACTATAACCCTGCTTACAGCAATATATATGTGGCGCGAACAAGCGAAGACTTACACCCACACATGTGTAACGAGTGTGAGTTTTTTAGAACTAATTATTGCATACCCAAACGGTGGCCAATGGTCCCCCTTCAGCAAAGTTTGACCCCCCGGCTCAAACCTCTAGTTACGCCACTGCTTCCGACATCATTGGGAGTTTTCGATGCCCCCCACAGTGATTCAACGTCCCCCGCAGTGATTCCGCGCCCGGGGAATTGTGCCCCCCCTTTCCCCCTTGTTACGCCCCTGGACAGGGCCCCTTTCTAAGTTTCAGCCAGGTGCTCCACTGAACCTTAATCCGTCCTGATACCCCCCTCCAACATTGTGTAAGTTTCATCGCTGCTATAAAAGCATGTGCAATATAGCACACTGCATGCACTATGAACGCTGCATTCCCGTCCCATTGTGACGCAATTATAAAATGATAGGGAAGTCGGAAAGTTCGCAACCCAGGCTGTTTGAGAGCATTGTGACGTAGCCGTGAGTCAAACCACAAGCGGGCGCTTATAGCTGGAGACAGAAACTCCGCCTTGAAACGTCACCAAGGTTCATAATTGCTCGCTTTGCGAACCTTAGTGATCTTGATGAGATTTCGCAATTGGGTAATAGCTGCTGGCATTCGACATTTTGTAATTTGTAAATATTAGCATCCACTGACATTTGACATTTCGTAACTAGTGGGTAACATTCCGACCTCAATTTGGCGCCCGGGGGCAGATGTTAGGGTTGCCAGATGTGTTTTGTAAAAATACCGGTCATTTTGTCGACGGTGACAGTTTTACGAGTAGGTTGCATTCGTGAGCGCATAGTTAATGTCACTGGATTCTTGAAGTAAAAAAACGCTTTTTGACAATGCATTGATTCTCCATGTTGTTTTCTTTACAATTTCATGAAGCTCCCACGATGGTTGGTTTGAAACTGTTTCAAACGGTGTATAAACGTACGCTTTGTGAGCACAGTCTGTAGCCCTATGCTAAGCATTAGCAAACTAACCGACTTTGAATAAAAAATGATAACCGTAGTGTTTAATGTGAACGGAGGCGTTTTCGTAAACTCTACAAAAATAATGCACTTTATAAAATTTCAATTTCACATGTTGAATATCAATTTCTGAAGTGAACATCTTTCCGCACAATTTGATGGTATTTGCTTTTCTGCGGTAGTATTGCCTGTATGAACACCATAACACAAATAATAATTTCTTGCGTGCTACATTCACTTCAGTTTGCAACAAACATTTTCTAGCTCACCTGAAGCTCTTCAAAAAATTTCTCGCTACACCTTCTGGACCACTAAGACTGGCTGAGAGATGACCTGTCGGTTGATTCACTGGCCCTTGCTTGAGCCAGTGATAATCCGCTGACGAAATAATGTAGCTGTTCAATGCAGCTGGCGTGACTGTGAAAGGTTCGCTTGTCTCTACAATGTCACTGTCGTCCTGTCCATTTCTCTGATTTTCCTACATTCTGCCTGCAATAGCCTATCTTAATGACTATTTTGTTGAAGTCGGACCAACTCTAGCTTCTTCTATTCCACCGACAGCCCAGGTTCCCCACACTTCAGGCTCTTCTGTCATACATTCCTTCTTCCTTAGTCCAGTTTTACCAGAAGACGTTGTTTTGCAAATTAATTTGCTTAATCCTTCAAAATCTAATGATACATATGATCTTCCCGTTTCGTC
>Ga0210059_1006297_pt1 | contig 19072 bp, 16 predicted proteins | sample Ectturendosymbi2_FD_188042 | JGI IMG/M metagenome (GOLD analysis project Ga0210059, IMG submission 188042) | Ecteinascidia turbinata endosymbiont from Florida, USA - Sample 2 (SPAdes) (version 2) | ecosystem: Host-associated > Tunicates > Ascidians > Unclassified | place: Key West, Florida... | reverse complement strand
TTTTTTTTTTTTTTTTTTTTGCGATTACCAACATAATCCTAACCTAATGAACTTTCATCAGAAGAAACACAGCTTTTTTGATAAATTTTGATCAGTTTGCGGGCTGCCAAGCTGGTGAAGTTTGCAACACACTCCTTGAGTCAGACGTTCTATCAAAATCCCTGCTTAATTTAATGTCTGTAACTCTATGGTTCTATCTTCAATGCAGTTGCAAAAAGTGTCTGTCACCCTGTGATTCCAATGGCTTCAATGCGTTTTACTACTTTCTGTTTTGTCTGTTTTTATCAACCTACGTTCTGCAGAGTGTGTGTGTTCATAAACAAATAAATTAAAAAACTTAAATTAAAAGTCTCATTGCCTGAAGCTACCATCTTTTTCAAGCACACTCTGTGGCTGTACGTTCAGAACTGCTTGCGTGGCAAAACATTCCTTGCTTTGGAAGTTTCTACCACGTCACAAAGCAGCACAAAAAATTATATTCTAGTTCACAAACAAGTGAGTCAAACGTGAAGCAAGCCGAAACCGAAACGAGGTGTGCCCTTTCAGACGCGACCGATGGCGTGTCACGACCACAACTCAAAACTCAAACGCAGGTGTGCGCTACACAAATGCAGTCATACGTGACGCGCACCTGCTGTTGAATTCTGAACGCTTGGAGAAGCCCTCTTAAGTTCTGGCGACAAGATAATAATTCAACCTGACAAAATAAATACCTTAGCTCATGGATACAGGACAGGCTGTTATGGGAAACCAATAAGGGGACCGACAGGGCGACAAGGGAACTGACAGGGGAGACCTGGCAAAGTGACAGGGGAGGCGACAGGGTTCGAACATAGGGGCTTCGACAGAGACAGGGGGAAACTGGCAAAGACCCCACAAAACTAGGGATTTAGAGAAACGGCGCTCAAACACAGAAAAATACACAACTCAAATGTTTAATACCCTTTTTCAAGTTCAGAGAAAAAACATCAATCTCACTAGCCCAGATTTGCATAAAAAGTTGTGATACTGTTGAACAGAAGCAAGACACCGACAGCTCAATGTCTGATGATAATTTGCATTGCATGCTGTACATAAATATGTGAAATATGTTTTGGAGACAAAATGCTTGCAACTTGTTGTTTTACCTAAAAACTAAAAAAGATGTTTGTGCTTTCAAAGCGCTTCTGAAAACTTCGGGTGGGGGCAATTGCCTGGTTGCCCGCCCCTGGTTGCGGTCCTGAACAGCTACGGGTATTCCACAGCGAGCAGTGCATTGCAGTGCACCTCCAAAACATGCACCTGCGTATCTGCGCAGCGATAAAATTGTGCAGTGTGCGACATTCGAGCGATTCACTCATCATATTCTCCAAGCGATCTTTAACTGTCCTAAAAAAGGCGACTGCACTGAACTTAAAAAGAACGATTCGTAGTCAAGTGATGTTCACAGAACCGTGGCCAGAAAGTCTTCAACACGGGGCTTCACGTTTGTGCAGGGGGCTTGACATTGTTAAAAATTCACAAACCTGCAATAATTTATATTGTGTCATATTTCAATTTGGGGGGGGGCTTGGAGCATCGTTTGGAGAGGCTCAGCCCACCGAATTCTCCCCAGTGGTGACGGGACAGGATGTTCATCTGGCCGACATCAGAAACAAACAGGCGGGAAAATACAAATTATTCATACACCTCGATAGATACGGTTTTAAAACCTGTGAAAAGTTAACACACTGAGCTAGAGCAAAGAACGTTATATGTGAGACAGTGTGGCAGTTCTTGAAGAGCACACAACTGGTACACCCCTGTAAACCCCATCACGGTTGTACACCCCTGGAAAATTACGGTACACTCTGGGGTGTACGATACACCCGGCTGACACTAACGGGCCCAAATCAGCTTGGCGTGGATGTTACCGCACGAGTAAACAGTAAGCACCTGAAAGGCCGAATTCTCATGCATCTCCCACGTTTGAAAACCTGCAAGAAAGGGAGAGATGTATTCATGGCTTAGGAGGATGATGAAGGCACCCGTGACAGATGTCAGCCCTTCCTCAAACCAAGTTTGCCTTACAGCAGCATTTCAGTAGTGGTTAAAATACTTGTAAAACGCACCTTTCTTTTTTATGCTTCGGTCTGTTTATGCCTTAGCTTTAGGTCTCCTTTGGCTGCCACGTAATATTTTCGGTCTAGGTCTCTTGGTCTTTGACTCAATATTTAGCTTAGGTTCAGACAAAACATATTCACATATTCTTAAATAATTAGCCCAAATTCGACTGTACAGAACTCCTGGCTGTGACTACATACTTTACACGGGGGAAATGGTTACAGTGAAAAACATTTAGTTATGCTGCAATTAAAGGAGTGGACTACAAAGTGCTTATTAGAGCAGCTTTGAGTATACCAGAGAAGATTAAAAATCTTTTAAAAAATCAGATTAAAAATCAGAAAATGCAGCCGAGTCTGTGAGATTGATGCCACAATCCTTGTTTCAGTAGTGTTTCCTGATGCAATTTTCACCACAAGAACACCATGAGGCTTACTTCACTTGAACGAAATTGTCAACTCCTGTTTGCAAATACCTTAAAGGTTAGTAATTTTCCGTTACTTTTCATGGAACCGTTATTTTTTGCACACCTGAAAAAATAATGGTCAAAACGGCAAAATAGTCTGAGATGATTTTGCCAATCTTTTTTGCCCCTGGTGGCAAAACAAGCACTGCCCTTGAGTAAACTGGAATTATGTGGTAATTCCAGCAGCATTCATGAAATTTGGGCCAACTAAAAAACTTTAATAACGTTTTTGGCAAAATTAGAAACCTTTGAGTAAAATAGGAGCATTTGGGTAAGGTCCAACAACTTCAATTAAATCTGGGCAAATGAGAAAAGCTTCAAACAAATTTGGGTGAAACCAAAAACGTGCAGATTAATTGGAAACACTTGGGTGAAGTCCATCAGTCAAATCAAATTTTGCCAATTTGCAACAGCTTCATTCAGTTGTGGGCAACTTCAAACAGTCTTGTTCAAAGATGGGCTTTATAGAAAAACTCCCTTAAAATTTTAGCACGTTCGTGAATTATAAGAGTTTTATTCAAATTTGGATAAAATCAAAACCATTCGGGTATCTTATAACAACTTTAATGAAATTTGAGCAAAATGGGACTACTTCATTCAAAGTTAGGTGAAGTTAAAAATGTTTCCATACATTGGAAAAATTTGGGTACATTCCAACAGACTAAATAAACTCTGGCCGAACAACAATAGCTCCATTCAAATTCGTGCTAAGTGGAACATCTTTATTCAATTTTGGGTAACTTCAAACAGCTTCATTCATTTTTGGAGAACTTCAAACAGCTTTTTCAATTTTAGGGAACTTCAAACAGCTTCATTCCAATTTGAATAATATACAACCACTTCGTTTAAATTTGCATACATTTAGAAACATTTGGGCAAATTCCAACAACCTTAATCACATTTGGGTAATTAAAAGAGCTTCGTTCAAACTTGGGTACAATGAGAAACATCTGGTCAAATTGGAAGAGTGTCATTCAGATTTGCATATATTATAAATATTTGAGCAAATTACAACTACCCAAATCAAAATTGGGCCAACCGAAACAACTTCATTCAAATTTGGGTAGAGCTAGAAACATTCCAACTAACCCTTATTTTTGTAAACCTCAAATTTTTGATGCTGTAAAGTGTACAACTAAAATGAAGTTGTCGCTGCAAAATGTTTTGCGGTACTAATATAGTGTAGTTGTGATATGATAGTTTTGCGGTAGTAAAATGTTTTGCTGTAGTAATATGGTGCAGTTGTGATATGATAGTTGTAGCTGTAGCTGAAAAATGTTTTGCGGCAGTAATATGGTGTATATGATAGTGTGAAGTTTGTGTTTCAAACGATTTGCAAGTGCAAATCTGTTTCCATAAGTATTCATGAATAAAATTAACTACGTAACTGCAGCTGTAACATGTTGCGTGGTGGAAATGTAGCTGTGATTTCATACTGTTGAGGTTGTCATATTTTCAGTTTGTGTCATGCAATGAATTGCGTACGTTGCATCCTGCCAAATTTTATTGTTGCAATTTAATGCTGTGAAATGAAGTTTTCATGAACAGTACTGCATAATTTACTTCTGCTAATGTAGTGAAGCACTGCCATTTTTGTAAAATATTCGTGTTGAGGTTATAAATGATTTTTCATTGGAAATGTGCATTTGCACGCATTCCTCAGTAGTTTATCATATAGGCTGCAGATTTCCGTGTATCAGTAACATATCGCTATTTTTTCTTAGCATGCTGCGTTCAATGCACATTTACCTGTGTAAACTGGAGTGGATTGTTGGTTTTCATAATGTGACTTTAGACATATTATAAGTACAACATGTTGCAGTGACGATTGCCAATGTGGAAGGTTAAGATATATGCTATGTGTTAAACTACCTCCTTTCCCTCTAATTACTTGAGACTTGACATATCTCCGGCAATGTAATACTTTAGATCGTAACCCGATATTTTACTCCTTTTCGAGATTGATTGCCATTGTGGCCAACACAAATGCACACATCTATGCTAGAGAACACTGTGCTGAACGCAACCATCAGCAACCACTTGTTGGCTTTATTAAACTAAGAATCGCTATACACTCTGAAAAGCAGAACGAAACAGAGTCAGTACATCAGCACGCCTTCAAGGCCACACACGAGTAATGCAAGACGAGCAAGGTAAGTCAGGCACCAACCGCGGAATTTCAAGTAATCAGCCAATAAAGCGCGAGTGCAAGAAACCAATTAAACGCACGGATTTCATCACTCTGCCCCCCAAAAAAGAACCGGGGTACAACGTCACAAAGCAAACAAGCAAAGCACAACTACGAATACGGAACTGCGCCGTATCTCTCGACTGGTTTCCGAAGGCGTGACGATCTGCGCAACGGCACGTTGTGTTAAGTGTCCTTCGCAACAGATTTCGCTTGCCCATCCTCATCTGACGTGATCGCGTCACTAGTATTCGGCCCTGCGGCGACATCACCGCTATCAGGTCGATCCTCAGCAAACGTCTCCGGAAGGAGGACATCTTCCGACATTTGTAACGGGGGTTCGATCTCGCCCGAAATATTATCACGCGAGGAACCTGCAGGAGCAATTTCTTTCAATGAAACAGTCGACTCTTTTCCTGAAGGAAATCGAACAACAGCATAATTTGGCGTTGGTGGACCAAGCCGACCTCTTCTACCACCGGATCGTATTTACTGGAGCGTCCGTGACGTTTCAGCAGCACTGGCCCTGGAACACTTAACCATGTAGGGACGGAAACGTCAAACGTTGACCGACGTTTAAAATCAAATATACGTTCATGAGGGGTTTCGTTGGTTGCAGTGCACAGAAGAGAACGAATTGAGTGCAAAGCATGCGGAAGTACGCATTCCCATTGCGAAATATCCAAGCCACGCGACTTCAGTGCGGTTTCACCGAGGACCGGATAATGCCATTATAACGTTCAGACTGGCCATTACCACGAAGATTGAAAACAGAGGTCCTACTGCAAGCGATACCACGACGATGCAAATAAAATACAAGTTCGTTCGAAAGGAAAGCAGGCCCACAATCGGAATGTATGTAAGCACACATTCCAAACACAGCAAAGAGTTCGTTCAAGCATTCAATGACAGTCTTAGCATCTGTGCTACGACAGGGGAAAGGAAAGGGAAACATCGAAAATCTATCGACAATCGTGAGCAAGTAGTGATATTTCGATGCAGATGGGAGCGGCCCTTTAAAATCAATGGAAAGACGTTCGAAAGGCTGCGTAGCTTTGACGAGTGGCGTAAAACCGGGGTTTGACTTCAGAACAAACACGACAATTACCGACCGTTTTGTGAACATCTTCCACAGAAAACGGCAAGTTCTTAGCACGAACGAAGTGACACAAGCGCATAATTCCTGGATGACAAAGCGACTCGTGAATCTTTTGCAATGACGTGACGTGACTTGGGTCACCGCACGAAAAGCTCTTGACAATGTATCAGGAGGTACATTTAACTTCCCAGGACGATACGAACTTTTAAAATCCAAGGCGCTCAGTTCCACACGCCAACGAAGTATTTTTTCATTTTTAACTTGACCGTGATTGGCACAGTCATACATGAACGACACTGACTGCGGGTCAGTTACTACGGTAAAACGGCAGCCAGTAAGGAAGTGGGCCCACTTGCGGATGGCCTCAATTGCCGTGGCTTCTTTTTCTACACTTGAATATCGAATTTCACTGTTATTCAGTGTCCTTGAAAAAAAAGGCGACGGGGCGGTTTTGTTGATTTAGAGTCGCAGATATCGCATGCTCGGATTCACCAGTTTCTGCTGTAAGCCGGAGACTCTCATCAGTAGTTCCCAGTTTTACGGTACTGAGACATTTCTTTAACGATTCTAAGGCAGAAACGGCCTCATCACACAAAGGACGTCAAAAACGCTTAACGTCAAGGAGCGGCTTGACCTTTTCGGAGTAGCGCGGAATCCATTGCGCGTAGCACGCGAACATGCCAATGATACGTTGCAATGCTTTCGCGTTAACAGGGTTTGGCAACTTCACTAAGGGTTTTACGCGCTCAGGGTCCGGCTGCAACTGGCCGTTGGTAATGCGGTAGCCGAGTAAGTTTATGGTGTCAGAGGCGAAAACACTTGTTTTCATTCAACGTAAGGTTATTCTCGTTTGCAATGTCGGGCAAAAAAACGAAGGCTTTGATCATGTTCCGCCTTGGTATGTCGACAAACTGTAATGTCGTCTAAATATGCAAAAGTACCTCTGCAGTTGTTCTCAACAATGAGAGAGTCGATGGTTGAAACGCAGCAGGAGGGTTTGAGTCCGAAAGGCATCCTCTTGTACTGATATAGTTGCCCGTTGGCTTCGAACGCAGTATACCTTCGTTCCTCTGGCAAGAGTTCTACCTGATGGTAAGCGCTCCGCAGGTCTAAGGTAGAAAACCATTTATATTGCGAGACCTGACGAATGGTGTCATTGATACGAGGAAGCGGGTAAGCATCCAGATGGGTGAATTTATTAACCGTTTGACTGTAGTCAACACACAAACGTTTTTTACCGGTTGACTCGTTCCTTACAATAACCAATTGAGCGCGCCCGGGCGACGTAGTTCTCAATGACATCTTCCTTGGAGGAGCCTGCGGATTTCGCTTGCAATAAACTCCTTGTCTGCTTGGAAATACCGTCGAGACTTCACAGCGATTGGTCTAATTTCAGGCGATATGTATTCGAAAAGCTTAACAGGGACTGAGGCTTTCACTTGTGTGAGTGTACCAAAATGTAAAGGTCGTTCTAAGCCTCCAAAATGAATGTTCACGCTTTTACGTAGTTCCATGAATTCGCGCCCAAGAATAACGTCCCACAATAAACCGTCCAGTACAGAAAACGTAACATCATCATATTGACGATCGAACGCTTCTACAGTTACGCAACACGATCCGTGTGGCTTTACCTTTGACTCTTTCACAGCCAAATCAATGCATTCATTATTTGCATTCGTTTTCTTTGGCACGACGACAATATTCGACACTCATGTGGTTGCATGTAACTCCGGTATCAATTAGAGCCGTGCCTTGAACTCCGTTGACACATATCGCAACGTTTACGCAAGACCCAGCTCTGCCTCGCAGTGATAGAATTGCCAAACCTTCGTCGTCAGAAACAGCGCTCAACTTTGAGTGCAGTTTAGCCCGACAAGCACGTGAAAAATTTCCTTTTTTACCACATTTATAGCAAATCTTGTCTCTAGCAGGACAGTCACGGCGATCGTGATAACTGTACCGCAATACGAACACGTGTCGCCTCGCGAACGTGGTTTCGATTCCACCTCTGCACCGCCAGAAGGGCTAACTGGCGCCACGGATGAAACGTTAGTGGACGTATATGCACCGGCATTGCGCTGAGCGTCATCTAACATTCGTGCTTTATCATGCATAGTGGTTAACTGTAAGTCATTTCCTTCCAACAGCCTCTGATGAATGTGCGAGGAATGCAGGCCAGCTATAAATTCATCTCGAATTGCTGCCTCTTGATACTGTGCAGCTGTAAAATCCCTAAAATTACAGTCGGTACTGAGAACCTTTAGTCTGTGAAGATATTCTTCCAATGACTCACCGACAATTTGTCTACAAGTGCTCAGTTTGTACCTAGCATACACTTCATTCACGCGTTTGATATAGGCATCATCCAACTTGCGTAGGGCATCGTCGTACGTCGTGCACTCGCTAATATACGCATATACCGATGTATCAACCAGATTCACTAAGATAGCTAACTTATCTGCAGCAGTTAAGTTGGCGATTCTCTCAGTATAGGAGACGAATGTGCGTTTCCAATGCTTCCATTTTCAGGAACTGTCCACAGCATTTGCCGCAGTATCAAATACTTGCGATTTTAAGCACGTATCCATCGGGGTAGGACTCTTTCTTCTTGGTTTAATACATTGTGCTGAACGCAACCATCAGCAACCACTTCTTGGCTTTATTAAACTAAGAATCGCTATACACTCTGAATAGCAGAACGAAACAGAGTCAGTACATCAGCACGCCTTCAAGGCCACACACGAGTAATGCAAGACAAGCAAGGTAAGTCAGGCACCAACCGCGGAATTTCAAGAAACCAGCCAATAAAGCGCGGGTGCAAGAAACCAATTAAACGCACGGATTTCATCACAGACACATCTCAACTATTAGGATGATCGTGTTGGAAGAATAATTTCAGACCAGGGGCGCAAACAGCTCTTCATTTCGGGGGGGGCAATTTCCATGAAATTTCATTTAATTAGGTCATCGTGCTTATTCAACTGTGGTACAACTTTTTCGCAAACGGTCACATATAATAATAATGTATTTTTGCCCGAAGACAAGAAGTCCATAGTACAAACACACAGATTCTGCACAACGCTGGAAAACGCTAAAAACAGACTAAACAGAACGTTTCACAACAGCGTTGGAGGCTGAATCACCGGTGTCAAGCGAAATTTCTGACTTCACGCCATATGCGCATGCACAGAGCAAAATTCAACATATCAAATACGCTGAGAAAACTGATGATCAGGGCTTAGGATTTGAGGTTTAGGTAAGTGTGTCGGGTTAGGGTTTATGTTACAGTTAGAAAAAGAAAAATAATTGAAGTCTAAGATTAAGTCCAATATTTTTCACTGGTTTTACTTATTCCCGTACTGTAGCTTGTTGTGGTTATCTGACATCTAACCAAAAAGTTTAAAGTTACATAACACACATCAAAAAAGTAATCGCCGAACTTTATTGCTTTACTCTGAGAAGCAAAATAACTGACAAAAAATAATAGGTCACAAATTTCGCAGAGGTCAGAAATTTTACTTGACACCGGGCTACAGAAGCTTACTTAACAGAACGTTCTGTAACGGCTTTGGAGGTCCAGCCTCAGGTTTACAGATGCATTCTTAACACTATTTGTTCACTTGGTACAGCACTACTGGCTACTGCAGAGTGGGACGCTAATTCCTAAACTGGCCAAGCCCAGGTAAAGTACGAATGCATTGTGACATACACACCCTCAAACGAACAAACACTATAATGTCCGAGCACTCACTCACAAAGTAAAATGCGGTTGTTATCTTCACAGAATAAGGAATAATATAAACAATCTGACTGCATCAAAGCAGGCAACTATTACGTTATAAGACCTTCTGCATCTTTCGAGAAACAAGTGCATATTTATTTTAATACGGCTTCAAATGTAGGAATGTTACATTGAACCTGACGAGTCGTGACTACCAACACTCCCTCTCCGGGGCAGGTTGTATAGAGTCCTGCATCCATAATTATAGGCCACACGCAGTCTTCGCATGCATGACTTTCTGAAATTCCACCATAATTGTGATGCATACATGGGCATACAAAAGGAACGAACTGCATGTGAAAATCGCGAGAAGAGCTTGCTTGCTGCACAATATTTTTATCGCAGTTGACTCTGAATGTGTTTCTCATCTGGGAGCTCAGAATCCAGTACAGCTCCCAGATATTTGTGTTGGCTAACAGATTTTAGATTTTAGCCATCCATGCGTCAGTAATGGAGTGACTGTGCTTTTTGCACTCTTAGCCTAAAACGTCATACAAACGGTTTTGCTGTAGTTGAAAATATTTCCATGTGATTCTGCATAAGCCTGACACATAGATAAAAGGTGTTTTCGCCACATTTCCGAAATTGAGAACTTTTCAGTTTTAATCAAGATGCAGACCGAACGACCAGGACAGAGTAAAAATTTGTGTTGTCGTGGTTCCTTACCCAACTAGTGCTTTGGTGTTACAGATGTTTGGGCTACAACAGTAGTAAATCTGTCTAATTTTCGTTTAGATTTAGCAAATTCGTTCTAGCCCTATTCGTCTAGCATGTGCTTGAATTTCCATCACAAATGAAGATCCCAAACTTGAAAGAAAGCCTATGTCAAGGGTGAGGGGATCTTTGAATGCTACCATTTCGGGCAAAACGGATCAGGTGTCTTGTGCCTTTGGCGCATAACGGATCAGGTGTGTTTGGGGCAAACGGCTTTTTCTGGCATCCATGAGTTGTGTGAAAGTTTTAGAAGCACGTTTAGGGCTATGAGCTTTCAGGACTTGCACTGGTTGCAAAGGTTAGGGTCTTGTAAAGCGTCATTTGGAGCCAAAGTGGTCTAGTAGGTAGATGCGTTCAACACTTGACCAGGACTCATATGAAACTTTACTAAACTTTTTTCCCAAGCCGCGGTACTGGGATCAACCCAGAAAGTCACAAAAACGTGAAACAGTCCTCAAGCTGACTTTAGTTAAAAAATATCAGGTTTCAAAGCAAAAATGCAGCTAAACAATGTTTTTTAAGGAAATGTACTACATTAATAATGGTGATTCGCTTTGCCCCTGGCAAAAATAATAATCAAAAGGTCGTAGAAGAACAAGCGGTTTGACAAGGCACTAACTGCTATGTCAAGATTTCTCTTATCAGTTTGAAAGTTTCAGCAATTTGCACGGTTCAACAGTACCCTACATTTATAAAGTTTCATGAGGGCAAATTGAGGCCTGTCTAAGACAAAATAGTACACGAACAAATAGAAAAAACAATGCCTTAAAAATACGAACAATTTAAGCTATCTCCCAAGTTGACACTTCCAGCACATTTGTGGTTGAATACCAATCATTTACGAAATTTTCGATCAGATAACCTGTCTCAAGATAAATCTTGTAAGGAGAATCATTAACGAGCAAGACAAAGAAAAATTCCAGTAAGATGTCTTAAAAATGATTAGAATATAAAATACCATCTTTATTCTTTCAATGTTTCAACAAATATCAAAATTGCTATGCAATGTTTTGAAAATTTCGGGGGGGGGGAAATGCCCCAAATTCCCCCCCCCTGGTTGCGCGCTTGATTTAGACCGCATACAAAAACTTGAAAATGAAGATTGTGAGTAACACTTTCCACGCGTGGTAGCATGAAGAGCAATTTTTCGGAGGATTTTATTGTAATTAGCTAACATTTTTCAATACAATAAATATTACCATTGTTCACACGTAGCTATGCAGAATATCGATTGCTAGTTGAGGGTCTACGGCTTTGACCCCGGTAGTTGGTAGGCCTAATTAGGCATGCAGAAACCTTGATTAGTTTACAATTGCACGTTTTAGTCTTAACATTAAGACTTTCTGTTTATACGTTATTTCGGAAAGCAAAATCAAATTTGGGCAAAAATTTTTTGCATCCCCAAAAATATGCACTCCTGTACCCCTATGTTTGAGACCCTTGCACAAAGATTGTGTTCTTACCAAGAAAAGATATAAGAGTGACTTGGCAAGAAACAACGTTAACCCGAACAATAAGAAGAAACCAGAGATACAAACAAGAACACCTGAAAAATAACATGTCAATATGGCCGCAGCCAGGCTGAGTGTCAAAGGTGCTTCTAAGATTATGTCGTGATTTCCACCCACATTTTCAGGTGCTCTGGTTAACGCCACTGCTCTAACGTTGCTGCTTAAAAGCTTTGCTGAAAAAGAAATGATTCAGTCGTGGGGATTTAGCTAACATTGCCAGATTATTGCGCTTTGCCTCCTTAGAAACTTTGTGCGTTTTAGCTCCTGAAATCATTGCAAATTTCAGCATCGCGCTAGCTAAACACTGCAATCTCATTTTCTGCTCTTTCGTTCTACAAATCGACTGATTAAAACCTTTTCTGACGGAACACGCATAGCATGTGGTGTAAATGGCTTGGCTCAGTGTTGCCACACTGTGCTTATGGAAAAGCACTAGATTTCATGATAAAAAACACTAGATTCCCCAAAAAAATACTAGATCAAAAATAAGTTATCTGTTAAAGCAAAAGGTTAACTTACACTCAATGAAAATGCCCAGAAAATGCTTTGCATTGCAAACAAAGACATTTGAAAAACAGCGATAAAGAAAACGGGATATACCACCACAGCAACGCTTGTATTTCTAACCTACTACAGGTCACCAAAAATTTTAACAGATGGCCACAGTGACTTTGTAGCGGTTTAACTCGAAACAGATTATATGCTCTTGTGTAGTGCTTTTCAACCTGTGCGACGGTACGCACTGGTGCGGATGAGATAACCTTGTGGTGCAGTTGACAAAGACCGTGTGGACGAGTGCGGATGAAAAAACCCTGTTGTGTTGTTATAAACATATTTTAAACAGCCTCTCGTTATTAAATCACCCTATTGTTTTTTCATAAAACATGGTGCTGCGCACAACGAAAAAGCGGCAGACATTGCGCTCTTATCTCGATAGTTTGAACATCTCAACAAAGAAATATATGAGAAATTACGGAAAGCCACAACGAAACTTTCTATCTGCCTGTTCCGTAGTTACGTCACCATGGAAACAAAAGATGTGCAGCTGCAGGGCAAACATGTATTGTTAGCCTGCCCACGCATGTGCTGAGATAACATCAAGTTTTTTTGTTGCCACTCTTGTTGCACTAGACCAGCGTAGCTGTTCAACGCGTGCACTGAAGCATGGGCACGCTGCTGATCTCAGCAGTGATGTTTTGTGCTAGAAACCACGATAGTGTCACGACGCTGGGCATCCAATAATCAGGAATCAATCAGTTATTATCTGCTGTTTTTACGCGAATGTTGCAGCCTACCTAATCCCAGTAAGGCTTAGTATGGCAAATAGCAAATGCACCATTCCTTTAAAAAATACCCAGAACACAAAAATAAGTCGGCTTCATTCTTCAAACGAAAAACACGACCATTTGTTGAACAGCAGCGACAATTTCAGCAACTGATGGCGGCACCCTCGGATCAGCGTCTCGTACTGTCATCACTAAAGTAGCTCATGTCCTTCTGTCCTCCGCAAGGGAGTCATTTACTCTGGCAGAAAGCGTTATAAAACCCTGCATTTAGATAGTACCACGAGAAATTCATGGAGGAACCAATGGCTGTGACGTGTAGCGCAGCCAAGAAATTTGCTCTGGAGGGGAAGTCACTGACGTCTTTCTAACAGTTGAAAATTGATCCAAAGCACCATTAAAAATCTTAGCAAGTTGGTTTCGGTCCGGCATTGGCTTATTCGACCTCATTCTGGCTGCTCCACTGGTTGTGGCCGAAGTGAAAAAACTGCCATTGTCCGATATTTCATGCAAAGGGGGTGTGCGGCCAGGCCCACAAGCAAGGGGGGTAACCGGACAACTGCACCACCCGAAGTTTTCAAAAACATGTTTAGCTGTTAGGTGCAACAACAAGTTACAAAATTTTGCCTCCGCCTCGAAATATCAGCTGGTTGCGGCCCTGCGTGCGCTAGTGGCTGGATCACTGATAAAAGTACTTTCAGTCAATCTTCGTGATGCGCCTTGCTTCGGGATTCAATTCGATGAAACGACTGATCTTGGCAATGACTCCCCATTACATTGGCAAGCTCAACTGATTACATATGTTCGCTTTCCTGACAAGGAACGCTTGGATATCGTCGATCTTTAGGCCGATCATCTGCTTTATGTTCCTACTGGCATAGCCACCAGTGCAGCCAGTATCTTTGAAAAATTGGCAAATGACTTTTCGGAACACGGTGTGGCGTGGTTGAAATGCAAAACTGTGCCCATGGACGGTGAAAGGGCGATGGTCGGATTCAAAATGATGTTGTTGCGCTCATAAAGCAAGTCGCAGCAGAGGTTGTGAGTATCCACTGTGTCATACAGTGTGAAGTATTAGTGGCCAAGAAGCTAGGCAATGAAGAAGAAATTACCAGCTAGCTGGTGTTATTTCCGGGTTTCGATCGAAATTGTGAATGCAATATTGCCCTAAGAGAAGTCGTGAGTTTGATGAACTTGTCATAGAAATGTGGGGCGATGGGCATTTTGTTTATCATTCTGAAGTGTGGTGACTCTCTCGTGAAAGAGTGGGCTAGTGGAGAGAGTGTGGAATTTGCAATAGGAACCTCTTGCGTGAGTTTATGGACGAGAAGATCATAAAACTCTTGTGTTTCACTATTGGTTTGGCTTGCTATACTAGCCTATCTGGTGACATATTTAACCACCAGAAACTCTTTAAAGTTGTGGAATTGACATGTTCGAAGCGACCTCCAACATCACATTGTTAAAGCATGTAATTCGAAATTTTGAAGAAGAAATCTACAACAAAAAAGCGATGAGTTTGAAAACCTACAGACGGTCGATCAAGTCCACGTGTAAGTGGGAAGTGTGAAGAAACAGAATCTGGAGCAGAGTATAATCGAAACAGCCAGCTCCCATATACACAGTCTGATTGATAATTTTGAAGCTTACTTCCCCAAACAGGCTACAGAATTACAATAAAAGCTGCGGATTTTGAGTATTTTCGGCGAACAGCATTCACCGGGGCATTGGGGCACAAATTTAAAAAACGACCTATGCCAACAAGCTTTTATTAGCCGTGGAAAATACCCTGAATTCTTGGTAAGAGCCCTCGATGGCTCTTGCAAAGACCTCGAAATCCAAAAAGCTCGAAGTTCTTGTGCAAAATCCAACCAACTACATGGCCCAAAAAGGGTTTAGTGCTCTGGCAATTGATTGATATCGAGACAGGAAAGAGGAGTTTTTTTCTTAGTGGAACACTAGATGACCTAACGAGAGGAACGTTGGGGCAAGCTTTTGTACCAAACTGATCTAAAATTGCAAGAAATATTCAACAACAGCCAAGCCATTAGTATAATTGCATACTTTGAATAAAAAATGATGATGTTCTTTACAAATTTTTGTGCTTATTATTTTGCAGTAGTTACTCGTTATTTTGGTTATTTAAAAATGCCTAAATCGTTTTTAAGAGTCTAATCCGATCATACGGCTATTCTTCAGCAACGCCAGTTGGTTGTGCGAATGAAATTCTTGTTGAACAAAAGAGTGCGGACGGTCTTTCAAAAGGTTGAAAAGCACTGCTCTTGTGTAATTTAAGATGTAATTAGTAGGTAGAATTTTTAGTAAATTGTCTCAATTATATTTACAGTTAAACAAAATTGTGTAATTAAATACATTCAGCTCACTCATAAAAAACATTAGATAGCTATGAAAAAACACCAGAACACCAGATGAAATACAAAAACACTAGATCTAGTGGAAAAACACTAGGAGTGGGACCACTGGCTTGCCACTTTCATATGTTTATGATGTAACAAACGATGATATAGCCATCGGAAGAAAAGCACGTTTGCACCATACGTTATCTTTATGATGAAACAAAGGGTCACAGTTCGGCTGGGCTACCTCTAGACGGCACAAGAAATTACGGGAGCATTTTGATACTACTGTATCATACCAATGGTTCTTAACTGGGGCTGCGCGCCACCCCAGGGGGGGTCAATAAATTTCCAGTAGGGCATGAGCCCTTACGCCCCCTACAACATGGAAAGTTTGATCAATAAATTTACCAATAAATAAATTTGTTTGTACAACTTATTTAAAGTCAGGGGTGCTTGAAACAAACGACAGTCACTTAAGAACCACTGCTATACACTAAACAGCATCCACAGCACGACTAGCGTTTTAGCACGCAAATAGCGTCGTGTTCGCGACATTTGTGCAGTAGGCGTATGCATGAGTAGATAATCTTACCCATGACAAAAGACCGATTATTAGAAAAGAGTTACAAGCAAAATTCAAATGTATTTGCATTGAACAAAAACAAAAATATTTACATTCAGTAGTGATTACTAAAACTGGCAGCAAGTCAAATTGTAGAGAAATCAATAGCTATGCTCACTGCAACATCGGAATATAGATTTCTATTCTTGTTTCGCTTCTGAATCACAATGTTTCAAAGGAGTATTTTATTTAAAACAAATAATGGTCACCGCGGGGGTCCCCTTGGAGTGGGGGCCAGGGGCCCGGGACAATTTCTCCCCCGTTTGTAGTCTCAAATGAATGTGGTCTCAAATGAAGTGGTCTCAAATGAATGTGGTTTCAACTGAATGTGGTCTCAAATGAAGAGGTATCAAATGAATGTGGTCTAAAATGAAAGTGGTCTCAAATGAAGTGGTCTCAAATGAATGTGGTCTCAAATGAATGTGATCTCAAATGAATGTGGTCTCAAATGAATGTAGTCTCAAATGAAGTGGTCTCAAACGAATGTGGTCTCAAATGACTGTGGTGTAAAATCAATTTGGTCTTAAATGAATGTGGTCTCAAAGGAACGTGATCTCAAGTGAATGTGGTCACAAATGAACGTGGCCTCATATGAATGTGGTCTCAAATGAATGTGGTTTCAACTGAATGTGGTCTCAAATGAAGAGGTATCAAATGAATGTGGTCTAAAATGAAAGTGGTCTCAAATGAAGTGGTCTCAAATGAATGTGATCTCAAATGAATGTGGTCTCAAATGAATGTGGTCTCAAACGAATGTGGTCTCAAATGAATTTGGTCTCAAACGAATGTGGTCTCAAATGACTGTGGTGTAAAATGAATTTGGTCTTAAACGAATGTGGTCTCAAAGGAACGTGATCTCAAGTGAATGTGGTCACAAATGAACGTGGCCTCATATGAATGTGGTCTCAAATGAAGTGGTCTCGAATGAATAGGTCTCAAATAAACGTGATCTCAAATGTCGTGGTCTAAATTAACGTAGTCTCAAATGAATGGTCTATAATGAAATGGTCTCAATAGTCATGGAACCAAGGGCGGATCCAGCTCTTAAGTTTAGGGTGGGCGATTTCAGTATTATTTGGCAGTCAAGTTTCATTTTCCGAATTGTCAAAAATCATGGTGAAAAAGGTTACTTTCGTAGATTTTAGGGGGGGCGATCGCCCCAATCGCCCCCCCCCCCTGGATCTGCCACTGCATGGAACCGAAAGTAGTCTTTGGTGCTTATCTGCGCAAACGAAAAGTTATTTAATCAGTATTGCTCTACAGCAATAATAGTAAAGTCACAGCAGTGACCACCACCAAGCGAATCAATCGCAATTTATTGCGCAAGGAAACTAGTTTCGTGTGTTACACATCTTCAGTCCTGCGCAAAGGTCGACATATGAAACAAAAAGAAAAACTACGTACTGCTGCTCAGATCAAAACTGAAGATGACAAAATTGAGCCCAATTAGAACCCCTCCACTAAACGCAGCTACAAAACTGTTGATCAAACCCGATCGTAACGGCCATTCGGCACACTGATATGACAAAGTTTCTCTCCGCGTTTTCGCGTGAATTTTGAACAACTTGCGCTTGCCCAGTATTGCTCAATTTTACATTCACCGCCGCCAAAAAGGACGCTGACGTTTCTGGTGTAGGAGCTGGCAATTTTTTGGGGGTGCAAAGGATATTTTGCACATATTTCCCTAAATTTGCCCGAAGAAATTGTGTGCGTAGAACAAAAAAAGCAAAAGTGACATCACGTTGTAGGAAATGGGTGACAGCATGCCACAAAAAAACATAGAAGTGTGAAATGGAAAACGCTGGGAGATGACAATGTATAACAAAAGCACAAAAAATGGTGAGTTTTCGGTTTTTGTCTTTGTACGTCATACTGCTCACTGTTGTTGGTATGTTACATGTTATATGTGGTTAAAAACATTGCTCTGAGGAAACCTACGTGAATAGGTGGACGAAACGTCAGCAAAATAACATAGGCTAATAATCACCAGAAGATCTTTTCCTGCTGATTTGAAACCTGGTGGCATGTGCTACGTAACAACGTGAGTAGCAAAAAGAATGGCTATGTTGTTTTTGGTTTCAGTTTCGTTACTGATCATGATGTCACCGAAAGGTCACAGTATTTTCTGTGTGGTTCTTGCTTATGCCAGTTTGAAGCCAGCAAAGCTAAAAGAGCACCTCACATCTATTCTTCCTAAGAATGCGCTGTCTAGTGATAACTTTTTCGTTCGAAGAACACTCGATTCGAGACATGTGGAACTTTACCGAAGTTCGGATTCATTACAAGGCAGAAGCCATGCCTTGAAGCGTCTTATAAAGTGGCATACCGCATTGTTAATCAAACGATGGCACGTACGAGTGGAGAGACATTGATAAAACTGTGCCCTCTGGAAATAACGGAACTGGTTTGTGGAGTGGAACAAAGAAAGGAACTCATTGTCTAATGACACCATCAGATCCAGAATTACTGACATATCGACTAATATTCTGAAACACGTAATGGAGGAACTGAAATCTACACCGTTTCCGTCCAGTATGCAACTGGATGAAACCACAGAAGTCTCTCAGGGTGCCCAGCGACTTGCATATGTTCGATACATGCACGTCGATGCAATTAAAGACGAATTCCAATTTTGCGAACCACTTTCAGAAACCACGAAGGCCACAGACGTATTGCAAACAGTGAACAGTTTCTTTGCCAAGCAAAACGTCGATTGGAAAAAAAATTAATAGTTTATGTACACACGGAGAACCTTCAATGCTTGGAAAAATGTGATAGGATTTGTTTCTTTGTTGAAGAAGGATGCACCTCACACATAGGCGTACGGGAAGGCATTTCACTGGGGGGGGCGGAAAAAAATTGCCCTGAAAATAACAATTTGCCCTGAAAGTAACTTTTTTAGTTTAATCCGAATGGGGCCTGAAACCTCTTGTAAATCTGTTCTATACAGTTGAATTCGTTTATAA
>Ga0210059_1006296_pt1 | contig 19075 bp, 11 predicted proteins | sample Ectturendosymbi2_FD_188042 | JGI IMG/M metagenome (GOLD analysis project Ga0210059, IMG submission 188042) | Ecteinascidia turbinata endosymbiont from Florida, USA - Sample 2 (SPAdes) (version 2) | ecosystem: Host-associated > Tunicates > Ascidians > Unclassified | place: Key West, Florida... | reverse complement strand
CCAACCAGATGCATGGTGTCACCAAATGAAGTTGAAGAGTAAAGGATGTGAGCAGGTTACAGTATTATTAGCAGTATATAATCATTATTGATTTCAGTAAGTATTAGGTATATGAAAAACAAAACATAGGTTCAAAACGCGCAATAACACCTTGCCCGGTTTATTCGATCTTTCAACAGTCTGCGTTCACAATAAACAGTTGCATTTCAAGGCAGATCGAGGTCCGTTCGTGCTAATGCGGTTTTCTGAACAAATGAACATAGAATTAACGTATGAAAGGCAAGGCATGAATAATGAAACAAAAACTTACTGAACGTTTACTTTACTGGCAGAAACTATGCGACGTGCTAATGCTACTACACTACTTCATTACACGTTTCATATGCACTTGAACAGCACACAACACTAACGTCTCTTACGCAGTCGCTAAGCAAAAAGAAAGACGAAATGACATCTAGGGCCTACTACGCACTATGGTATGCGCCTCCAAGCGGTCACGCAACAATCAAAGAAAACAACAATTGACCAACGCATCGCCACAAGACAGACGTGCTGCTACACAAGCCACCGGATTATTTTTAACGACTATTCAACGAGATGTAACACTCATAAAATCAAATGAAAACAATGGATGCTGCTGTACAATATTTTATTCATGCGTCGTATCTACTCCCTCTTGATACATGTAACACAAAAAATCGTTCACTATTGGGGAAGAGGTAGTGAAGCCGTGCATCCTATCTGCAGATAGACAAGTTTTGGTTCCCCAAACACCACAGAAAGTTGAGCGTGAACCATTTTCTAACAAGACAGTTCAGCGAAGGATTGAAGATAAGGCATTTGATGTCGAGGAGTAGGTTATAAAAAAGATTAAAGAAGCCGAGATATTTTGCAATGCAACTCAACGAATGAACTGACTTGATTAATTGTGGCATTCTTCTTTATTTCGCGCGTTACATGGAAAAAAAGATTTCAAGGAAGAACTTCTGTGTTGCATGAAAATTCCAGAACGTAGTCCTTCCAGCAGGTTAAATATTTTAGTGAGAGAGACTTGGAAAACTGTGTCGGAGTGTGCACAGGCGTGGCTGCAAACATGACTGATTATTATCGTCTTGGTGTAGTTGCAAAAATTAAAGAAGTAACGCATAAAAATGTTGTTTACTCATTTAATAATCCATCTGGAGCATTTAACTGCAAAAACTGATTCGAAAACGTGCTGAATAAGGCGGTAAACATTGTCAAGGAAATTCGAAGTGCACTCTTGAACTCCAGACTGAAAACACTGCGTGAAAGTGAAAGTATGGATCGTAGCATGAATATCTTTTCCATACAGAAATAAGTTGGTTGTCAAGAGGGCCAGTTCTTTCGCGTCGTGTTGAGCTGAACGGAGAAATAAAAACGTTTTTAAGAGAACGGAACTTTCCATTAGCAGAATTTCATTTGGATGAAATGTGGATGAGTAGCTTGCGTATTTGGCGGATATATTTTGCCATCTGATACAGGGTTTTGCACAAATGTCTTTGTACTGCGAAACAAGACAGGCGCATTCAAAAAGAAGCTGGCAGTTTGGGATAGCTTTGTACTGAAGGGAGATACAGAGATGTTTTCGAATATAACCGTTTTTTTGACGAATGTTGATGTCATTGCTAAAGATTTATCAGACATTACAAATCAACGTGCGCAGGACTTTGACTATATTTTTTACGACTTTGACTATATTTTCTTCTTGAAAATAAGGATCCTCGAAATGAAACCGTATAAAACAGTTTTGGTTAACAAAATGTTAAGTGATTGTGATAATCTGATGTTCTGATGCATTTATTGCGATTTTATTTTACCGGGTCGCTGGTGTAAAAAGTTTGAGAACCACTGCGCTAGACTACTGTTTCACTATAGTACGTTTCATTTGTTCTTACCTCTCTTGCTACGCAGATAGCTACCGATATTGACATTCCCCTTCACATTGTTTAGCATCTAATTCTAAAGACACTCACTGAAGTGCGTCTGCTAACCTAATGAAAGCAATCCTTCTATTGCATTTTCCATCGCTCTGTGTTTGATTCACACGGTGGCGAGCCAGTCACAGTGTTGGTTTGTGGCGTGGCTGGATAATTTGCGTTATCCAGTTTTCCAGTTTCAGTGAAAACAATTATTCATGAACGATATATTTTCAGTATATTTTTCAAAAGTTTGTGGTGGGGGCATTTTTGCTTTAAGCCAGCAACAGTATTTTGTTTGTGATACCGCTTCTCAAAGCACAAAATGACAAGTAATGCAAGAAATTTGTGGGGGAATACCCCCTTGACCCCCTGGCTACGCCTATGACCCTCGCTGCTTGTGTTTTTATTTATTCATTTTAATTTTACTCTTGGAATTGTCTGCTTTCACTGCTCTTGCTTTAGTCTACTCGATTGATTCCCTTTGTGGTGACTAGTTTCTTGAGTGCAAATGTGTGCACAGGGGCGTAACGAGGGGGGACAAAGGAGGAACAATTACCCTGGCGCCGAATCATTATGGGGGCGTGGAATCACTGCGGGGGCCCCAAACCACTGCGGCGGGCTCTGAAAAGTCCCTGCAACGTCACACGTACTTTCTTCAATACAGTACAATTTCTTCTGAGAGACCTCAGGTTCGAACATGCGGGCGCCAAACTTGCTTTCTCCTCGGACGCCATCTAACCTCGTTACGTCCCTGTATGTGTAAGTTTGAATCATTCCAAAAAGAAGAAAACGGAGCGTCGTCTGCTGATTCCTCAAACGCTTACATCAAACCTGTTGTTTAAATCTTTGGTAAAATTATTAAAGCTAGACTTCTGAAACGTTTCAGTCGAAGGTTATTTAGAAAATAACAGAGAAGCTACGTCTCTTTGGCGTCCAGCTGGTTTCGGGGATTTTCGCAAAAAAACGCCTAAACGCACGTGGCTTTGCGCGGGAATTTCTCTGGTCGGGTATGCTCTACAGACCCGGTAAAAGTCTCAAAAGACGCGGCAAGTCTTCTTGTCTGCACCGAAAAAACTTTTTTTTGCTTGGAGGTGGTTTTTTGTGACTGACGTCATAAATAGAGGACTTTTAGGCCACCTTGGCCCAGTTTGCCTGGCCCTGGGCGCCAACCGTTAGGTGGTAGTATTTCGCTGAAGTTTTTACTGGAAACTAGGCTACAATCCGAGTCTTTTGATATTTTGGATGACCTGCTATGGTTTCGGGTTCGAAAGTTGTGATGTAAATTAGTAAAAATATTTGACTAATTAGCTAATTACATAATTAATTAATTTGTTTATTTTAGATCATAACTTTTGAACCAGAAAAGCTAGAAAGTCGATCAAAGGCTCAAAAGACTCGGACATTGAAAACTTCAGCGAAACACTTCGGCCTAGCGGTTGGGCCCCAGGCCAGGCAACATGAGCCAAAATGACCCCAAAACTATTTCACTTATGACGTCAGTCACAAAAAATCTGCACCCCCAACCAAAAATTTTTTTTCGAGTGCAATCTACTAGACTGGCCGATCCGTTTGCGCCCTTGAACAGCTCTCTAGCGCAATCGGCGGAGGAGCTAGGGCGTTGGTAAGGCAACCGAAAACTGCTGTTTTTTAGGCAGAAATCGAAGTACGAATATATCGTAGACCGGTTCTCAAAGTGTTCCGTTTTGAGATGACGAACGTCAAATTTTTATATTGGTGAAAGACAAAGTTTCAATGTTTTTCGACAAAAGTATAAGCGTTTTTTTTTCAGGTTTAACAGCCGCTATTACTAAATTTCGATTGACTTTACGATCAAGGTGAGAGATGAACATGAGAAGCTGGTGAGCGCTGGAAAGTTTCTTATCCATCCTTTCAGTAATTTTCGATTTGCGTGGGATTTTCTTTCAGGATTTATAATAATTGGCAACATTATTTTCCTCCCCATGGACCTAGCCTTCGTCAGGTAATCTTTTTAACACCACACTTACAATGTTCAATACAATGCGTTCTCCATAGAAAAATAAGCAAGTGTAAGCAGCAAAACCACCTGCACGTGGTATGAAGTGTCGATGGTTATTTGACTTGCCTCATGAGTTGACGTGAAGCCGTTGCTAGCAGAGCGATCTAGATGACATACCTGGTCTTATAGCAGGGGCTCCCAAACTTTTTGAGCGCAATCTAAATCTGAGTTTGGTAAACGTCTCGCGACCCTAGTCTAAAACAGTATATATCAACATGATAAAAATAATTATTTATGCATAACTTTTGGCAGCAAGATGCCTGTATGTAATGTTTGTATGCAGTGCTTGTATGCAATGCCAGATAAATTTGTATGCAATGCCAGCAATCTGCGTTTTTGATGCAATATATCAGTCCATGATGAAAGAGACTGAAAGAATTTGACAAGAGGAAAAAGGAACGTTGAAAAATGTACAACGCAGGTTTGGGTTGCTTCGGCGCGACCTATTTTTGACACTTTGCGGCCCATGTTTGAGTCACGGCCCATATTAGAACCACTGTCGTAGACCTATTGGCATACTTGCTTTCGCAACAATAATTAGTCGTGTTGTTGCGTCCCTAGACTGTGCACGTTGCTTGCAGTGTAGGCTACTCAGCATGGCGTTACAAAATGCAGGCTTATTTTTCTGTGTGTCTAACTGCAAATCAGTAATTTTTGATAAAATCTAAACGTTGGTTTTCTAAAGAATATTATGAAATGCGTTTATTAGTAATATTTGCATTATTTTTATTGAAAATGTTGTATGATATTGTCTCCTCGTGTGAGATTTCCCAAAATGCATCAGGGCTTTTACAAAAAGTACTAGCAGAAAATAATCTTTTCGAAATTAATTTTTTCAAACATGCCTTGTTTGACAACAAGTGTTTGCTCAATAAGAATCATGCGCTCAGAGTAAGAAGTAGATAAACTTTACACAATGTTTATTCACTGAATAAAGGCTAAAATTTAAATCATTTTCCCTCTTTACACTGCACTGTTGTCGGATTTGCGTTGGATTGGACAAATCACTCTGAAATAGAACAAACAAAGACTGTGCGCGAGTACGTTATATCATGCGCCAATGCAAATCAGCCTTAAGGCGCGACCGTGAGTGTCTCACCGAGCTGCTTGAGCGCGTGTTCTTTGAAACATATCCGATTCAGCGAATCCAACTAGCAGAGGTAGGTTGGGAATCCGAAAGTAAGAGATTCGAGCGGAAAAAAGGCTGGGTAGTTTGTGTTAAAGTCCTGCCCGAGGCGGGTTGACCCGCACGGGTTGCGAGTACTCGCATTTAAGGGGTCGGTGCGGAAACCCGCAGAGCTTTACGAGCGGGTTTAACTTGGTGCAGGGGAGGATAAGAAATGATTTGTGCGGATGACTGAATGTTGACCCAATGCATATGAAAGTGATATAAGCAAAAATTTAATGGTACAGAGAACTTGTAGTACAAGGGTGTAGGAACAATCTCCTGTGGTGGCGAGACCACAGATTGGAGTTTCCAGCTCTCAGTGATGTTGCAATAAATACGTTCTGCGTGATGGGAACTAGCGCTACTGGTGAATGAGTGTTTAGTGTGGCTGGGCATGTCGTTCTTCATCGTTTGAGCGAATTCTTCCGACCCGCTGCCAGGCCGCACTAGATCTCGGGGCAGGTGTTGAGCAGCCATTCGATTGTCTCGTCATCCAGAACCGTCAGGCCGTGCAGTCCATGGGGAGGTCGATGATCTGATCTACAGTCGACCTCCTTTGTCGAAAGCCCCTCAGTTACTGCGGGATTGTGGGTTGCTGATTGTTTCGACACGAATGTAGATGTGTCTCTCGAGGATCTTGAAGGGGACACACAGCAAAGACATGGGACGGTAGCTCTTTGGGTCCCCCAATGGCTTTCCGGCTTAGGGATAGCAACTATTAGTGTTCTTCTCTATATCCTGGAGATGCTGAGTTGGCGCATGGAGGAAGTTGTCTATGTGGTTGAGGGCGGCAGCGAGCTCCTAGGGCGTAAAGGGGCCAGAGATACTTTTTCCCTCATGTGTTGGGACTTTCCATAGATCGGTAGGTGAGCCTGGTGGACCCGCGGCTCCCAGTCTTGTGTGCCCCTTCTTTCACAAGTTGCACGGCAATGGAGTTTGCTACCATGGGACACGAAGGAGAGGAGTGTGATGACCTTCCGGTAAGTTTGTTGATGGTGCTTCACGCCTTTCGGGGGGAGTGCGAGAAGTCGGTAGAATTGACAGCTTGCTTCCATCTCTCCTGCCTCTTGTTCAAGCCGTGAAAGTAGGGTCGAAGTGGCTCTGTCAGAGTCAGTTGCGTAGCCAGCCCAAAATGTTTTTTGGGGGCAAAACACTTGATTTTAGACTAGGAACACTATTTTTTATGAGATACCGCCTCTTGAAGCACAAAATAACTAAATATTCTAAAACTTTTTTGGGGGCAATGGCCCCTTTGCCGCCACCCTGGCTACGCCTATAATCAGAGTCAGTCCCCAGTGGGACTTGGAGGAAGAAGCGATAAAGGTTCTCCCACTCCTCCCACTTTTGCCGAACATGGAACATATTTCTTGCCACGGTCACGTGGGATGCATTAAGAGTGGATGGATGCAGACACTTGGCGATTACAGCACAAATGTAATCGATTAAGATTTCTTGCCACCCGCTCGATTACGGTTACGAATAAACAAAATCTCAATGTAATCGATTACGATTACATTGTAAGTAATCACGATTACAATCGTGGTTACATTTGTCTTCAAGTATCCACAGAAAGAAAACAAAACCCATCTGTAGTTTTATGTAAGTGTATTTTCAGACGACATACGATATGAATCAGTGCAATCAACGAAATTGCTAATCTGTAAGGATCAAGCACCGGAAAAAAGAAAACATTGATCGTTCACTGGGGTGTTCGTGCAGTCAACAAACCAATGTGGAAATTAGAGGTTTGAGCTAGAGGAGAAACTTAGCTGCAAGAGGCCCACTGGTTACTGTTAGGGACCTACTAGTCAACACTTAGAAAAAACTTGATAAATGATGGTGAATCTGTGGATGGCTCTACAGTACTAAAGACCCAAATCAACGGAAAATATACAGAAAGACGCAAAGAGACGACACCGTATTGAAAACCTATTAAAAGGAAAAACGAAATATAAGCTAAGTGGGTGGTGGTTTTTACATTTAGCTGGCCAGGGGAGTCAAATTGCCCCTCTTCCCACCTGTCAATTACTCCACTGCAACAAACACTTTAAAATATTGATTAAACAAAAATAATAAATCTTTAAAATCTTTGTTACAGTTGATAAATATCAACGCTTCAAATCTTTTATCAGGCAAGTATCTATCAGGATTGAATATTCTTCCAGCAGCGCTGAAAATTCGTTTGTTAGTAATTTCAATATCGCTGACTATTTCTTCTAACTGCGAGTTAAGATCATCTGCAAGACAACATGGCATTGTGCAGTTTTTAACCTGAAATGAAATGAACAGTGATGCCAATATAGTTGTACATCTGTCTATTGTACCAATAGTCAATGGTTAACAGAACCTCACAGGTTTCGTTGAGCTTTTTATAGCAGTATCTGGTGGATCACAGTTGACATGCTAGTTACCAGTGTTGTGGATTTCGATTTGGATTAAAGTACCTTAAACCTCTGAAAGAAAGTTAATTTTGTGTATATAAATTAATGTACGAATTATATACATAGCCTACACCATCTCTTACATTCATAACTTCACGCAGAATGTATATAAATGAAACAAACACTTCTCGTAATGTCCCGCTATCCTGTTGCCGAAGTGTGAACCCGTTTTTAAGAAGAGCTCCTATTTTTGATGCTACGTCTCACTAGACTCACTGCGGTACTTCTGGCGGCCAGCAGGAAGGCTATATAGCTGGAACAAAGCGAGAATTAGCTAGAAACGCTGTGCTTACCCCTGGACTATCTGGATTTAAACCACACAGACGGGAAAATATCCTCCCCTGAAACATAACCATAACAAACGATGATAAAGGAGGAAACTCAGCCACCACAACCTCGGTTCATCGCACAGTGATGTAGGGTGAAGATTTCCAACTTTAATCGCGAAATTAATCGCCGATTACGGTAAAATTGGCAATGTAATCGATTGCGATTACATTTCATTTGTGGTCAGTTCAATCGATTACGATTACTCAAAAAATTGTAATCGATTAAGATTACCCCATGTGTGGATGGATGTACCTTTTAGCATCACAATGTACCTTTTGGCATTACGAACGGCGTTTCTCGCAATTGTTTTCTCTTCGTGCGGGCTAGTTTGACTCAACTTGTCGCCTCGTCAAGGAAATTCACGTGTTCGTGCTCCACTGCTTGCATGCAGATCATGCCCACCTCATTTTCGTCATTCGAAGTTTGGTCTTGCAGCGTGATGACCAGTTTTTTGTGAGTCAGTTGTTCGTTCCTGTTTTGCATGCGGTACACGTTGGCTGTTTCTGCTGTCGCGCCATCGTCAAAGCATTTTCTGCTGCTTCCTGCCGCTGCTGATCAAAAGCCTTTTGTGAATAAAGATTTGTGCAATAGTAAATCTGCGAAAACGAACTGCAAAGAGGTGAGAAAGGTGAGAAACATACGCTTGGCTTCGGCTTGGCAACTGAAAATGTCAGGCAGTTTTAGTCGGGGTTAGAACAGTACTCATACAACGACTAGGCTGCATCGTTGGTAGCGTTTGGGGAATCCAGCATCTCTGCATGCAACGACAACATTCCTCGCAAGCATTCTCTACGCTGGGCAATACCCCAAACCTCTACATAGGTTTCCTCCACCAGAAAATCATATACACTGTGTAGCTGCAAATAGCAGGCTCACGCATAGTTCCTGCTATGCCCTCTCGTTGTTTGTTGTGTCCAGAGGTGGCAATCTGTTGACGGATCGCCTGTAAGAAGACAAAAACGCTTTCAATCAGTCTTGCGAAAGTTCCTGCGCTTCACCGAATTGCTGTAGGCAGGAACTTTGAGCATTGGTGGTGTTATGACAGAGGGCAGTGTTGTGACCGCGGGAACTTTCCTAGAACCCATCTGTCCGGCAGTCGGTTGTCCTGGCCGAAACTCCCGAAGGCTAGGCCCGTGTTGGTGCCAAAGTTCCATCGGTGAGAGGAGAAACTGGCTGCTTCCTTTGGATCATAAAGCAGCCCAAGGTTGTTGGCTGTTGTTCAGGATTCCAGGCTCTCACCGTCAGGAGATGTTGTCCTGTAACTCCTGTTGGCATGTTGGCAGTTGAAGTCTCCATCATACAGACTTTGGTGTGGGAACGTCGAGATGGCCGTAGGTGTGAATCGCGAGCATGGAGGCTTGTGTTGTAGACTTTAATGATCTTATATCCTGCGACGTCTACGCACTAACAGTCGTGAATAGCAGATAATTACTTAAAACGTTTTTCAGTGAAGGACTTTTTCAAAAATGCTCTGAAAAAGAAGTGTTGAAAGTTGACTAAAAGGTTTCACGTTTTTACTTCCCAGTGTTTTTAGGAGTCTCTGTTGACTTTGAAATTAACCACTGAATAAATTGCCACTAGCGACGAAACGCAACTGCTTGAGTTTTTAGTGGTGTTCAGAAACACAGTGACTGGTGCAGGTTTAGTCAGAAACAGTTCAGGGCGGTGCGGCGGTTTGGAAGTCTGCGTGTGCAAGATTTCTCAAATTTCTGCTGGTGCGGGCCGGGAGCGGGAAAAAAAGGCAACCCTCGCAAGGTTCTAGATTTTATGCACGATCTTGGGCAGCGTTTACTGTAGGTGACTTGTCTGCTGCTAACAGTATCACTGTAAAACTGATTAGATTATTCAAGTTAGGGAAGTACATCAAGAGACCGATATTCTGCGACGCTGTTTTCTTGAACTCATCGCCCAGCAGTTCTCAACGATTTTCTCTACTGACTGCATGGAATAAAATCAAGTCTCGGCGATTCACACTAGATCTACGACAATCACGTTTCCGTGGCGGAATCAGATTTTACCTTTTTATTTTCAACTATTTCATAGATTTTTCAATGCCATGGGCCTGACATGGGAAACAAACTTTAGAACCCATGCAGTGCGAAAACACCACACCGCATGTGCCAGTGCGTTCACGAATACGATGGTAACCGAATGTCGACAAATCGCTCACACACCAATCCAACAACAGTGCAGTGCGAAGGGGGCAATTGTGTCATACTTTATTGAAATTTTGTAAAAAGTTTGTGACATCCTTCTCGTTACGTTCATTTGCTTGAAAAGCGGCTATGAAAACACTTATTTGAAACCCTTTAACCAGATAAGTATTTTGAACTCTCATGTGACCTTGGTTTTGACATAAATGAATGGCAATATGCCTCAATACCAGTCAAAATTCTTGACATACAGTACATCTGCATTAAGATTTGCAATCGTTGATGGCGATGAAAACGACTGGAAATCGTGTATTACTGTTTGACTTGCGCGGAGTGAAACCTAATAAACAAGTTTAGTCATTTCTATGAAACAAGTGGCAAATGTGTAAGTAACATCAGTCGGCTAAAGAGGAATTTTAGTTGCTGTTTGTTGAAAGTATATTGCCTGCACTCAAAAAACGTAGTTTGTTATCGAAATACGACTATATCAAAAATATCTGCTTGAGTTTAGTTTTGTGAAATGCATTTTCAAATCAAAAGGTATGGAAACATACTAGTTGGGCAGTTTTGGTTATGAACAATGAAAATGTTACTCAGCAAGAGTTTATAATCTGGTAACTCGAAAACGTAGATTCAAAGTGCATCTAATCTTTTATTTTTTGGCTTCAGGGATGAAGGAAACATTCTGACTACTTTGTTCAAACTCTTTTCCGATATATGGTTCATTGTTGATATAGGCTTGAATTTTTGCACTGGAATCCCTATGGACGGAATTGACAGTGCGTCTATAGAGTTCAACCCAAATGCAATAAAGAAAAGGTACGTCTGCGGAAATATTGCAACAGAAAAAAGCAGCTTTTGCTAGTAAGGCACTGTGACCAATCTTGTTTCCTGTTCTAATACTGCATTAATTGATAGCTATTGAAAGATTTTCTGATATCAATGGAGTAGATTGTTTTTAAAATAATCGCTTTGATTCTACACATAGAAGATGATTTTCTATTTGTGTAAACTTATGATAAATAAACTGTCTAAATCCCAATAAATGCACAGGTTTTGCCAATTTGTCCAATCGAATCCTAAACGTTTGCGACCAATCGCATGCTACGTAATTTTGTCTTCTGAGATATTCCCGCAGCTTGGAAAACTGCTACCGTAATTCCAATTCCAAAAACTGGTTCTCAAACAGTTGTTCAAAACTACCGACCTATGGCCTTGTTGCCTTCTTCAAAAGTGGTCGAAAAACTTCTTCATGAGCGTGTTTATAGCTACCTAGAACACCATAAACTGTTAATACCTGACAACTCTGACTTTCGGAAAAGACACTCTACCTTAACTTCATTGCTGGGTACCTGTCATAGTTTGTACCAAGCCTACGATTCAAATCTCTCTTCAGTTTTCCTTGACATGTCTAAAGCTTATGTTTGTGTTGATCAATGACCATAGTTGCTTAATCTTTAAAGTGCAACAGCTCGGAATTATTGGCTCTCAAATCTTCTAGCCTCTTATCTTTCCCGTCATTCTCAAGTCGTTCCTCTGAACTAGACTCGCCCGCCCTGCACCCGTCCCGCAAGTGCGGGAACCCGCAACCCGCAAGGAATAACCCGTCCTTCGCAGGACTCTATTGTGTATAGCGTCTTCACTCCCACACGCAACGCGCGAGGGCATACATCGCAGTAACAAGGAATACACAAATATGTGAATCAACTGAATGATATATATGTGGCGGTAGTAGAAGAGCATACACTTGATGGCTGTAATACATTTACTTTGATGAAGCACAAGCATACAACAAATAAAAGCTGTAGGTTTTCTATAGGCTTTCGAGAAATCAGCCGACTGGGTTCTGCTGTCATCTTTTCGCGATGATTCAAACTTGCACATATCTGTATTCAAGTAACTTCACTCCACAGGTGGAACAAGGAAGGAATCAATCACAAATTTTTAATAGGAAATCGATTTCACGTAACACCACGCATCGTCTGTCCTGAAAGAAATCTGTTTGAATAAGATGATAGAATTGGTGATGCGTAGTTTTGCGTGAAATCGATTTCCTATTAAAATTTGTGATTAATTCCTTGCTTCTTTCACCTGTGGAGTGAAGTTACTTGAAACACAAGCATATAAGACACACGCATGAATGCCGCCATTACGATTATTATATTATAGTGCTGCGATAACCTCCAAATGCACCAAAATGCATGGAGGTGATGGGAGGCTGCGAAGGACCAGGGGTCATTTAGGTTGCAGACCTCCCAAGGACGAAGCAACTTTTCGGGTAAAGGAACAGTTTATAGCAGTAAATATACGTCTGTTGCTCTGAGTATAAAGTTTAACATGTGAAATGCGGTTATTTGGTTTACTGAAGCAAGATGCATTGCAGGCAAGGCCAAGCCACCAGAAGAAAATGGTTTGTCGTTGTCACATTGAACATTTGCTGTTTTATGCGTTTTGCCTGTTGTAGTTTGTTGTTCAAGTTTAGTAATCGATTGGATTGCATTTTTGGTTTAAGAGTTCACCGAAGCTAGTGCCTGTTCTGCAGAGTTAGATGCCAAGTATTTTACCACGGATTATCTGTTTGTAATCAACATCAATTCCGTGTTTGAAATAATCATCAGGTGAAGTGACGGCAATCCATTTTTCTGTTGTCTTGAGATTGGCCTTAAATCTTGAGCCAAACTACTGGCCCAATGGGTTGGGGTCCAGGGCCAGGCAAAGGTGACCCAAAAAAGCAAAAACACCCCCACTTGTGGTGGTCTCCCCAGAAAACTCCCCCACCGAAAACGAAAAACGTTTTTTTTCGGTTTCAACTAGAAGACTTGCTCAATCCGTAGAGGGTTTGAACAGCTCTCTAGCTCAATCGCCTGGCCAGTTATGGCCAAAAAAGTGCCGGCCACTATAGTGGCCCGCGTGGGCGTTAAAGGGCCATTATGGGTGTAGCAGGACCTAAATGTATCAGAACAGGATTCTTGCATGTACTTCAGTGTTTTGCACCGCAGTGGTGTAAGATCCTCACAAACAGACTTCTAATCTATGTAAATGACATTGCTACAAACATGAAAGCATCTATCCCCTTTTCGCAGATGACACTACCCTGTTTTGGTCAGATAAGTGTCCTGTCCACTTCTGTTTTTTTCGATCATTTTTTGGTCATATATATATATATATATATAGAGAGAGAGAGAGAGATATATATATATATATATATATATATATATATATATATATAGAGAGAGAGAGAGAGAGAGAGAGAGTTTATTGGCACAAACATTAAACAGTTTCATGCAAAAATAAAATTATGGCGCTGGGACACCGAAAAAACCCCGCAAAACAGGTTGTCTCGTCGGGCGCCCCTCGAAAGATAGACCGAAATGTTTTGAAATAACCGAAAAGAATTAAGTCATTTTTGTCATAATGGCTGAAAATATAGTCTAATGAACACTGTTACTGCGAGTCTTAATACAACTGGAGAAAAATGACCGAAATGTCTCATTGAAAATAAACACTTTCCACTTGCACAGAGTGCTTATTGAAGATCTCTGCACGTTACACAATTGGTCTGATGTTTGGAATGTTACATTAAAAAAAAACAAAAAAAACTGTGGTTATGACCAGAGCTGGGCAATCGTGAGCTGCTAAAATGTCGAGCTGCTGCAGCGAGCTAATTTTCCAGTAGCGATAGAGGAGTGCCGCTCCCTTGAAAAAATAATGGCTGCGGTAGCGAGCTGTCACCTTTCACCGCTATTCGCTACTTTGGCGTGAGTGGTTGCCAAAGGAAACGTTTAGCAAGAGCTCTTACGTCCGCACACATTGGTAGTAACTGCTCTTGTCACTGTTTTGCACCGATTTTGGATGATTTGTTTGCGGTAAGTTAGCAGCATTACGAAAGATTTAGCTCAGATTACTTTTGACTTGATCGATCGGTTCCACGTTCGTTTGGAAAAAATCCACATCAGCATCAACCTTTGCAATTGGGACCTGGAAGTATAGGTTACTGCTACCAGTAAAACTGCGTATAAGTGAATTGAATGCTTGGAAAGAATATGGCACTGGATTCAACATTTCGCGGCATGTGTACTTGCCTAGGCCAAACATGCAGTGTTGGTGTTGAACAAAATTTCCTTAGATTAACATTCTTACCTGACACGCCATATCAAACTTCAAGTTATTGATTTCTTTTATCATCACGATCTTGCTAAAATTTACTTGCCTCCATGTGCTAAGCCGCAAATCACTTGATGTCGATTTTTTCACGTGACTGTTGCGTGAATGTAACACCAAACTTTGGATGTAACACCAAACTTTGGATGCTACAACTTCGCATAGGAAAAGAAATTGTTTTCCTACCAAAGCTTGGTTTTGATTTTTCCTCAATTGTTAAATAAATTCTATGTGGTTGTTAGGATTTTTTGCATATTTTCATGCAAAGCTTTTCAAATATTAGGAAAAAGGAAGATATGGGCCTTTAATATACTTAGGGAAACTTAACTTTCATAAAGGAATAAACGAAATTCATGATACTGGAGATTCTGTATCAAAATGATTTTAGGGCTGTGGATACGTAGTGTTACGTGAATTCGATGTCCTACAAAATTAATTTGCTTGATTGATTCGATTGTTTGTGACTTTTATGGGGACTGGCTAATTGAAAACAGATACGAGCAAGTTTGAATCATCGCAAAAAGATTAAAGCAGAGCCCAGTCGACTGATTCCTTGAAAGCTTACACAGCAAGTCGAGGCCAAAATGCGGAACGCTGGAAAAGGGTGGTTGGTCAATTTGCCCTCGAATTTCTAAATAACCACTTTGCACGCAGGCTATATAAACTACGTTCTACGCAAAACTATTATTGCGAATAAACTGACCCATGCAGAAACAAGGACCTCAGCTTACAATGCAAGTAGTCAGTAATTTGTTCATGTTTTTTTTCACGTGAAACATCGACCAACATTACATTTTTTAAAATCTAAATTGATGCAGGAAAATTTCGTGAGAGGCTTTGATTGCCCGGTTTGTCCCCCATTCTGGTTGCCGACCTAAATCAATTTACACGCGCACCCTGTGAAAAAGTTTTGATCTTTTATTGCTTGACCATTCTCTTGAGTTCTACTGTATATTAGACTCCAGCGCCAAACTTGCGTTGGTGAAGGCGATTGCCATTCTACAGCAATCCACTCATAGTGCATTTCTGCAGGCTATGTTACATTTCTACAGTATGTCACAACTGTTCAATTACTATCATTTTTAGATCGTTTCTGTTTTGAAATAGCATCCCAAAAAATGAACAACTTTTTTCAAAGAAACATTTCAAAGTTAGGTTTTTCAAAATAGACCCTACGTCAATAAAACAATACCACATCTTTTAAAGTGCAACAAAAGGAGCGGTAGCAAATAGCTGTAGCGAGAGCTTGTTACTATTTTTGTTCAGTAGCGAGGAGGGTAGTGCCCCTAATAAATTTAACAAATAGCGGGAGGAGCATCGTTATTAATAAAATAGAGGTTGCCCACCTCTGGTAATGACTATATCTAAGCACAATGTTGCAACCTTTCCGGTAGTGTTGCGTTGATTGTGTGATTCACCACGAACGGGATGTGCATGAAGAACAACACCATACATATAAGTGCTGTGAATGATCGCTCGTTACCCACCTCTCTGAAACAGACACTTAAGGCTTACTATTCCACCACACTATCTCCTGGCACACTCATATTATACACTTACATCAGAGAGTAATGACCAAAATTTCCGTCTTCGTTCATTCGTCAATTTTGTGCCTCGCCACACTCTCCTTTGTGATATATAAAACAAACATATTACCGGCTTTTCATTACGGGAGTATTATCTACGACAACACTATTCTGTTTATGACAACCGAATGTTAGACAAAGCACAACTTTCCGCTTCTAAAATAATATTAGATTGTCTTAAAACCATATCCTCCAACGATGCGCTGGTTGATCTAAACCAAGGGTTCCCAACCTTTCTCTTACCATGTACCCCTTCTGCATTCCGACAGATGAGCATGTACCCCTTCAGCATTTGAAGAGTTAAGTATGTACCCCTCCAGCATTTCGACAGATGCACATGTACCCCTAAGATTTCATATGAAAATGCATTTTATCATTATTATTCATTGATATATTTAACAATAAGCATACAATGATTTTTGAAAAGAATGTTCACTGACGTACGTGTAATTATTTGGAAATAAATTAATTGCAAATATATTTTGCTCTTCTATTGATAACCTTAAATGTACCCCTTCGTATAGGAAAATGTACCCTTGAGGGCACATCTACCCCAGGTTGGCAACCCCTGATCTAAACCTTTACAAGCCTACATTTACGTAGAGAATTATCTCTGCTTTGCTATGTATCCAAATTAAATCTTTGATATGATGCCTTGCCCCTTTTTTGTCAGTTCTTTCCGATTGTTCAAAGGATTCGTTCCTTATGCATTACGTCACAACCAAAATGTTTAAATACCACTCTTTAAAAACATCCTTGGTCTATAACTTTTTTCTCCGCAAGACTTCCAGGTTGTAAAACTCTTAAATCACGTCTTCAGCCAGCCACTCCATTTTCATGAATCGCTGGAAGCATGCTTGCTTAACGATATGAGCGCTTGGGTCATACCGGTCTATTGTGATTATATATACATGGTGTGCCTGATGCGTCGACTTCCGTTTCAATTGATGTTTTTGGTGCGGTTCGCGAGTTCTTGAAATGCTGTAACAGATTCTATTTGTACAGTGTATTCGTCTTTGCATTTGTTTTATGCTTGCTGCAGTTATCTTGCTTTGCTGTACTTTTGCAAGCTCGACGTGACACGACAAAATTGTACCAGTCAGGCTACCGCCTGCAGCAAGATTGTCGTTAAAAGTTGGAAAATTCTTTCATGTAAAATGCTGCGAGACCTTTCAAATATAGTTTTAAAAACATCCACTGTAGAGCCCATGTCATAAAAAAAGTGAATACTTTCAAATGAACCATCACCTTTTCATATGTCAAGAGGTATGCCTTGCAATTGCTGGCATACAGTTGATGTTTTTGTACGAACGGAATAAATGTTTTGCTCCATCTAAGTTTGTGAAAGTACTTTATTTACAGATGGCATAAAATTTATCTAGGTACTGTAGATTTAAAGATGGCATAAAATTTATCTAGGTACTGTAGATAAACTTAATATCAAAGCTACTTTCCCAAAATTTTTGTTTGTGTTTTCAAAGTGTCTTTTCTAGTACATTGAAATATCTAAAATTCTTCCAAGCCTCAAGTTACGGAACAATACCTCTTTTGCTTCATTTTTATAAATTCTTTGTTAAGGTGATTAATCACAAGTTGTATGTCTTCTGTGAAAAACATGGAGCACTTTTCCAGCACACAATGGATTTAGTTTCAGACCTGGTCCATCAGCTGCTGATTCACTCCTATCAGTAAAACGTTTTATTTTCAAAAATGATTTTCATGTAAGGTTAGCCGGAAACTAACACTCAATACCTAATTAATTTCACTCTAACCAGTCACAAAATTCTCCACTATTGATCTTTGATTTTGAGCAGATATTTAAAGACGTGGTTCGTGGTCGATTTCATTGGATCTTTTCCGATTGACTTCATAATGAACCTTGTCCTCGTAGACAACAACGCTGCAAAAGCCACAAGGTTTCTGAAAACAGTCAAAATACTTTCCTTAATCAAGATTGTCAGGATACCCAGGTGATAGTATACGTTGATTTTTGCTAGTGTAAGTTTCTTTAAACTCATCAACATTTTACAGCTATAATGGATAAAACAATTATGTCTCAAGTCGTGTTTCATGTTACGTGTTTATTCTTTCGCACTTCGCAATTACAAGAGGAAAATTGGCTGGATTTAGCCCAAAGAACGGAATGGTTGTTGTTTCGGCACTGAATCCCAAGTGTCTGCTTGTTGCGGTCACCACGAAGACCACTGTCTAGCTTTGATACAGTGCTACACAGCAGTACATTTAGTTGTAGCAGAGTACGGTCCTTTGATGAAATATCTACCGACTTTTTAAAAAAGCGTTTTTACCTATGGAATTTCAACTTTTAATAAAAACTATAGCTTCGTAAATCTAGATGTTTTGTTCAACATACCGTTTTAACCTTTAACCACCATGTCAATGTTTGAGAGGGCCCACTGCGAAGCTTTGAAAAACATAATTTTTCAAATCATCAGCCTAGACCAGGGCTTCCCAACATGGGGCACATGTAGCCTAGTCCCATGGGTACATTTGCCTATGTATAAATTCTTTATTTCCAAATATTTGTACCTATAGGCTAGCACCTATCAGTGAATATTATTTTCAGAAATACTTATATGCGTATTGTAAAAAATATTAACTTTGAGACATAAAAACGGAGTTTACTTTTATAGTTCGAACAATCTCTAAATTGTATTAGAAAGCCAATAGATTTTAATTAAAACTTTTTGTCATAAAACATTTTAAGGGTACATGTTCATCTGTCGAAATTCTGAATGGATGCGACATTGGAGAAAATTGGGAACCCCTGGCCCAGAACAAGATTCACAAAATAGATATTTTTGTATTTTTATTGGTTTTTATTCCCGAACAATATCAACAGCAGCGTTCCAGAGCAGACGAACGATAAAGTTGTCGTGTTAAAGCCCCACTGCAGGCTGCAAATCGAACCAGCAGTGAGGTACAATTGGGCAATACTTTTCAACACACAGGTATTTAGTGCTGCCAAGGCAATGCGAAATCATGAATATAGCTCTATGGATTGAATGAAATCAATTACATGCTTGCACGAAATCTACTCAAACGTGTAGTAGCCGCAAGTTCTTCATTGGTCTCCGGCAGAGGTGGGCAAGCGCTACTTCCGGCAGAGGTGGGCAAGCGCTACTTCCGGCAGAGGTGGGCAAGCGCTACTTCCGGCAGAGGAGGGCAAGCGCTACTTCCGGCAGAGGTGGGCAAGCGCTACTTCCGGCAGAGGTGGGCAAGCGCTACTTCCGGCAGAGG
>Ga0210059_1006295_pt1 | contig 19076 bp, 15 predicted proteins | sample Ectturendosymbi2_FD_188042 | JGI IMG/M metagenome (GOLD analysis project Ga0210059, IMG submission 188042) | Ecteinascidia turbinata endosymbiont from Florida, USA - Sample 2 (SPAdes) (version 2) | ecosystem: Host-associated > Tunicates > Ascidians > Unclassified | place: Key West, Florida... | reverse complement strand
CATTACACTCTGTGAAGTGCACTGCCTGGATTGCCATCTCCAAACATAGATTCATTGGACCATTCTGGTTCGAGGACGACAACGAGCGGTCTGTGACAATCAACACCGAGCGATATGTCCAGGTGCTTGGCAAGTTCTGGACAGCACTTGGTCGACGGATAGGGGTCGTCAGGGTCCTTCAGTGGTTCCAGCAGGATGGTGCAACCCCCCACACCTCAAACGAATAATTGGCATGGCTACAGCAGCGTTTCCCTGACCGACTGATTAGCTGTAGATGTGACCCGCAGTGGTCACCGCATTCACCGGACGTGAACCCCCCAGATTTTTATCTGTGGGGATACCTTGAGGACAGCGTGTATGGCAACAATCCCCAGACTATCCTTGACCTGAGGGCAGCAATCACAGCAGCAATAAGAGCGCTCCCAAGGGAGGAATGCGGGAGGGTCTTCATGAACTTTGCCCGCCGGATCCAAATGTGCCTGCAGCGCCGGGAGCTCATTTGGAGTACATTTTCTGAGCGCCAGTGAAACAAAGAGTTTTTGTAGTACAGACTTGAAACTTTGGAGATTTCGGTTACACAGGCTTGATCTAATGTAACTGAAGTTTTGTGTCAATCTAAATGAAATTTTGGAAGTTATTCGATTTTTGGTAATGATCGTTTTTTTTGTGTCACCCTTGTGTCATTCACTTGTAACATAACCTGGAAGCAAATAATGAATGATCCCAGCAAAAACACCTGTTGAACAAATTCTTGTTAGAAGAGCTGAATACTCACAAACACATTCAAGAAGCAACCATTGTTAAAAGGACAAGCAAGAAAAGCTGCATTCCAAGTCTTCGACAGACTTTTGCACACACCGTCAGATGACAATCGTTGTAAAACATATCTGCAAAGGTTTTATCATACCGCCACCAAATGAATCTTTGTGACCGACATTCATCCACAACTTCGATGGTATTTTGTTTGACTTCAGGGCAGTAGCTGGACCAAAGTGAAAATGAAACGTCACACCTACCAGGCTGGGAAGTCCCCTTCAACTCCACATGGACGTGTTCGTACGTCGGGACTTGCCATACACGGATTGATGCGCTGCTGTGATTGAACTCCTCCCGCGCAAGACTGGCTGCAAGAACTCCAAGGTGACCAATCCCCATAGTTACCAGGTCCTGACAATGTTTGAAAAACAATGTTATGTCCAGGAAGTTGCAATTAAATGTCTTTTCAAACGCAAGCTGAAGTTTAAAAGTTCGAGTACATTTGCTGAAAAATGTAAGGAATATAAAATTTTCAGTTCGTCAGCAGACTCGATCATAACACTATTTGAACATAAACACGATGATCTAACAAACAACCTGGGTCTTTACGTCAGTCTTCAAAATTGCGCATCGCGATCTTTGTCTATGCAATGATGCTCAAAAATTGTCAGGACGTGATTTCCATTTGGCTGTTGGAAAGTCGAAAAACTGCTCTAACAAACCAGGGTTGTTTCTAAGCGCACCACAATTGACACAATGTGCTCACCGGCGTTGCACGATTTACTTTCCACTTGGTCGGATATATATGAACAAACATCAGCCCGTCTTCTACTTTGTACACCCTGCTAGAACACACAGCAGCTAAGATCATGTTTTTACGTGGCTTCACACAATCGTAACCTCGAATTTATACCTGGTTGCAAGAAACACTGCACGGTGACCAGTTGGTCCATTCCAGCTTACCACAACACTGATTGGTGTTGCACTCTTCCGTTTCAATCTTGTCTTCCAAACCACAGTTATGACTCTGAAAAATGCATACAAATATGCTTGGGATGGTGCGCAACAACATTTACCTCTACAGGAAGAAAAGCTTCTACGGATTTAAGCGGACGAAGGTTTCTTGTGCAAAAGAACTTTAGGAAACATAACAAGAAAATTAATTACAGGTGCTTGTGACAGGCTTAGTTCCTCCACCATTTTTACTTCAATGCACCCACGGACCACAGTACGTCAAATTTCCTTCAACGAGTATGTGCAACTTTTCATCTCACTTTCTGCGGCTGGGCAGACATTTTACCGCCAAACAGTTATTTTGGTTGATTGTTTCTGAGCTAACGACTTTTTATATTATGTAGTAAAGTTCTGGGTATAAATTTGATATTGTTTGTAAGGAGGGCCCATAGCACTGGAAATATGAAATTGCAACACCTTACCTGAGTTCTTGTGCGTGAGCCTGTTCCACATGAGGCGCTGCATGCACTCCACAGACCCCATGGCAAGTAACTTCCGAAGTTGTTGGTTCCATTGTTGCATGGCACAGATTCTGATGATGTCTCGGTGCAACCTGTTGTGTATAAATTCTTATAAATGGACTTTTGACAAGAAGACGGGAAATATCGTCACGTATTTGATGAAAACGCGAAAACGAGAAAATATTTTATTTTCAGCTGGTGAAGCTTGCGCATGTAAGACAACATTCTTTCGGGAGCTTTGCTTCTTCATGTAAATACAAACACGATTTGTTACAGCTTTTCTTCGTTTAGCAACATGAAGAAATCTGACGACAAAATCAAGGAAAATGATATATATAAGTGTTTTCTACCGACGCCACGAGTCTCTTCACCCACCTGCTTGGCCAATCTGTCCTCCTATACATGTACGCACCCTTGTCCGAACGCCTGGACCGCAAGAAGTGCTGCAGACACTCCACATTGACCATTCACTCCAGTAACCGCAGATCTGACCGACGTTATTGGCACAAGGCCTGGATCAACAAAAAAACATACATGTAACCTCATAAAACATTGAGTGCAGAACGATAGTTTACTTTATGCTTATAGAATAGTCTTTTCAAAACATCTGAAAATTTTAATACCTGCTTAGTTGGGAATTGCCTTGACACGCACCAGCCCCAGGGGCACAACCTTTACACCTTCGTATTCGAGTTTGCACTCCTGCACCGCAGTCACCCTGGCAACGACTCCATCCTCCCCACGGATACCACTGACAACGATCTAAAAACGTTTTCGTCATAGTGAAAAAGCAGCTAAGCACAAAGCGCTTACTGAACCATTATCTGCTAACTATATCATAATAAATCTTTCTATTAGAGCTTTGTAGAAATATTGATTTGTAAAATTATTGTGATCTTATGTAGAGTGAATATCATTTTGATCATACGGCGCATTGACCTTGTTTTGAAGTACTGTAATATTTTAGCAAGTGTTTTTCACTTTTTACACGGTTTGTTATGTTGGATTTCAACAATTTCTCGTAAATTTTGTGGAAAGCCTGCGTACAAGAAACAAGACTGTTGTCAACAGGCCCGTAGCCACGGGGGGGGCATTAAGAGGCAATGCCTACCCCAATTTTTTTAGCCCCCCAAATTTTGTGCCTAGAAGATATTGTTTTAAAAACATATAATAGAAACAAAGGTCTTGCTCCTTAAATGTCTATTTTCCCCCTCAAACCATGAAACCTGGCTACGGGCTTGTTGGAAACCAGATGGCTAAACGCCGTTGTGCGGTTGAGATCCAAAATACACTCCAAATGTCGCTGTGATGATAGCGGTAATGTTGCGCCAACGGATATAGAGATTAGTAACGGGAGTATAGAATTCAATGATGCAATGATTAATTAATTATTATCATGCTGTGTATAGAAATGTTGCAAAGAGTTTGTGCGGAACCCGAATGCTCTCCGTCGCAACGGGCCCGAATGTGCTGCAGCGTTTGATTAAATTCAAAGTCTAAAGATTGACGTAACTGAAGGTTTGATACAGGTTGGGAACTTAGCTGGAAAGGGTCCATTTGGCCGCCGTAGGGGCCCACCAGTCAACATTCAGAAAATAACTTGAGAAATGATGGTGAACCGGATGTGGATTGCTGTACTAAAACCCTAAATCACCGGAAAATACCCCGAAAAACGCAAAAAAACAACCTACTGAAAACCAAAAGAACACTCAACCGAAATACAATAGAACTCGCCTATAAAATCTCTGGCTATTACGTCAGTTCGCTTATAACGACCCTTTTTCTCCGTTTTTTTGAAGTAACGTTATAGGGCAATTATATTATATAACCCAATCGGTGGCCGTTTTTTCGTTTAACTTGTCGGGAGGTCGATTCGCCTTTCTGGCCCCCGTCAGTTACGCCACTGAGTATGAATCAAAACTAGCCAGAAATATTCATCTATCTAAAATAAACGGTAAATCTCTCTCAAACAAAATAATTCCAACTTCACGGCTAAAATGTTTGGTGTGCAATCTAACAAAAACAAGGCCGGCGCAAGCTATTCGTCCGGTACAGCCGTGGACGAACCTGTTTTCTGACTCAACAATACGTTTCCGTTTTAAAAAACGTGCCCACACAGCTGCTGATAGAAATTGGAAAGCCCAAAATAACTGCTCCTTGCTGTACTCCACCAATTCACCGCCCACTGCAGTTGTATCCATCGTTCATGCATGGATGTTGAATAGATGTTGGCAGCGAGTTCGCTACTAATTTCACTATTCACGATGCCGTAAAAATTTTGTCAGTCTCCTGAGAGTGAGAGTATTGTATTTTCCGCTGCCTGGAAAGTTTTGGGTCTATTTTACTGGCCGCGAATGCCATATCAGAGAGGTCTTTCTCAGGACCAAAGCACGTAAAAACTTACTTGCGTACAATCAGGGCATGCGAGGGGGGATAAGCTGTTCATCACATCCGCACCCAGGAGGATGAAAATACGCACGTTAATTTTTTGTTTGCCAGTACAACGATTAATCTATTTTATAATCTTAGCATGGTAGCTTTTTTTTATATAAGATAATTACATAGCAACAAGCTACACGCACGTTTCAACGAGTGAACCAGAAGTTGGAGAGGGGCGGTATCGGTCTTCGTACAACCATGGCTATTAAAGGAATTGATGATTTTACATGTTCACAAAGAACGTGTTGACACACTTGATTTGGACAAATTGTTGAAAATTATGTTTCTGGTAGAAAAGACACACTGAGATAGTTGTGTTGATTTTTTGGAACTGTTTGAGAATTTTGTTGGGTTGTAACATTGCTTAACCTTGCTGGTAGGTACGTTTGTATTTTGCAATTTTCGAGATGTAGAATTGTGGAGAGCAATGCCCCTCTAATTTTTTGAAACTTCAAGGTAATGGATAGCCTTTTATGCAGTAAATATTTATCTTACGGTTGTATTGAAGTTTTCAGCTCAGATTAGATTTTGGACATTGTTCCGCAACTGTGGAAGAAAGTGCTTACGGGACATCGGTTGCTATGAATGGCTAAAAATGGTCGTCTTTTTCTGGGGAGCACAGAGTCGCAAAAGCACCGTTTGATATGAGAGCAATATTTCCTTGGACGCACGATTTCTGCTGATCTGGGACGTACCACTAAAACCAAGCTAGTCACGGGTCTGAAGAACTATTTCAACTGATATTGCTTACAAGTTTTGATTATGTAGCATGTATCAGCGGACTCCACCTACAGTTTATAACGATAACATTCTGATAATATAACTTCAAACCCATGATGACGAAAATATGAATCATGTTCTAGCAACAAATCGACGCATTATAAAGAGCTTGAAATATTTAAAGATATTTTCTAACTGAACAGACGCTGCAGTGATTTCCGATGATTGTGTAGCCCTGTCCTGTTCGGTATATTCTCAACACATTATAGTTGCAACCAACAACAATGCAACGTTGTATTGTCGTAGAAAAATTTGTTTCACTTCGGTCTTACTCTCACTCGCACCCCTTTTTGCTTTGACGTTGCTTTAGTCTGTGCGATCCCTGGACAGTAGTTCTAGAGACCAATGGTTTTCAACATTTTGTACCGCAACCCAGGACCGTAGTTACCGGGGGCATTTCTCCCCAAATTTTGTTGTGCCTAGAAAATGTTGTTTTCAACATATAACAAAAACAAAAATCTTGCCCCCCTAAAAATGTATTTTGCCCCACAAAACTGAAAACCTGGCTGCGGGCCTGGTTGTCCATAGTATGTTGAGCGCCTGTATGAGCAGCACGTTTCTATGTAGTTTCAACACTGATTTTGTCTTGTCGAAAAAGTGTACGCTACAATGCTACCGCTAACTGGACAATAGCGTTAACTTTAGATGCTAGCCGACCACTTGCTGCATAAAACCTTAGAGTTTATGTTTCATGTATCACACTAACCCAATTCTCAAGGGCTGATACGACATTACAAAGAAAGAGAGATCAACAAAGAAACACCAAAAAAGATTTTTGCAGTAATTCTTGCCATGAAAAAACAAAAAATACGCCACTACATTCTACAATTTATAATTGCCATCCTCAAGTATTTCTTCAAGTGAGAGATGCTTTTTCAGGTATAGGTTTTCCTCTTGCGCACCGTAAATATTTGCGGTGCCTCCATGTTACACGAAAATATCAATTTGTCACTTCTCAGAAAGGGGCATTAAGCCCTTCATCACATAAAATCTGACAAACAAGGCATTTGAAACGTAATGTTTAACCAGGACATTTTCCTCTTTTTGTTTCTGCGCACATTCATTAGCTTTGCTCACCTGGAGTTGGCTGTGGAGTGGGTATAATTCTTGGAATGGGAATAATTGTCGGAGCGGGACGGGGTATGGTAGGTTGGATTGGTGTAGGTTGCACGGGGCTCCTGCCCGGTAAAGTGATGCGCATGTTGAAAGGACCAAGCATTCCAAAGACCTGGGATGCGAGTCGGGCAAAATGTGGAACGCGTAGGAGTTGCTGGTAGTCTGCACGCACCAGGTAGCCGGTGTTTATCAACCAACGAAGTAGACCGGCGCCGTTTCGCATGAGCTTGTTAATGGTGTAGAAATTTCCATTAATGGCAGCATTGATCCATCTCCTTGCTTGTTGTCGAGTCACACCATAGTTACCATATCCATCATATCCATATCCACCTGCAGAATTGCAATTGATAAAGTTCTTGTTGAGCCTTATATTGACATTACCATGAAGTTTTAAAACATTAAAACAAAAACTCCAAATCTTTGCTAGGTTTCCAGCTTTTCTTGTTCTTTAGCAAAACAGGTTCTTTTCAAATAATAAGAAAAAACGAATAACTTTTTTGAGTGACAACATACGATATTTTCAAAATTTCGAAAAGACATAACAAGTTATATGGACACAGCAGATAACAAATAAACAATGGACGTTTTCTTTTAACAACACAAATGAATAAATTCACATCATCACGAATTCACGAGTGTGTGTAGAAACCTCAGAAGAAGTTGATGTTGACTCACTCCATAAAGCAGAGCACTCAACAAACGAAACGCTATATGCGCTGCTCAAAGACAAAATATGAATTGCGAGAAAAACATTTCAAAATTGAGCGACATTTACTTGAAATTTCACAGCCGTAACGTTTTGCGAAATTTAGCAAAAATCTAGACTGGGAATCTTCTGTTCTACCTTTAGCAACGTACCCAAAATCTGCATAAAGGATGTTCGTTTTGTTTTACATTTTGGCGTCTGCTGGTAAGCTGTACCAAGCCCATAACCATTCTCAACATCGAGACTTCACCCTAGTGTGACTTCACGCAAACTGCAAAAATTTTCTTCCGTTGAAAACGCAGGTGGAAACTCACGTGTTTTCTACATTCAAGTTCACGTGAACTTCTTACCACAGAAAGGCGAAAAGTAGCATGGTTGCAAAAAACTTGTTTTCTTCAAGTACATGCTCTGAGAAGGTCCATATGAGAAGAGTTCATCGAGACGTGCCCGAACGTAACCTTGGCTCTGTGGTTTGGTGCAATCTGCTCTACCACTCTAAAAAAGTTAACAAAAATGCTGGCCAAAATACGATGAGACAGATTTTTTAAAACATCAGGCAAGAAATATAAGAACGTCGTTGAAACCATTTCCAACTACTTTCACGATGTTACAACAGTGTTTTTTGACCTTAAATGTTTTAGTATTCGTTTTCAATTTCTTGTTTATAAAACCCACAGACATATTTTATTCAAATTCGGATATTTTTTTCCTTCGATTTCAGTTTAACAGAAACGTTTGATCACTACACGGCAGTTGGCGCAAATCGTAAATTTTCACTTTTAAATCTGACCTAAATAACATTGCTTGCATAGATGTAAAGGAGGGGCTGCTCGTTTAAATGCTGTTAAATAGAGAAACAATTATTTTGGCGTAGCGTTTTGATACGTCAAGGAAACTATGCATCATTTCCATACGAGACTTCACTTGCCAATCTCAAAGAAAGTTTTCAACATTTAAGTAACATTAAATTAATCTTGTAATAAATAGGAAGTGAGAGTGATTTATGGCGGACTTGATATAAGAAAGAATAGCATAGATAGCATTTCGTCTTTGTTTCGAGAACTTCCGAAATTTCCAGAAGATGCGGAGGTGAAGTAATGGTTCTTCGAAGCAGCTGTAGATTTATCTTCTTTCTTGGGTATGAAGACGAAAACGACCTGGGGTGTCAGGATGACATCAGTGGCGTGCAGAGAGGGAGGGGCGCGAACGGGGCGATGGCCACGGGCATACAAACCAAGGGGGAATCCAAAGAGTGAAATTACAAAACTGAAATTGCTGTAACTAGATCTTTGTACCTATTGTAAGGCTACTAACACATGCTGCATGGATTTAATTTTCTGAAATTTGTTTTTTTTTTAATTCCAGTAGTTCCCACATTCTTCAATAACAGGGACCTGTACTGTATGTGTGCGGCGCACATCCAGTCAAACTGATAGTGACGTTACTTTTTCCAGATCATGCGATTCTGTACCACCAGTTAGTTGTGCATATAAGATTCATATAATAAATAACGAAAGTTTTCTTGCGTACTTCATGCGCATTCTCAATTTTTGTGTACTTTAGCAAGTTTCAAACTGTAAGTAAACCATATGTCTCAAACACGCAGCCCGAGGGCAGCGTTTTGTGCGGCCCGCGATGCTTTTTGGTCATTTTCAAATGATTAACATATACGTTATTTACTTTATTCACCAATGTTTGCAAGCGCTCGACCAGCTTCTTCTCTGCAAAATACCTGCATTAGTCTGCACTAATGCTTTTCCATTCGACTGGATCCTCAGAAAATGAAACCAGCTACTAAACAGCAAAATGATTTCGTTCCTGGTCCTCTACAGTTATTCCCTCCAGATATCCGTCGTATGGAAAATCTTTACCACCTCCAAGTTTCATACTGTCAAATTTTGCTATCTTCTGCTCTCCCTCATATTTTTCCTTAGCATTAACATCTTGCTGGAACAACACTCTCGCGACTCACATCAAACATTGCCGAAGCACTGGTGTCTACTACGGACGGATAACTGACCTTATCACAAGTAAAAAATTTACACATTTTTTTGTGTTTTTGCAAATTCAGTTCATTTCCTATTTCCTGTTCTTTCTTTTTCATTATTTTTTTGCAACCACCTTCGAAAAGACGGCCTGCGTCTCTCTCGCGCCCAGCCATGTTCCTCAGTATCGTAACGGTAGTCTCCAAACGATGTCCGTTCCAAGGCAGAAGCCGCGCAAGCAAGGAAAAGGCAGTATAAGCATAACATCCCCAGTGGCGCAGAAGCCATTGCAATGTTCCTTTGGCCGAGTTGGAAATCGTGGCAAACTTGGCGTTCAGTTTTAAGTTCGAGGCAAATAGGGCCAGTGAAGCGACAACACCAACATCAAAATTTTCACACAGCACTTTCTTGCTTTATGGTTAGTCTTCCACGGACAAAAAGCTCGGAAAAACGCAAGACTTCTAGACACTGTAGAATTCCGGTGAAATACAGTATTATCATTCTTATACTGCGTAACAAATAATATTATCTTGTTGTTACTGTGCTGATAGGAGCCTAGTGCAGACGTTTACATTTTCGCTTTTATCAAAGTAAATTGTGAAGTCATGCCTCTGTGCAGTTTCGCAAATTTTAAATTAGTTATGAGTTGTCAAAAGGAGTGGCGCGGTGCCCTAGGCCATGGCCTATTTGGCCTATGCGTAAATCCGTCATTGGTGTCCGCCATCCCAACCGCATACCTTCTCTGCTCGACTGCTATTCAACGAGACATTCGCGCTGCCTGATGTTTTTGCATTTGCAAACTTCCCTGTCGTAACGTTGAGTGTGTTTTACTCCACTGTTTTGATGAGCAGCTTTACGTTTTTGTTGTTGTTAAGTGCTTTGACACAGCACTGATTGGGTTCTATTCCCTGTTTCAGCGCGTTGCCGGAGATTTTTGCTGTTATGAACTGCTCTGTCTTGGCGTTAGTGTAGTGTTTTGCTACGGTCTCCTAACTTGCACTGATAATTTGTATTGATTACATTGACACATTGTACAACAATGAGAAAGGAGAGTGCGTTTGAAATTTTATGCATGTTGTGTCAACAAACTTCGTCATAGCGTTGGTTTGCAAACGTGAATATGACTTCATATTGTGACGTCACCAACAACGTATTATCCAGTAACAACGACCACCATACGCCACTGCTTAACTGTAGAATTTGAGAGGGGGGAATACAATCAAGCAGTCGCCCTGGACATCACGAGACCTCTGCACGCCACTGAATGACATCCTTGCCATATAGTGAGGATATTCCAAAGATCTTCATAAACCTATAAACACCTAAGCCATCTGAAACACAGATTGTTAGATTTAAGAGAGGAGAATTCCATAATAGCAGACGAAGTCTTACTTACTGTCAAAACAATGGAGGCTGGGAAGGCTGCAGGTTGCGATGAAACCCGACTTGTCATGTTCAAAGGAGTGGGACATTTTGGTCGAGTCGTATGTGTTTTAAGTAAACTGGGTAACCTGGGCTTCGAACTGGTTTGGTCATCTCCATACACAAGAAGGGAGACAGAAGAGAATGAACTATCTACTGTGATATCTATCTTCTTAACCTCTTTGAAAAAGAGTATGTCAAGTGCCTTAAAAGGATATCGGTGTCCGGTGTGGTTACGGTCCCGGTCGTTTCAGCAAGTTTCCAATTTTCAAACTTTTAGCAAATTTTCTAGAAATCTTTTGAGTATGCCGATGATTTCTACGCTTGTTTTGTCGACCTTGGTACAACATACAGGCCCGCAAGAAAATTTCCGAGTGCTGCTGAAGAACGGTTTTGACAACTGTGTGTTACTGGCCGTCAAGTCATTGAATTCCCTCTCAGATGTTTGCATCCGTGTCGACCGGCGAAGTTATCACAACCGTCCACCGTGGGTGCACAAGGGCGTGTGTTCTGTCACAATTTCACTTGACTGTCTGTATTAATTGGACAGACAGTCGCAGCCGAATAGACGAGGCTGTCGCTGTTGGCAGCCGCAATATCAAGCGTTTGCTTTTTATAGAAGATTTGGTACTGATGCGTCCTCTGAACAGGATCGTCAATATGTCTAGTACTTCATCGGTTTTCTGCTGCGTGCGACAATGCGGGAACGAATGTCACCTCTGAAAAGACTGAGGTATTATGTCTTTCCGAAAACACATGGCAGTGCATGGTGCACGTAAACGGCATAACACTGCAGCAGATCAATAGGTTTAAATTCTTTGGGTGGTATGCATGAGTGATGGAAGGTACAACAAGGAGATTGATGCACGGATTAGTAAAGCAAATAGATTACTGCTTGAGGTTTATCGCTCTGTGGTGACAAAACTGAAGATTTCAAACACTGGAAAGCTGTCAGTTTTTGAATAGGCGCCGGTATTCGTTCCGATCCTCAACCCCAGCCGTGAACCTTGGGTAATCACTGAAAGAGTTCTGTCTCAAGTACATGAGGCAGATATGGCATTTTTGCGAAGAGTTGACGGTGTGACACTTCGCTACAAGGTGTGCGTTTGTTTTTCTCAAATTTTGTATGTCTGAATGGAGGATAACGCATTTTTTCCAAATACGTGAAATAAATCAATGGTTTCCAGTTTTTCTAAGAGTTTGTCCGGTTGGTATATTTTTAGGTAGAATCACATCCTCTGCAATAGGAGAACTAAGTTCTCTGCATTTATTATTACTCCATTTTGACGTAATCGATTCATGCCACCACTAACCGCAGTTGCCATCATAAGTGGAGTTGGTTTTTAATTATTTTTTCACTACTCTTTCCCTTTTTTAATTGAAAAAACAAGCACGTGATAATTTTTATTGCCAAAAGTAAACTCACGCTAAGAAGTATAAACACTCAACCAAGGCATTTGCTTTGGAAATGAAGCGGGCAATGAGAAGTAAAACAAAAGCCCTCTCCAGCTTCTGTCTTTGCGACACAAAGAACTACAATGCCCAAAGCAGACATTTAACAGAAGCAACGTCGACTGCCAAGAACCAGGTTGGATTGATATATACAAATTGAATACATACAAAAATGAGGGATAATTGATGATGCATATAGCGAATAGATTAATATGTAGCACCTTTCGTGTGAACTGCTTACTCTTTCCATTTTTGCTGCTTTAAAACCAGCCCTAGTTTCAGCAAATTGCCCCCGTGTACCATCATGATTACTCCCCAGCGGTTATCACTAGCAACAGGAGGGACAAACCCTTTGTCACAACTGCAGGGTATTGGGCAAGTAAGTATGCTTTCCCGCAGTGGAAATGTGAGAATCTCTGTACATTTTTCAGATATTTCTGACAATTAGAAATTCCTCTTGAAAACTTCAAATATCGGGCAAAAATGTAATGATAACATTAGCTCATAGTTTAAATATTTTTTTTAAAGGACAGAAAATAATTTGAAAAAGGGCAAAATTAGTGCGTAAAACGCAAAATGTACGTTATCCAAAATTCATTGCTTTCAGAAGTATTTTCGTTACTCTTAGATTATGCAAAAAAAGTTTGAAAACATCGACATATTTTAAAGATCACGGGATTTATACTATTAAATTTTGTAGATAACGCAATTGCCACGCAATTTTTTGACTTTCGGTCAGGGTGACTTACTTCTTCATCTTTTGTATAGCAACAATGTTCCTTCTCACAATCGTCTCGTGTGAACTGACCCTTCAGACAAGTCTTCGGGGTAACGAAACCGGCAGAAACGTCTCCTTCAAAACTGCAAGCGAATCCTGGAAATTGGAAAAAGTTGATGTCAGACATCGGGATCATACTGTAGCATAAATATGAATGCCACAAGTCAAAAGAAGCGATATCTCAACACTTCCATTATAGTTTTTCAAATCAATAAGTAGTGTGAAAACTAACTACTAGTAACTCCTTTGCACTATTTCATTCGCACTAGCCAACAAGCCACTCCTAGTTTTTATTTGATTGTTTTAAACATGCGGACGTTTGATGGTAAGTTCGTACTTCTTGCACTGTCAATCATCTGCTGTTCGAACAACATTTCTTGTTCGCTGAGGGGCGATACTTTGTAGGCGCCAGCAGCAACCGAGTTGTCGGCTTCAGCCAAGCAACAACCCACCCAGGCAGTCGCAAGCGACAACGCTAATGCGATACTGACTCGCATTTTAACGAAACTAATTTCTTGCCCTGAAACAAACAAGCATATTTGTTAAACAATATACGGTAACCTCGGTTAATCCGGATCTTCACCAAAATCGGATAAAATTGGTGGTACGAATGATTCCTAACGTTTTGCTTTATAAAAATCTTCCTGGTTATCCGTTTTTTTAATCCGGTTCATCGCCGATTCCGGATAAAATCTGCCCTTTTCACATCTCGTAATCCGGAGTTTTCTGCAATTTCGGGCTGTTGTGTTCTTAAGAGCATTGACTGGTCTCCAGGAAAAATTCGGCACCTTTCAGACGCAGCAGTAGCGAGCTCACGATCACCAACGAACATTTAGAATTAGGATCACGGTCGTAACTGCACTCGACATTCTGCTAATCATAGAGACGATTATTACATCACACACCGGCTTAGCATAGCACGTTAAACGTAACGCTCAAGGCACGCAGCCGCACCACGGTTTCAGTCTTGTGATCAGTATTGAGTGTGCGTGTGAAGAGCATTATCCCTGATTGTTGTACTGCACTCGGTAAGATGTCTGGAGGACACTACCTTCCAAACAGAACGACTGCTTATGGACCAGTCGCAGAAATGTCTGCGTCAGTTCAAAATCCTAGATTTCCTTGCAGCCAAGTAATCTACAATTATGAAATTAACTTAAGATTGTTCATAACTGCCTGGATATGGCGGTTACTAGCCTGATGTACAGCGAACGTCTGCTGTTGGGTCGAATATGTGTCCAATTTAAGTGATTTTCACAGATATCTCAGTACTTAGATGACGCCAAGCTAAAAAAAACATCTTCGGTTAATCCGGATCTTCACCTAAACAGGATAAAATCGTCGGTGAAATCGAATCCGAATTAACCGAGGTTTACTGTAAACTCATGCATAAGAACCATACAACTAATTATGAGTGGGTGCCTCACAAAAGTTTTTCGCATTGAGCAAAAATCTTATATGACTTGATGGCAGTATTAGCGGTAAGCTAGTGTTGTTTTTAAATGTTGAGTATACACACGCCACAGCATGCATTTGCCTTCCTGATTATCTTATTTGAAAGTTGCTTGAATGAGTTTATCGATCAAAGGGCATGTTAGAGAAGCACAGAAGGCTGGTGACGTTAAGCCGTCAAAAGCACAACGGAGGAGCTTACTTATTGCATTTGAGCCTAGAATCCCTCGGAAGTACATCCTTGATAAGGAAGAAGTAGGACATACTGGGCGTGTTCAAACAGTAGCATGCCCTATGTTTTAGAACAGGGATGTCCAAAACATTTTCAGTAAAGGCCAAATTTGAGCACATGAAGGCAGCCACGGGCCAGCACTTCGCATTTTTAACGTTAACATAGTCCGGTCATTTGTCTTCCGTTAAGAGGAAGAGACGGCTTTGTGACAGGTACGACTTAATCTGAAACAAAAGCAACAGGAAACGTGCTCGTGAGTCGCGTTTGAAAGGCGGATTGCACTTTGGGCATCGATGTTTCAGTGAGAGGAACGGTTGATGTGGAAAAAATGATTTTGCATTTGCTTTTCAGGCTATTGTTTCATTATACTCACTTTGTAAAGTATTCTCATTGGCGTTCCACGAGTGGCCTGCGGGCACCTCAACTTACTCTTCGTTAGGGTCCACGCAGTTGCTTTCCTAAAACTGCTGCATTTGTAGCAAATCAATGGAAGGACTGCACCTTAACTGCTTTCTTTGTACCCATCCTTACCGATAGCGAGGTTAGACAGGGAGCAAGTAACGCTTTTCTAAATCTTCGGTAAGACCCGAATTCGTTACAACCCAAACGAACCCAACTTATCGGTTTCAGAGACCCGTGCTCAATACCCTGCACCAATTAGACTTAAATATGAAAACATTATCCTTAAAATATGCAAAATTGGTTGAAATAAACTCGTATCGAATGACCCATCTTTGTCGTGTGGAAACCATAAAAACATATTCAAGTATGTACTCTCCACGATGAGTGTAAGCAAGGAATCGATCAGCAAATTTTTAATAGGAAATCGATTTCGCGTAAAATTACGCATCCTCGCTCCTTATTCACTATTTGAATAAGGATTGAGGATGCGTAATTTTACGTGAAATCGATTTCCTATAAAAAATTTGCTGATCGATTCCTTGCTTACACTCATCGTGGAAAGTACATACTTGAATAGAGATATGTGCAAGTTTGAATCATCGCAAAAAGACGAAAGCAGATGGCAGTCGACTGATTCCTCGAAAGCATACAGAAACACTACTGCTTTTAAGTGCCATGAAAACATAATGTCACTTTGTGCTTTATTATCTTCTTTACACGTAAGCGGACATGCGATCAAGCAATACAAAAATATCCTAACAGAAACGTTTTAGCAAGGGTTCTTCTTGTCAATTGTATGAGTCATTTCCCACAGACGTTTGGCAACACCTCCGTTTCATTCGGTGCTGAAGAGAAGACTCTTTCTCTCATAATAAAAACAGGATAATGGCGAGGAACGATTTTTAACAAGGAATGTGACTGGCCATAAGGACAGATCAAAGTGAAATGCGTATTATCTCCCTACGGTGTTTTTCACTAAGATCACTTAGCTCTTAATGTTAACGCAGCACTTTCCCGAATGATGACCTTCCATGCAATGATTGCATTGATCTTTCGAAATTGACGCAAAATTATTCTAAGCACATTGCAAATAGTGGTTGACAACTCTAACAATTAAAAATTAGGAAAAGAAATTTCATGATTCACACGTAACGAAAAGAAAATTTAACGCCAAGGAAGTGCATCAAAGTCATCTGAAAGCTCCCTAAACAAAATTTACACATTGATATGCTACTATTTTTCAGCAACAGTGAAATGCATGGAAGCAAGGCTCTTATTGACAGTCTCTGATGGCTGATGTTCTCCACTTATCTTTCAATTGTCTTTCCATCGCGCCACACCAAAACATTATTTAGATGTTCAACTGTTGAGTCCGAAAACGATCATAGCTTGCAAGTGAGCTGGTCCCAGATGAAGTCCTGACACGCAACTGAAGCTCCGCAGGACGTGGGGTCGCTTAAAATTCGCCGACCTGGCGGAGCTTGCACGCAGTTTTCGTAGTCGGCATTTTTACAAAATTCTCGATCACGCGCCCGAAAAAAAGCTTTCGTTTTGCCTCAGGGCGAGATTAAATTGAAAAGAACGTCGCCCACTTACACCAAACGACCGAAAAGGTCAGAATCGCCAGGTATCTGGAACTATGCACCGCAATGTCGGTGATTACAATATTGAGAAAAATGCTTCTAAATCAAATGATCAAACATTTGGCGTTCCCTGAAAACTTTTTGGTGAAAACTGATGTTATCTATGAATGTTGATACTTGATAGGCTGAACACGGTTGATGGTTGCTGGTCAGACGAATGGAGATTGACCACATTTTTTTCTAATCAGCCTATGACATATTTATTTGTTTGCTTGATTTCAATGAAATTTACTTTGACAGAATTCTTTGTAACAAAACAAATCCACTCGTACAGGACTGTACAATAAATGGTAAAGCTTGTCGCCAATATGATATAAAAAAGTGTCGTTCAAAATTTATTGCGTCGTTCCTATGAAATTTGCAGGTCTTATCAAGTGATCCACAAAGAATTCCAAAATAATAAGTCCTGTTTTCTTTGCAGTGGATACCTCGACTGGTTTATACTCAAGCAAATCAAAATACGTCTCAACAAACGTTACAAAACACTCCTAAAAACAAGCAAGAAAAAACGACTGATATTCGAAGAATTCTTCTTTACAAGTCCTACTTTGGTGAAACGTCACTGCAACTACAAAAAGAATTGCGAAACGTTCTTCAAAAGTATTTGAAATAACTTGTTTATCTGTCTCTCATTCATAAAACACATACTATCGGAGACAATTTTAATACAATAACAAGCAAGCACATCTGGAATGATGCAATGTGTTATACAGTATAAACTTATATGTTTGTGTGGTCATTCCCAGTTTTTTAAGGCGTCTTATGGGTCCAAAACGGTCCGATAAATTCCCTGTGTGGACCCATATAATTGGTACTTTCACATTAAATCTGAACAACCACGAAAAGTTTTAGTTGAATTATTGCTTCAGTTAAACGTTCCAAACCGATTCGCCTCACACCAAATAAGTGTAGTACAGGCAGTAGTCTCGCCTATTCATCATAATCATCTCTGAAATTCCATGTAACGCAACAATTAATAATTTGAGAGCATTTATGAGACAAACCATTGCGTTATGTAATAATTAACGCTTTGAATGCCACTGAGTCTGGCGTTTATAGCAAGCCAAGTCTTTTCCACGGTGTCAAACGTTTTTAGCAAGCCAGGCTTTTTCCAGATTGTGTACAGTTACTTTGTTGTGTCGGTATTTTCAGAAGATATTGTCGCAGCAAAAACGTAAAGCTAGCCATCCAAGCATAAAACAGTGCTTTTGTAGTAATCCTCAACAAAAATTTCTTGCTGCTAGCCATCCAGAAAGCGCAAACGACAGCAGCAGTGACTGCAAAGGTTCTTTCGATTAGAAAGAATAGCATTCAACTGTTAGAATATCAAAAACATCGTCAGTTTCAGCTTACAGTCAGTCAGCAGCATCTAACAATACTTTTCAATCATGGATTAAACTGAAATGTTTTGATGAATCCCTACTAATGAATGTGTTCACTCTGCATGCTAACGGAGACAAAACATGTTTGCTATGCTCTATGCATCCAGCAATTACCACCGGCCGAGGAAACAATAGTAATATTTACACCACCGAGCCTGCCAGGCCTCCACGCCCAAACCGCCTAGATAATCATCTCAGCTCTGATCAACACCAAAAAGCCAATAGCCTGGAAAAACTCAATGCATTTCACCATAGTATTTCATGCTATTCACCAGGATCGCATTTCAAATAAAGTTAACACGGTAACTGAGCGCGTACATCTGATATACTGGTTTTGAAAGAAGAAATAGCGAATCGAAAAATAGCTTCTTTGCAAACCTTGGTAGACTGCATTGGCCGTAATGATCGGCTTCGCGACCTTCGCCATACCAGTTCTATGGAAGCAACCGAGTTTATTTTGCTCATCTTGGAACATTAGAGTGATACATTGTTTCTTATGTCAAGCAGAGCCTATGCTAGACTAGTATGGTTGACGAGACAACCAATATTGCTGCATTGCGCTGTCCATTCCATGTGCCACAGCCTGACCAGAGCGAGAATTTTCGACTCTGTGTCGTATTAAAACCAAGCAACGAAATCGGCTGCTTGATGTACAGTAACTCTGAATGCTCTGATAAATGTTTGAATGAACGGCCCAGACCAGTGATTCTCAAAGTTTTTTTCACATTCCTCCCTTACAAACACAAACTCTGTCAATTCCTCCCCAACAAAGATCACAAATGATAATTGCAAAAATTTCACCTTACGTACAGTGGGAAAACAATACACCATTATGAACCAAACAGACTCTTTTATATATCAGTCGCCACAGCAGCTTGTACTTGCACAGCAACTCGTACCTGCAAGTTACTGCGATTGCTACCTCACAGGCGCATGGTCCCCCTGACCATGGAGTTGATTGGTAACCGCAGCTTCACCCTTACAACTGGCAACGACAAACGGAGCAGGTTACGACGCCTGAAGAACACTATCCCACAGGGATCCGTCGTGACTCCC
>Ga0210059_1006294_pt1 | contig 19076 bp, 11 predicted proteins | sample Ectturendosymbi2_FD_188042 | JGI IMG/M metagenome (GOLD analysis project Ga0210059, IMG submission 188042) | Ecteinascidia turbinata endosymbiont from Florida, USA - Sample 2 (SPAdes) (version 2) | ecosystem: Host-associated > Tunicates > Ascidians > Unclassified | place: Key West, Florida... | reverse complement strand
GTATGTAAGTTTGCCATATGTCTCTGGGATAATTTATTCGAGCAGTTGCAGCTTGCCAATCGGCACTGATGAAATACCTTGATTGCAATCAAGCGTTTGAGATGCATGTTTGAATTTACTGTAAATAGCCGCGTTGCGCGCGTGTCCTATCGTTAATTGTCTGTAGCACGCTCAGCTATCGGTATGAAGTTTTCTTGCTCAGTTGGCTGCGCTGGCAGAATGCTTTTAGTTTGTTTCTGTTGTGTTTCAGAAACCGTGCTGACGATCAGTCGCCGCTGATGTTTGTTGTTTGTTGGATCTGATAACAAGAAATTGTTGTACCTTTCGGTTCCGTTGGCCATTGCTGTAGGGAACAAGAAGCTACAGTCCAGTTGATGCACGGATTCGTAAGGGTCAGGTTCTAGGCGAACGATTGTCAGACCGCGTTTCTCAAATTTCTACGGACTAGCTCCCCCACGGCTCGCGATTAAAAGGCTGGCTGCCGCAACACAAGTAACTGCAGGGAGCAGAACAAACCTACTTCAAGAAAGAAAAAAATCGTTACTTCGAATGGTATAAAAACCTGTGTATGCAGGCCCGAAATCGGCCCGAAATATTTTGACAAACTTATAAGGGCTCCGCGCAAGTGCCGACAGAGTTAACGTTTGAAGTCTTTTATACATTCTAAAAGAGTTAAAACACTACTGATTACCAGATTCAATATTCAAGTAACTGCACTTCGCAAGTGAAATAAGCAAGGAATCATCACACGAATTTTAATAGGAAATCGATTTCACGTAAAACTACGCATTATCAGTCCTTACATCTTATTCAAATAGAATGTGATTTGTGATTGTTTCCTCGCTTATTTCACCTGTGGAGTGAAGTTACTTGAAAACAGATATGCGCAAGTTTGAAACATCGCAAAAAGATGAAAGCAGAGCCCAATCGGCTGATTCCTCTAAAGCCCTTAGAAACCTTCTACAGCTTTCAAATGTCAGATTCAATAATAAAGCCTGCTGTATGCAGTATACTGTACATACGTTTTGAGTTAAAGACATGGATACTACACGAAATATGAACATACATAAATGTGTACACCTGTAAAGTAGGTATGCTGTCATCACACCCCTTTATTTATTCGTTTCATCCCTAGAATGAGTAAACTATTAAAAAGCCATGCGGCGGGCTTAACTGAAACTAAAAACCAACAGAGAAGAAAATTTGACGAAACATTGTCCGGGTGTGTCTATGCATATGCAAAGAAAGCAAAAAATAGAAAAAAATGATGAGGAAGGTGACAACAACCTGAAAAAGCAAGACTCAAAATCAACAACGAAAAACAAGACCTATTTAAAGTTGTGGGTGTTTGATTGTGATCTTCAAGATGCTTTATTAATCCCTATTTCTTTAAAAGCACCCGAACATTATCTTCTTTCATTCTAAATTCTTGTAAACAAATTTGAAAGGTGGAAAGGGCGGCACTTTTATGATCGGCCTTGGGAGGCACTTAGCCTCGTTACGCCACTGCCACTAGTCATGACTGAAACCTTTATATAGCTATGTATGCATGCGAGGAATTGTTTTGTGTTTTAACAAATGTCAGCAACAAATTTGTGTTTAGGCGATTTCCGTTAAGGGGGGCTCTAGCTCCCTCAGCCTCCCCTGCGTGCGACCCTGGGAAGGTTGCTTGTTATTATAATAAAAGGAATTTCTGAATTTGAAACAGGGTTCGAGCCCCCTAGGAAATTATGTGTCATGGCCCAGAGAGGCGCGTTCCCCTGGTTTAGAACCACTGGGTTAGAGGAATAAAAAGGGTGAGAAGTATTTTACTGCAACATCTTATTAAGTGCCAGTTGTTTTGCTTCGAGATTTTGTCTTACACTGAATGTTTAGATGAAAAAAATACTGTACGTGATAAAAATATACGAGAACAAACTTCTATTTATTTGGAATTTCACATACGCGAGTTCGTCAGGCCATTTAAAAGGTAAAAGGTGATTCGATTTAATTAAGTCCTTTACAATAAATAAGTTTCTACACACATGCACACTGTGTTTCTAATAGCCGCTTCAGTTCTTTCAGATAATTAACCAAAAGTGTAACGTAGGCTAATTTTTATTTTAAGCTTAAAGAGTTTTTAAATGAACTTCTACAACTCTGCTGGTATTACAATTCAGGTTCAATCTTGTGAAGTACGTTTTGAAATGACGTGTTATAGAAGTAGAACATAAGTCATTAATGATGTAGCGCATTTCTGTGTCGCTCCCCGGGCGTCCCCGCGTTTTATCTGTCGTGTCGCGCTGATCGTAATAGAAATATTATCTAATTACGTCTCACGTGATGTCTTGTCTGTTCTTTTAGTGCAACCTGTTCTGTGCTGGTCCTTTCTAGGTTTGAGACGAGCCCCTCTGTGTTGGTAGGTCGAGAGTTCAATTCTCGGCCGGGTCTTACCAAGACCTTGTAAATTGATATTGTAGCCTTCTTGCCAGGCGCACGGTGAGCAGAAGAGCTGCAGGGAACACATCCAGTTCACAAAACAAACCGAGTCAAATTAAAGCAGTCATTGTACAAAAAAACTCAGTCGTCGCTACGAGACCACTGAAGTTATAAAGCGCCATCAACAAAAACACCATATCAAAAACCAAATATAATTCTTGGTTTGAGGTCGTCTGCCTTAGCTGTGTTGGGCTGTACTGTTGTCTCGGTGAACTAACTTCGATGACGTTTGATTAATCGTTCGCTTTCATGCTCTTTCAGGTTAACGTTGAGTTTTCTTGTTAATTAAAGTCTAGCAAACTTGCGTGTAACTGTTCGCATCGGTAGGTCTCGACAAATGACAAAAACAGCTACAACTTTGACCGAATTTATAGTGCGTCAAAATAGAAACGCCTTCGGTTCATTTCCATAAAAAATTGAAAATTGGCAACATCTTCCGTTTCCATTCAGGTTATACATTTTATAAAATTTCATACTCCTTAACAATCTATTTAAACTTTTTTCATAATTTTCATTTTTATGTTTCTCAATTACGCATGAAAATCTCACAGACCGTACAAGAACCTTTTAGCTTCAAGAATTGAGGGTAAAAAAGTACTATAGTTGGCAAGTGTGTTGACAAATGAGTTAAACAATAGACATTGTGGGTACGTTATTAACGCGTATTCGAATTCCGCCTTGGTATATTACTTCGCAAGCAAAATATCATGTTGTCATCACTGCTCTGGAATGGGTTTGCTTTGAAAGATAAAACAGACATGGTTCAGACTAGAACAAAACCGGTGCTATCGATCTACGACATGTACTACGGACCTACGAATGTAGTTGGCTGTTAGTTCGTTAATCTTTTAAGGAGGAATATCTTTATGCAAGATACTAGTTACATTGAAATTAGTTAAAAGGATGTAAAAAAACGTAAGCATTATTCGTCATCCCCTGAAACCGCCATCATCTGAGGAACAGGCTCTGTTAGAAGAGCATAAAGTACACTTTTTAGTTTTCACTGTTTTGCTTTGTTTTCCTTTTGTACCTTATTAATTTGTTTTTTTAGCTTTTTTACTTTTATTAACATTATTATTATTATTTTTTACTTTTTTTGTATTGCTAAAAATATTCTAACCACACCAAATTCCTTCACTTAAATTCGATCCATTCATCTGTGTACATAGGCATGCGTTTTCACCTGTATATTTTCTTTACCATGTTCTGCGTTCGTTCGTTTTTTTTCCATTATGCTTGTTTGATCTCCAACTGTTGCTTTTCAACACTTTTCAAAAAGTGAGAAACGGGGATGGTTGACTAGATGACCGCCACGGTCCTTCACCAATCCTATGTGACACAGCACCCTTTTTGTTTGCACTGATCAGCTATTGTGCCATTGTGTTTTCATTTGCTCTAATGCTAACTAATGGTTGGATTACTTCATGCGATGGCTTTTATGGTGCTTCTGCTTGCTGGCTGAGTCATATGAAGAAATAAACCATTACCATTACCATAGCATCTAACCGAATGACGTGACATGATTATTATCAGAGATGTGAGGATCTGCCTTGTCTGAAATTCTGGTCCGATCCGTTGTGAAACAATCAGATCCGCGTCTCTCCTGATCCGAGAAGATATCTGAATATCTGAACATTATCCTAATCCGCAGACAAGTTACATCACATAAACTATCACTATCTTCGTAGTTTTGTCGCTTTTTTCCCGTACAAAATTTATCTGTGCCTCTAGCCTTTTTCAAATCATGGACTTTATCCCCTCGTTTTCTGAAGCATTAATCGTTATGACTTATGAAAAGCTTTTCTGCTAGCTTCGGGAAAGCTTTTATAAGTTAAGGACGAACAACGCAATTTTACAGAAGATAACTAAGAGTTTTCTTGATGTCAAGCAAGTTTACTATATTTACTTGAAAACCAACATGCTACAACTGCGTGGCTTTCCGGGTATTCAAAATTTTCTAGTTGCATAATGGTCACACTCCCACATGCAGCTTTTGTTCCGCTGGACCAACCCGTGGAGACCGCCTTGTGGCAAAACAACAGCTACCGTGACTGGAGTCATAGAATGAAATGCGTGACGAAAGCTTCCTACTTGCCACAACTTTCCGCTCCAACGTATTTCATGACAAAGATCCAAACCGAAACTGTTTATAGAGGAAGACATTACCAATGGCTACATCAGCAGAATTGCCAATGACAAACAGTAAAGGTTTTAGATTAAGCGACATGCTTGGTGAATTCGCTATGAGTGAAAGAATTTTAGCAGAGTTGATGTGACTTGTACAGTAGAATTCTATCAATTTTCCTGCATGCAAACAGTAAATGTCAGTTTTGAAAAAAAAGTTTGTTACCTTGTTGTCTGTCCCGGCATATCGTCGAAAAAGTCAAAATGTTATTCGTACTATGACATTGCGAATGTTTTAGTTTGAAAACATACTCATGCTCTTTGCTTTTCATGCAAAGCTGTAGCTGATTAATGAATTAGCTTGCTTTTACTTTGAAGATGTTTACTAACGGCAGGCATTTTCAATGAAACAATAGGCTATAGGTATCGAAAAATCTATTCATACATGAGTTGAATGCTACTAGATATTCTCCTTTTGCATTTCTGAAACATGGCAGAAAGTCCAAGTAAAACAATCATAACAAATTTTTACATTAGAGGATCAACAACAATAAAGTCCAGAAAGCAAAACTGGAGAATTTTAATTTAGATTTTTATCTCCCAAACTTAACAGACTGGATGTTTTCCGAAGTTTCAGATTCCAGAGAGCGATGCTGGTCTTTATGACTGTATTCATAACAATACTCAATTCCGGACATATTTATGGCAGAAATTGGAGCAATCTGTGTCCAGAAGTAAAAAAATGCAGGTAAGGCTATAAATTTTACTGTAAGCACTGTTCAGTTTTCAGTTAAGTAAAACCTAATGAACATAAAACGGTAAAGGGCTGACGCATGTGTGTGTGATTCTTGGCGAATGCGATTGACATCTGCAGTGGCTGCTTAACACACTATGCTTTACCTCATTCGGAGATTTTAATCACCTCGAGCCATGACCTCTAGTTCAAAAATATATGTTTGTGAAAACATATGTTTTGGATTATCGGGAAACAAAAACGTCAGAAAAAATTGAAATAGTGCACAGGCACCGTCAATATAGCAGAGATGAGCTTTCCCAACCTTTATCTGAAACAATAGCAAAAATTGCAAACAACAATTGTGAATACTATGTACTTCTAGGCGATATTAACATAAATCTGCTTAGTGCAACAAATGATGACAGAGTACAGCAATATATAGATACTCTATACAGCATTGGCTGCTACCCTGTTTTATATAAACCAGCCAAAATGGTAAACGAAATAGAGTCATGTATTGGCCATATCTATACAAACAATTTACCCAACGAAGTAAAGCCTTTTATTATTCTGTATTAGTGATCACTATCCAGTTAGAATAAAATATATCAAAGAAAGATTCTTTACAGATACGCGTAACACTGTTCTTATTGTTTTTTACCGAGATCTACACGTAACTCCAGATTCTTCACCGATGCAGTACTCAAAATGAAATGTAAATATAATCTTTGATTTTATTGTAATGTCCCTGAAAAGTCTTTCGGACACACACATGCCTGTTAGAAAATGCACTAGAAGAGAATACAAACTTAAACAAAAGCCATGGTGACAAAAGGGATAAGTTCTTCTATCAAGCATAGAGGCTACTTGTTTCACGTTTATAAAAGATCACAACTACTAGCAGATTTCAAGAGGTAAAAATATTCACGAAACCATCTCACACATGTCAAAGAATTGTATCTAAGCGCCAATGCTATAAAGACCAATTTGAAAAAAGCAGAAACTCAAAACGAAATTCAGCGCTAATAAATGACATTTTTTGCAAACTCAAACCTTCCAGTTTTCCGCAGAGGTTACACTTTCAAGGACGAGTTTACTCATCTGCAAAATTAATTGCAGATGCATAGTTTTGCCAAATCGGCACAGGGCAATTTCACTCCAATTTACCTAACTAAATCTACTGATGCAAGCATAAAAATATATTTTACCATGTAACGTAAATTCTATGTTTTTCTCCACCAAACACCACTGAGGAATATTCACACTTATTAATGGCGCAGATTAAAAAATGTCATGTAGGAACGTCATGTAGGAACGAAGTTGTCAAAATGCATACTATCGATTCTCTCACATTTTATAAACGAATGCATATGCCAATGGTGGGAAAACTTCCGCTCGCCGACATTTTTTGTGTGGTTCTTCTAGCTGAACAGCAATATTTCAAATTGACAGCCAGTTGTCGCCTCATATTTTATGTTTGTTTCATTTATCAACGTATTACACGTGTTCGTAAGGTCTTAGTTGCCAAGAAGTCTACGCGATTTGATGTAGGTCATTTTATGTAAAACCTGCATTCTTTATTGAACTGTATTTTGAACTGTATTTGACACTGCAAACTGATTTTGCGGCTCCCTCGTGTTTTTGGTTTTCTGCCAATGTCTCTTCTATTGAACAAGTTCACCCAGCCCTGGCATAAATGATGGTGCATTTCCGAACAACCTTAAAATTGCTGTAGTAACAATTTTAAGGTGGGAAATAGCGAAATTCCAACTAACTACAGGCCGAAATCAGTATTAACATACCTGTCAAAATTATTGAAAAAGTGCTGTACGTACGACTGAACGATTATTTTACCAAAAACAACTTCTTCAGTCAGCAAAAATACGATTTTCGCAATAACCATTCCACATCGCTGTCCGTTTCAGACTCGTACGAAACCGTGCAAACTTACATAGAAAGTGAATTGTAAGTGGTTTTGTTTGCACTATATCCAAACATGCTCGTGTAATGTAGCAAGGTAAATATTATGTTACTAGCCAAGTATTACGTATCTTCTTGTATCACAGTCTAATGAATTCACGAGTATAATACGAAATTATTGCCTGGGGAAGAGAAGCTTCATGCAGTCTACAGCCAATATCGGTTGTTTTAAATCGAGCCATGAGATGTTTGAACGCATATGAAATTGCAACTCGTAATGCCACTAGCATGTACAAAACGCAGAAATTTTTAAAACAAAAAGATATTTACACTCTTGAAGTGAGCAAATTTACGATAAATACAGTGCATCTCAGCTACCAGCTCAATTTAACAAATTTTTAAAACTCTTTACGGATGTTCATCCCATAATACGATACAAACTAAAACTCGGCAATTCAATAAACCATGCATTTTTGACACTTTTTATAGCGAACGATAAAAATAATGTGCTACTTGGATACTTGAACCACTGTTGGGATTCCTGTTTTGTTGGTGTGCATTTACTAAGTGGATTGATTTTCATATAACGCTGTTACTATGAAAATATTTTAATGAGGTATCGCTGTTATTTCTTACTCAGTTTGGTTTTTGTTGCGTTCACTAAAATTGGATACATTAATCTTATATAGTAATGGGACGCTTTCAGTTTCCAAACGAATCATGTGTCTACTGAACAGTAAACAAATTTCCGTTCCCATGCATGAATCATCACATCGACTGAAAATGCATTCCCAAACAAATGATTGAACGCCTTGTTCTCAGCTTGCTAAAATTTTGCGACACCATGGCAGCTCTGCACTTGCCCATAACTTTCGCGGCGAATTTACTCTTTAGCTATCAGCAACATCTTTAATATAGGAGGAACCTGCAAAAGTTTTGTGGCGAAGTTAAACCAATTTCTTCTGGCGGCTTGAACTTGCCTCCAACGCATTTTTTTCTATTCATTACATAAACGCGTTGCACACATTAAACTTAATATTCAGAGCAACTGACTTTTACCTACTTTTAACATCTATAAACTGTTTCCTTTGCACTGTAAGTTGCTTCGACCGTATGCAGCTCAAATGACCCCTGGCCTTCGCAACTTCCCACTTCTCCAGGCATTTTGTTAATCGGTCTGCTTGGTGTCATCACGCATCACTATGCGACGGTAATGGACACTAAGCAGCCGCTTTGGCGCCATCTTTGAATGTGCTCTTCACTAGTAGCACACATCTATGCGTGTGCATGGGCGTCGGAAGGGGGCAGGGGGTCTTTGACCTCTGAATTTTGAAATTTTACATTTTCCTATTAAACTTTTAGCAAAAAACGTTGTTTTCTTAGTTTCGAGTTGGTGAAAAAAAATTTACCTTTTTGCCCACCCCCCTGAAAAAATCCTTGGCTACTCCTGGAAAATTGTTGGCCCACCCCTGGAAAAAATCCTTCCGACGCCCGTGTGCTTGTGTTTCATCAAAGTAATCGCGTTAGCGTCATCGGGTGTATGCTATTCTTTTACCTCCGCATATGTCTTCGTGTTCTTTCATGTATCGGTGTGCTCTTTGCTGCTGCTGTGTACGCTTAAGTGTACTGTATTGTGTTTAGGAGTGAACACTTTATAAAATTTGAGTTGCCCCTGAACAACAACTAGCCACAAGACTGCTGGCTTATGTGAGCCAAAAGTTGCCAACCATAAGCGTAATTACTGAAATATCTCACAAAACTTTCATCTGATTGTTAGCAGTTTTCTTTTAGCATTTAGCTAAAATTCCTATTTAGATTACGTCATTGGTTACCCATTATTCAGCTATTCAATTGGCCTGGCACCATGCAGCATTCACTTCGCAAGTAGACGTGTGGGCCACGGCGCAGAGCTGGGCGCCAACAGACACATCTGAAGCTTCAAAGGAAATACAAAAAGAGTATAATGAAACTTTCTTTCTTTCCTAATGCTTTAAAGTGTGGTTCAAATTGAATGACATGGTCAACGAAGTTGATCTACGAAACCATCGCAAGTTTGTGTGGCTACTGACCATGCCATAAGTTGATTCACTATCGAAGCGAAAATAATCCCTTATTAACATGTGAAAACTTACGTACGTGCTAGCACGTGTTGTAAATCTTCAAGATGTAGCAAGTTGTAAACCTTCAAGATGTAACCACACATCACGAAAATATCGGTTAAATGTTACAACAAAAACATAATTTTTTATTATTATAAAATTAATTAGCCAAAACCGCATATTATGGCCAATAATTTGCTGTTTTCGCTTATTAATTTGCGTTTTATGGCCATAGTTTTCGAGCCACAAACGCCAGAAGCCAATTTAGGGCTCTAAACACGAAGATTTTCGCCCAGTTTTTATTAAAATAAATAAACAAAGAATTGTCTCTTGCGGTTGGGGCTCAGGGCCCGATGACGCCATCTAAAAAACCCTAAAACTTCCCAATATTTATAAGCGAAACTGCAAGACTCTCCGCGTCTTCAGAGGTTTTGAACAGCTCTCTAGCTCAATCGCCTGGCGAGTTATGATGGTGTAAACCTGCGGAAACACTGCAAGAAAAGTGGCGCTCGCGGGAATTAAAGGGGACATCACAAATTCGTGGGAGCAAACCTTGGTTTATACAAGGCATTTATGCAAAAATCAGCAATTGACATCAGTATTTTTGCTTTGTTTGTTTGGTTTCGTCTACGTTACATCGAAACAACAGATGTCAATCATATTCTGTCGGGACCAGAGAATTTCCAACTGGAGAACTTTATGCTGAATGCAGTGGCTTAGATCCCGACCTCGAACATCTTCCATTGGAAAATGTGACGGAAATGCGTTTAAATGGTAAGAGACACCGGACAAATAGCATGTATGCTCGTTGTTGATACTTTCAGTCATTTTCCAACGAAAAAAAACCGAAAAAACAGAGAAGTTGTCTTCGCCCTCGCCACTTGCAACGCAGTTTGGCATTGCCAAACTCCGACCACCCCCTACCTTGACAGAATTTCGTGTGCAATTGAGAAAGCCGATAAATCATCAAGATTAGCAAATTCCAGGAACTGTTCCTTGATTACAACATTAGATGTCACATAACGGATGCAGATACACAGTTGTTCCGCATGTGAGGCGTCTGAGGTTTCGTCGGCTATAACAGCAAAGCAATTGCAGGTCAAGATTTCTTTCACTATCTGCTCCAAAATTTCGTTTCCACACAGATCAATCAGCTAGTTTTGAAACCGTTTTTAAATGTATGTAGCTTTCTTCGATGCTTTACTGAAATGGTGAGACAATGCAACATCTCCGCTCTGCACTCTGAACGCTAAAAGAGCGAGAAAATTTCCTTCCATTCCCACAATTCCGCTGTTGAAGTGCAATTCCCCGTCGTACCGATGCCCACGCAACGCTATTCCAAGTCTTCCTCAAAGTAGAATAGTTTCAACTATAGGAACTAACCTCTCCCGAGTCTCAAGCGCTGCTTTACGGTGTTGTTCAGACAACTGGTATGCAACACAGAACCGTCGCCAGAAAATCTTCAACAGGTGAGCTTGACATCCTAAAATTTGACAAAAACTCCTGATTTGTAGTGTTGGTTATTTCAATTTGGGGGAGCTTGAAATTTTGTTTGCGGGACTTAGCCCACCAAAGCCCTCCGTGGCGACGGGACTGATGCATCATCTTCTGAAGGACCTGACACACATTTTATAAACCTTTTTGGTTTTTCTTGCGATAATGAATGGTATTTTGCAGACAAGTGATCTTTGATTTTGTCACTTATTTTCTCATATTTTTGAAATGAGATGAGGTAATAACAAAACTTTTCAACTGTGTATGTTTTCCTTTGTCATTAGCTACCTCACCACCTCCAAACAAAACACAGAGAACACCCAAGACGCCTTTCATAACAAAGGAATATTTGAAGCAGTCACGCTTTCCTGATAAATGCTTCATCGATAAGCAAACCTTTTGTCTTTTTCCTGCCATAGGGATAAGGAAAGCTCAATCCTGGCATTCTGCGCTTTAGCAGTAAATCGAGCTTTTGCTCGTCTGTTAGGTTGCACGGTGAATTTCGCATCCACTTGTCACCTTTTTTGTGTACACGCTATGGCAATATCGCAAATGACAGGATTCCTTTCTTCAGCAACCTCATTTTCTTTTACTGTGGCTCGGTTGCTTGGTAGTGAAGCTTTCAATGGATCAGCTATCACACTACCTGCATTTGCAGCTAACCGCTCAAACTTCGCTGTTTCTTCATTTTCTCTTGCGGGCTTAGATGAGCTGGCCTTGTTTGTGGAACCTGATATAAAATAGTCAATGTAGTGCTTTCTCGCTTTCGTTTTTTCGTTACTTTCGTGCTTTCATTCATTGCGAACTGTTTGTTTCTTTCTGTTCTCTTAATTTCCATTGCAAAGCAAACAGAATCCACCCGCTTCCTGTTCTTATTTCATCAAAATTACCTGCAACAACAAATATTATACACAAATTGCCATGGGTGTTCCAGACTATTCCAAACGACAATTAAAAACTGTCAGGTTCCCCACTTGAAGAGCACTGATCTAAACTGAATCCAAGTGACTACACTCACTTGCTGCAACATACAAGTCAAACAGCACTACCACACTATGCTGGCTACTGCCACAGGTAATTGTGCTGTAACAAACCTAACCAACAACGAGAATAAGTATTATGTCGTCACGTGAATTGTTTGTTTCGAGTCCTCGATGTACCTGCGCCTACGCCAGTGATTACGTCAAATTGTTGTTATGTGCCACATTGCTTGTTGGTTCCGAAGCGGTGCAGTGTTAAAGTTTGACCACTTTTATCACGCAAGCTTCTAAACCAAGCGTAGACTTGTTTCCTCGTAAATGTACGCATGCGAAAGTGATTGATTTACGCCAGTATGGTCCTGTGGAGCATTGGGTTCATTACAAATTGATATCGCATCCCCCCAGCAAATTAGCATGTGTCCGCTAGTGCAGTGATTATGCTCGCGCTAGCCACGATTGTGCCTCGGACATCTTCGTCCGTAACTCGCCAACCGATAGAGCTAGAAAGCAAATCGAACCTTCTAAAGATGCGGAAAGCTTCTAGTCCCGTCAAAAAAAGTTGGGCAGTTTTGGTTTCGAAAATTTTCTGGGGCAACGTAATGTCATGGAGTATTTACGGTGACGTCATGGGGACCTGAGAAGGAATTTCAAGTGGCACGTTACCAGTGATGTAGTCGAGACCGTAACCTCCGAGACCGAGACCTGGCTCAAATTTCGAGACGAGACCGAGACCTGGAAGTTCGAAACCGAGACCGAGACTCGAAGTTCGAGACCGAGACCTCATATTTCTCTGATGGTAATTAAAGCTAGCTCCTTGAATAATGCTGCAACAAAATATCTGGCCCATTGCCAAGTACCAAGATAATAAAAATCATTCGAAAGTTGTGACAACGGCCAAATACTGCAACGTTCATTGTCACTTTCCTCTTAGGAATTTACAACCTCAAACTTGTGGCCTTATTTCCAAATTTTCTTGAAGAAATGTATGGACATTAAAAATGTTGGATCAGGGGTTTCCAACATTTCTCTTGCCATGTACCCCTTCAGCATTCACACAGATGAACATGTACCCCTTCAGCATTTTGACAGATGAACATGTACCCCTAAAATTTCTTATGACAAAATATTTAGTCATGATTCATTATTCATAGATATATTTAACAACACGCATATAAGGATTTTTGTAAATATTATTCCATGATATATAAGTATTTGGAAATAAATAATATGTGAATATATTTTTCTCTTCTATTGCAAACCTTGAATGTACCCCTTCGGATCGGCAAATGTACCCCTGGGGGTACATGTACCCCAGGTCGGGAACCCCTGGTTTAGATGGTCTACGCATTTTTCACTCAAAAAATGTCGGTGAACCAATTGAATATTGGAGGTGTTTGCCGTTGCCATGCTTCAACAAATTTGTTTTGACTCAGAAAAATCTGTAATTGTTTTGTTCGTTACAAAACAATACCAACCTTTCTGTGTAAGGACAGGAGGCGATGCCCTGATGAAGCTCCCATGTTCTGGTCTCCTACCTAGTATTGAAGTAGGCCTATGTTGTTTGAGAAAGTGGAGAAGAGGCGAATCATTACTTTATTTTAAAACAAGCACAGTCGATGTAGACGAGTGTATACAGCCCAAGCAACATTAGTCAAAACAGCACAGTAAAGTGGTAACTGCACAGGAAATGTTGCTTTCCATCATTCAATTTTCTTCCAAGGTGTTTCGTCGTTTAAATCACTTTCCAATAATGTAACGAACTTTTAAAGTTTTTTACTATCTGCCACTTAGGCCTACCTCTTTCACTACATTCTTTTTATTTTAACACTGGGCATCTGCAGTGACACTCAAATATCTTCGCCACATATTTCGTGTGTTTTGGCTAACAAAGCTTGGCCATTTTTGTAGCATTACCTACATCTTTCCTAGTTACTTTTCTCCTCACCCGACAAGTACCTGATTAAGAATTCTCCAAAGATTTAGAATTAAGAGGTGATAAATTCAGAGATTTAGAAAAAACGAAAGCACTACTTTCATTTTCAAAAAGCAAAATTGTAACTAATTGTTTCATCCATGCAAACTTGCTCATTCTGTAAAAAAAGGTTTTAATAATTTTGCTCGTGATTCTGTTATTGACGCAAAGAAAAAAATATTTAGGATATTAGAGTAACAGACCTTTTTGGTACAAATTACGTTTACACATTGAACCAGCGAGGCAATATCCTACCGCATGCTCTACTGCAGTGGCGTAGCGATGTTAATATCGCCCGGGGCCGACCATAACAATACTTCCTCTTTCCACTCCTTACATTTGCTTACAACAATAAAAAATGAGAGAAAATCATGTATCGTGCTAATCATAACTATAAGGAATAATAAAGCATCTTGAACATCACAATCAAATATTCACCAACTGAAAGGGGTCTTGTTTTTGATTCTCAATTATGTATCTTGCTTTCTCTACTTGTTAGCCCCCTTCTCATCATTACTTTTTCTATTTTTTCTGCCTTCTTTACATATGCATGTATGTTTGGCTAAATAAAAAGCATAGTTGGCACATGCTGGCTGTGGTTCAGCGGGAAAGTTTAATTTTTTGTTATTACTTGTGAATCAGTTGGCACCGTGGATTCGATGTGTTTTCCATGGCAACAACGACGTGCACAGGGCTAATAAAGCCCTGAAGCAACTTAGATTTGCTTTTTTGTCTTACTTAGAGCAAGGTGCTCGTAGTTTGTCAGTTTTTTACAACTGCGGCAGATCTTTTGCAGGTAACCATTGCCTTGGTATTGAAGATTTTTTTTGTCTATTGAAGATTTTTTTTGTCTGATAAAAAGAAAGTATTAAATGTTTTCGACAGGCATTGTTGGGATGCAGCATGCTGTAGCAGAATGACCGAAGTTCGAGATTACCTGTGTAGTTAACTAGCAGTGAAATGGTGTAGCGCCTTCCCGCTGACTTTATGGATACATGAATAATTCCTAGATTTGCTTTATTTTGTTGTCAAGTTTGTATGTTTTCAAGTTTTTCACAATTTCCATATTTTTTCGTTAAACTGACGTTCACAACTGTTACAAATTTCCGTTTTGCTTCCACACTTAGAGTTTTTGCAACACCGCAAGTCGGTTAGAAAACGCAGAAAGGCCGTAAAGCCCACAGCATTACGTCAAAGTAACTGATCAGCCATGACGCATTATTTGCTCTCTCTGTAGAGCTCTTATGAGCAAAACCTTTCCTCAAAACATTGCGAGGCGTTTTATGAACTTAAAAAAGTCTGCATTACGCAGTACAAAAAAAGCTTCACCAGCGTGTTTTAACAGAGTGCTTTGAAAAGTACTTCGAAAAAAGACATCGTTTCATTTGGCTTCTCAAAAAAGAAACTTTTTTGGCACTCTCCAACTCCTTTTGAATAAGCCTATGGGTTTCATAACAAAACTACTGGAAAAACAGTTCAAGGATATTCCTTAGCAAAGTACTCCCAACGTCTCGTTGCAGAGATTATGCGCTTCGGTTTCATTGGTACATCCACAATTTTATTGAATTCACTATAAATTTTAAACGGAGTAGAGGGAAACTTGTTTTTTCCATCTCGCAAATAACATAACAACAAAGAAAGCTTAGCCATTGATCTCTTTGAACGGCCGAATTTTGAACAATCATTTTTAAAACCGTTTTTTAAGGAGCTCCTTCTTGCAAAAGTTTATAAAAAATAACCTATGCAAAGTCTCGAGACTAAGAGCTCCAGACCGAGACCGAAATCCTTTGAGACCGAGACGAAACTTGAGACCTTCGAGACGAGACTCCAAAAAACAGGTCTCGAGACCGAGACCAAGCCTCGAGACTCCATCACTGCACGTTACTTCTTTTTTCTTTTAAAAATACAGGCGAGAAACTGCCTCTTTGAAGGCCTCGATTGGGCATCTAACGTTAGGATTTGGGAACGTATGGCCAAAAATTGATATTTTGGCTGCCAAAAGCAACTTGCCAACCACTAACGCCAGATCACCAATCGAGGCTTCCAAAGATACGAATTTTCGCACGGTATTTTAAAAGAATAAACAAGTAAATTTCCACTTGAATCTTTTGTGTGCGGCCGCACACAACGCACACGCGTAATAATCTGGCATTGGCGGTGACGTAACTAGACGTTTGAGCCATGAGGAAAAGCCTAGCTGAAAGGGGCCCACAGACCGCTTTAGGGAGTTCACTAGCCAACACTAGGAAAAGACTTGAGAGATGATGGTGGATCGCAACGCGGATGGCAATACTAAAACCCTAAGTTACCGGAAAATACTCCGAAAAACGCAAAAAACAACAACGTACTGAAAACCAAAGGAATACTGAACCCTAAATGTAAGCTAATTGGGGGCCCGGTTTTTACATTTGTCTTGGCAGGGGCGATTCGCCCCTCTGCTTCCCGTCATTTACGCCACTGAACATTGGTGATGATAGCTACACCAGGAACCTCTGCTGCGATGTGATGTTTGTTGTAAGTGGTAACCGCTATGGAATGCAAATATGGACTTTATACATAGCGTTGATTTGCAGTAGAGCTGTATCTAGCTTTGATGCAGAGCACCAGAGCAATGCCGAGATGCTAGAAGCTATTAAACTACACCATTTACAATGTGTTAGAATTTTTAAATTTAAAAAAATTGTGTGATGTCTTCACCGAACAGCTAATTGTCACATTCACACATTTGTTGCAGAGTTAACTCTTTCAAATACTTCTTCAATATGGCTTTTACAACGGGCACCGTTGAGTCGTGGCCTGCTCATAGATGGACTACACCTTCCTTATTTCAATTTCGATTGGCTTTCTGGTAAGTTCTTTCTATAGTAAAAGAGGTTTAATCGCCTTTCTTGATCTTCTTAGCTAGCTTAGGAATTACTTCATGACTTTGACCATGCCTGATCTCTTTAACGTTCTGTCTTGTTTGCCAAAGGAAATACATTTACGCTATACCCATTTGCTACATTTAGTTCAACTGGGTTGTTTATTGTATATTTGAAAAATGAAGTTCTTTTGTTACAAAAGTATTTACCAGAGTTTGTGTGCCTGTATTGGTAGAAGTATATGTAGGCAGTTTTCAAGTAAATTTTCTGCATTATATCAATCCATATAATCTTACCACGCATGAGTATCTTCGAAGTTTTCAATATACCAACGATTATAACATAAAAACACGACTGTGTAGAAGCGTTTCTGCATTAGTATTGTCTATTCACTTACATTTGTGGAAACGCAAGAAGCTCTGAACAAGCACACTTTGTCTTTATGGCAAACAGTGGCAGGATCCAGGGTAGGCAGTGTGGTGCAACTGCCCCTTGAAAATACACATCTGTTGTCTTTAAAAATTAATCACGTCTTCAGTTCTTTGATCTTCACTTTCATTTCTCCGAATTTTGTCACAATTTTTTCCTAACTGCTCTTCCAAACAACACATCTAAATCCCGGGACTGATTTGCAGTATAATTGCATGCTTGCTTGTTCGTTATAATTGCTACATAGTTGTTTTCTTTGTGTGCAGAAACATGCAGCTATGTTGACCTCAAAGTGCTCAACCCGCAGTTACAATTCGTCAGTCATTCGATGCAGGCAACATCTGAGAAGGCGCAATGCACTTTCCGCTCAACACTAAATGTCACTTTTCTCAGATTATCTAAAACAGGCCAATGGAGAGTACCAACATGTGTTCCAGATTCTATTTCATATTTATGCTTCAACTGTCACATTACCAAAGAATTCGATAATAGCAATCTTACGCTGGAAGGTCCTATCTCGTGGCCGAAAAACCTTAAAGAACTTAGGATTGAAAAGGCTTTCTTTGCTTTTATAGAAAATTTTTCACAAAGCATTCCAGCAACGTTGAAACAAATCACAATAACATTATGCACGGAACCTGTGAAGTCTTTTCCAAGACATTGGTCATCGACAAATGCGATTACACACTTAACAATTTCCTCGTGTTCTGTCAGCGAAATTAAAGGGTCGTCATTCACAAATTTGACATTTTTAACTTTTTTGTCGTTGATGTTCAACAAAATTGAGGTTTTGCCTGATTTTTTCCCCAGTACTCTGCAATACCTTTACCTTGATAGAAATATGATTAGCAGCGTGACAAATGTTCGGTGGGTAACTTTAATCCATCTTGTCAGACTTAGCATGAATCATAATACTTTAAAACAAATGCCAAATACTCTACCTGCTTCCATACAAGTATTGGAACTTTGTGATAACCTGATCACAATTCTCAGCCCTGGATCTTTCATCAAATTAAAAAACTTGAAGAAACTTGACTTGAGTTCAAACAGGTTAGTTATCACTGTTGCAGACCAAGCATTGCTTCGGCTGAATCTGTGTTTGCGTTTTTGAATCTGGACAACTTGAAATGGTGATTGCGGTTCTGCTGTACTTTGAGTGTTTTCCTCATGTCTTGAAAAGTTCCAGCAAAGTATTGTTGGGCCAATTTCTGCATTTACCGTTAAAGAATTGATATCTAATTCAGAGCACATCATGAATCATGCCAAGGTGCATGCTCAGGAGTGATCAGATCAGTAGTAAAACGTTCGGAAATTCTTCATTGCTGTTGCAAAGTTGCTGTTTTATGGCACGTTTCTGTCTCTATGACGTTATCTGACCTGGAATCTCCAGCTGTTAATCACCAACACTATTGTCTCCAGGTTGCTGGAAATGCCAGAAAACCTTCCGCGGTCTTTGGAAATGCTATATCTCAACTCTAATCGAATAAGTTTCGTGCGTTCGGCAGCGAATTACGACTTTTGTGTCAATTGCACTGTAATGGCGCTGGACGACAATCCGTGGATGTGCGACAAGAACTTGGCCAAGATGTTGGTTTGGTCTGCAAAGACTCATAAGCGAAGATATTGTTGGCCTGGTTGCAAAGATGTATGCAAATCACTAAGCGGTAAGAAGGTGCCAATGATTTCGAGTTTTCAGTAATGCACTTTGCATCCTGTTCCAAGAGATTAATGATGGCCACCTGATATATTTACAGCACATTTAACCTAGAGCGGTCTATTCATTTAGGGTGCAACTAACGGATACAGCGCGGGCTTTTTTGCCTTGCACAGGTTTTCAAATGTTGGCTTAAACAGTGACCACACTCGCATTTTCTCAGGGATGTCAATTTTACAAGGCCTGTAGCCAGATTATAAGGGATGTGGGAGAAAATACACGGTTGGGGGGGCATGATTTTTCTTTTTACTATACAAAAATTGGGGCCA
>Ga0210059_1006293_pt1 | contig 19076 bp, 12 predicted proteins | sample Ectturendosymbi2_FD_188042 | JGI IMG/M metagenome (GOLD analysis project Ga0210059, IMG submission 188042) | Ecteinascidia turbinata endosymbiont from Florida, USA - Sample 2 (SPAdes) (version 2) | ecosystem: Host-associated > Tunicates > Ascidians > Unclassified | place: Key West, Florida... | reverse complement strand
TAACCCACAATAAGAAAATAAATAGATAAAAGTTGAAACCAGTTTAAGCACACCTAACTTGTACTAAAACAGCAAGCATATGGCGAGTTACAGCGACCCCGGAAAAAATTAAGGCGGCCCCAAGTGGGGTCGCGACCCACAGGTTGGAGACCACTGGGCTAGGGGGTGAACAAGTTCCTTTGAAACGAACGTAGAGGCGGCTAGAAACGATTTGCCTTGAACTCATATGATACCTTGCTCAGGAAATAAGATGTAAAAGCTGTTTCTAGTAAAGTTCAGGTACCGACATTGTTGCGTCAGCGTCATAATACCAACCTACTAGAAATTCTAACCGGAACGCCGTACTGGCAATAATTCTTTTACCGGAACGGCGTTCCGGCTTACTTTCACCTCTGCACCAGAGTTAATCTTGCCTTAAATCCTTATTGACATCAGCGTCGAGAGTCCGTAGTAATTTTGACTCTAATCATCAATTGAGGTAGCCTGTTTTTTTCAATGCATCGACAAATAACATCAAGTGGTGCATCCGCTATCCATAGTGTTCTATATGTACATGAGATACTTATCTAGTTATGAAATTTTGAGATATTGTGCACAACCGGGAAAAAACTGTTTTTGTATAAGTTTTAAGAAACTTTGCTTGATCCTAATTTCGCTTAAACGCAACTAAATTGTAGAGCTGTTTTTTACCTAATTTTCGGCCTTCCGTGCAAACTCCAGTCCATTCACATGTCAGCCCATGCTGCTTACGTAACTGCAGAACAATGTCAGTATTCTTTGACTACAAACCCCCACCTGCTGGTCAAAAGTCAGGACTGCCGAGGGATATCAACCGACAGCTTAAACCAAGCCTTGGTGAAAATGAAGACGTGAAAGTAGAACTTCAAAACTCGAAGCAGTGTGCAAGGGACAAACTGTTACTAATATATCACCTCAAGAGTCTGCAAGGCCTGTCAAAGCAAATTATTTTGAAACTAGAACATATAAACTACTTTCTACTTAAATAAATCGAGAAACAACCCAAATACGTTTCTTGTTCTGGAAAATACTGAAGTAAAGTTGGAATTACTAGATTTCCTCATAAATAATGCTACTCAAGTAAGCATCCGAAACAGAAGAAATGCACTAAGCAGACTACTTAAATAGAAATATTTCGTTACTGACCACCACTGACCAATCTTAACATTGCAGGAATAGATAGGAAAATAAAAAAAACTGCTTAATGACGAGGTTAAAAATTTGACCAGTGGTTTCCAGCTAACAACATAGATATTTCAATTATTCAAAAAAACAGTTGCCTATTCATTATTAATCCCAATATTAACTTTTTTTCTGTTCACACCAGCAATTACCAACTATCATGAAATAGTTAATGAAGAGGCACTTTTGCCCGCCTGTGCCAATTCAAGCCGGGGAATCGCACCATCATGATTCCCAGGGAGAGAAACGTCTTTGTCTGCCAATTGCCAACGCCTAACCCCTTAGACCAAAGAAGCGCTTCCCTAGTCCTTGCGGATCTAGGCATTTTGTGTTTCGACTTTCGCCCTCACGCTGTTCCCCTACTTCTGTCCACCCTTCTTTCGCGTCTGTCCGCAGTTGTTCGCACTGCCACTTTCTATTACTTCCGCTGTCTGGGTGCTTTCCGTCGGGGAACCACCCTTGGACTCAGTCGATTTTTGTCGCATGTAATGGCCTAGCGCCATTACACTAAGCATACTTTGGCCTTACAATTAATTCTATACTCAAGTGGAAAAATCAAATTGAAAAAATTATAATACAACTTTGCGAGTAAATTTTTTATAAGTTGCAACATTATACTAAAAACTCGATTCTTAGATCTATTCATTTTTACTCTTGTTCATTCTCGTCTAACCAAGTCAGTTCTTACCTGGGGAGGAGCAAAAAAACTTATTTACATGCTTTACTCAGATTCCAGAATAAAGCAGTTATAATCTTAACAGTGATATAAATAATACATAGCTTTTCATCTCAGCACAAAAATTAAAAAAACTGATTAATTTAAATTTTTCTATTGCCAAAGATGTGCACTCTGATAATTGTGGTGAGGAGGAGTGTTGCGGAGTCGGAGGTTTTGAGTGAAGTCAGATTCTTTTCCGACTTTGACTCCGGAAGTTCAATTGAATCATTTTTTACATCGCACTCCTAAGTCAGGAATCCTAAGTCGTGCCTGTTGAAATGGTACAATTTCTTTTAAAACTTTTATTGAAACAGATAATTCTTGCTGTGCGCCACGATTTCCATTGATTGCTAACTGCTATGAAATTCTTGACAGCCAAACTTCATTCACGTTATGTTAATGACTCGGTATTGGAAATTTGGAAAGATCGGAGTGGGAATCGGAAATTTTGGAAAGATAGGAGTCTGACATTTTACCTCCGACTCCGCAAACCTGATGATAGAGGACATCTTAGGCAAACGGAGGGGCATTTCAAAGATATTTTTAATCCAGTCACTTCCACAATATTGGACACATAGGAGGCAGTGGTCCAGGAGCTGTGGGTGCAAGCCGCAAGGGCATCCCCAAAAAGTTTTGACTTGTCGAAAATTTGGGCAAAATCTCAAAAACATTTGGTCAAAACCGTTTCTACATTTTTAAACAACACTAAGAAGAGTGTATAAATGAAGTTTTATTATGTCATGGAAAACACATCAAACATACGTAAAATCAACAACCTGTTTCTAGTAACGCCTTGTTTCAGTGAAGTCGGCCGTCCTGTTATATCCGTCGTCCCGTACGCGTATGGTGACATACTCTAATTTCATCGTTTGTTTGTGGGCTTATTAATTTAATGAGGTGCTACAAACCTGACCAATGACTATGCACTCCACAGAGGCGATAACATAACAAGTGCAAAATACCTGTCCATTTTGTGCAACATACGTCCGAAGAAATGATTTTTTTAAACGCCTGTAGGGTTGTCTATGGATGTCACAATAACCCCGTTGATGACATTTCTTGATCTAAATGAAGAGAACTAGCTGATGCCGCTTTTGTAGCAGCAGCTGCACTAACCCAGCTCCTGGCCCTTCGGTGCCAAAAACAGCAATATGTAGTAATACAGCTGTACAATATACACGCTTTTATTAGACACATCCCCAAATCTCGACGCAAGCGAATCTTTGATGAGGACAGAAGTATTTTGATGTGCCCTGTTCGGGGATCATATACTAGAAGAACGCATTACTGCAACACAAAAAGTAAAAGCATATGGTGTTTCATTCACGAAAGAACTAATGAACAAAAGGCAATCGGAGACATTGCGATAGAAGCGCACGTAATATGGTGTGTGAGTGTAGCGTACAGTAAAGCAAAACTTATCTGACGGTATCTGATGACGAAATTTGGCAGAAAAACACAAACGACAGCAAGCCAGCTTGAAATATCAATCGCCACAATACTGCAGTTTAAAATGGCTCCTACGACAAACTCGGAACAATTTCAAAAAAAACAAACAATCCGTATTTTAGAAAAACTGGAGATTGGTTTAGTACTCAACTTCTTGTTTGTATCTGACGGCATCAAATGTCAGCTTTCTACCTCCGCTGTTTAGTGCGGCTATTTGAGGAATCATCAAACAGCGACTCAAGAGCAGTCTTCAGCGGTATTACTGCGGTCTGACAACTTAGCACCCAGTTGCTTATGGAGAGAAAAAGTACAGCCGCCTTGTGCTGAACATATGTACGAACATATGTAAAACTCAGCAGGCAAATTGTTTGCTCGCCGTAGATGAGGCACATACAGCTGCATTTGGAACGCCCATAAAACTGCTTATTCGCGCGAATAATGAAAGTTCACGGAATAGCTTAATCATTTAATTCGCCATCCATTTTAATTTTAACAGCGCTGCTGCAAGAGCATTAGCGAAATTGTTAGGAGCGCTGGCAAAAATAGTGATGATTTGAAATCAGTGGCCATTTTACGATTTTGCCGGAACACTGTATCTTGGTGCATTTTACTTTCACCAAGATGAACAAAGCACCATGCCGTAAACTGCACCAAAGTTTAGATCTGAGCGGAAAAAATAATCGGTACCTTTCCTGTATCACGCGAATCGACCGAACGTTCGGAGGGGCAACAATGGGTAAGAACACATTTTTAATGATTTTCTGCAAGCAGAACTTACTCGGACACAAACACTCTAGAAAATATCATAAAACGATAAGTAACAGATCTATGCGAACTCTTGCCCTGCAACAGTAGTCACCAACCACAGCGTTGTGATATCATAGAAGGGTGTTGCCAAGACCGACCGGGAGTGATCGCGCGATCCTTGGCAGGGAGAAAGTAGACAAACCAGCAAAACCTTCAACATTCATATGAAAGCGACCTGGTCAACCTCAGTTGAAAAGGTTGGGAATGAACAAGGGTTGATGCACAGCGCCGTAAGTTTTTGGGCGGGCGGAATATATGCAAAATAATTACACGGCAACGCAAAACAGAAACTTGTCATTGTATCTATTTCGTGAATCACGCACTTCTCATACTGTATATTTTCAGCACCTTGAAAGCAGTTTTTGTTTCTCAGCTTGTAGCTCGCGAGCGATGCGGAATGCACGAGTTTGAAAAAAAGTACAGTATGTGAAAGCTGATTGACCAAAAACTGCGGAGGTAAGAAGCGCGCTTGAAAGGTATGGTGTGTTTGATCGAGACTACACGTGCCAACTACTACTTGTGTAATGCCTAACGGACAGTGGCAGGAAAATAAATGCGACATGACGTCATAGCTCAGCTGTAAAGTTTTTGGTCTCCCACTATACGTTCGCATGTTTTCAGCAGGCTTTCGACCATATCACTTAGACGAGCAAGGTTTCTTAACTTTCATGTGAGCTCGTACGAAGTGTGATGTTAAATGTTCTTTGCAAATTAAACGTGTGAGCATTTCGCTTCGCTCCATCAGTGTTTTTATTACTATTTTTGTTTTGGAAGTTTTTGTCAAATGGACTGCCATGCCAATACGTCACTACTGAAAGTATGGCCCAGTGTAAGAACAGCGACAAAGCGAAACTTACAATCAGATTTTCATTACGATTTGAATGTCAAAAGTTTTTGTAAGTCCTTGGAAAAAACTTCCAACGTGTTCCCCAACGAGGTTAATGTAAATTATTTAAGTATTTAATGTTACGCATGATAAAAAGACAACTGATGGAAGGATCTCAGTGTCGCACAGACAAAAACAAACAAATACCTCAAATGTGGCAGTGTGGCTGAATTGAGGCTCTACGTGGGTTAAATTTTTCATGGAAACCACCTAAGCAACTTTTTATACTGACAGCAGTAGCTTTGCAAGACTTCCGATTCAGATTGGGAATGTGTTCAGTTTAGAAGCTAGAAACAAGACCAGTCAAACAAGTGCACCCCCGACATTTAACAATCCTGTAGCTTTTTCCATAATGAGTTGCCAAAAGGTTTTGGATCCCAAGGATGGTATGCGTTTATTGCAAATCGTTATCCCTACCAACAATTTAAACTGGACTTATTCCGCTAACCCTTAAAAGCTCAACTCGCACTGGTGCGTAAAGAGTGTCCCTGTCAAAAATTACGTTTTCCTTTTCTGCGTAAGAGGGTTTCACCTTGTCTGAGCAACAGCATCTCAACGACGGAAAATCCACAAAGTCTTTTAGCAAAACCATCACTGTAGCGACACCACCAGCTGCTGTAGACTATGCCGAGTGGATGGGTAAGACCAACTCAGTGAGCTCCGGGTCTCCCCCCAACGTGGCGTTACGCAGTGCTTGGCTACTTTTATCACAGTCTTGATTCAACCAGTACGACATCCTTCTTTGCACGTGTTCCACTGTGGCACGAGGAAGGGCTTTTCCGACCGTCGTAGCAAGAAAGGCACCGGTGTCGTTCGGCAAGGTGTAAGAATGCGGTGTCAAGTTGCATTTTTTCTTTTTGCCGGAGAAATGGACGGCAACTAGTTCAGGGACGCACTCAGCCTGATTGCGTAGAATGGTCAGCAGGGTCTCGTTCATGCCACCAGATAAACACGGTGATTCGTCTGAATGCTCACTAGACCTGCGTAAAAACTTGTTGCATGCAGTTCGTAGAGTTTTCCGAACTTTTCAGGCAAATTTTATCAAAGCAAGGCACAGAAGAACCACTGCCACATGTTTAATTCGGGCCGATCACTCGCGTTTTTCTTGCACCTGATATTTTGCGACATTTTTTAAAATTAAGCGCAAAACAAACAAACAAGTCACAATTACTGGGCTACATGTCAGCAACTGTCGTGGTTGCTGAAGGGTTGATGTAGAAACAAGTGTTTTCATGTGTTACAAAATGCTCGCATAAATGCGAAACAAACTTCTTACTGTCATGACAACCGTGCCTAAAAACACTGGCATTTTTTAAACAAGTCCCTTGTTTTTGCTTGGCCAGGGGCAAGATTGGCGTCTTACACGTAAGTGGATGAAATTTCAGAATTTAACCACAAATTTCAGAATTTTATCACTAATGAGCGCAAAACACTATCAGTGTTGAACCGTTTTCGGTACGCAGCCTAAAACCTCCGGAGAAATGATGTTAACATCAACTAGCACTGCATGACAACAAGCAAAAAAGCAGTCGCGACAAGCAAGCGATAACCTATATAGCCTACCTGTTTCTGTTCCCATGGGTACACAGCATAACGACGGTGTCGGCCAACACCACGTTTTTGGTAACCCATTCCACTAAGCCTCTTCGGCTGATTTCCGTCGCACTCCAGAGGCTATAAGCCACTCCAGCCACGAACGGCTCGAGCGCCCTCGCCAGTTCGTCGCCAGCTTGAGCCAAGGTAGGCTTGCCGTCCGCCTCCAGCGTGTCGATGATAAACACGATCTGCTTGTTTACCGGGAAATTGCCTGCGGCCGCAGTACAACCACAAATTATGGTGATGAAAAGGCTGAAAGTATTGCTGGCATATAAGCAATATGCTGCACCTGTGATTCATTACAGTACAGAAACGGATTTCCTTTGCGTAAAGCGCTATTTCCTGAAATAGGCGCTTGTGATTCAGGAAGGAGTATACCCAGGGAAGCAACGAGGTTAGATGGTGCCCGGGGCAAGAAGCAAGTTTGGCGCCCCCCCATGTTCGAATTTGAGATCTTCAGGAAGCAAATGTGCTGTATTGAAGAGAGTACTTGTGACATTGCTGGGACTTTTCGGCGCACCCCGCAGTGATTCGGCGCCCCCATAGTGATTCGGCGTCCGGGGAATTGTGGCCCCCTTGCCCCCTCGTTACACCCCTGAGTACACCGATGGTAAAGAGCAAGCATTTTCAGATTTAACGAGTACCGGAATGCTTTTTTGTAACAGTTACATTCCCACCACAAAAGTTTTGGAATCCAGCAAAAGTAGAGTTGAGCCTATCCGTCTCGTTGTTCGAAAACGTATGTGCAATACTTGTAACAAGGAATCCATTAGCATATACACGTTGCGGCCTTTGAGATTTCTTGCATGAAGATTTCCGCACGCGTGAAAAACGTTTGTGATGATTACTCTAATAGCTAATTGTCCCGTAGCCTGCCATGCTGGTAGAAACTAGCTGCATTATCTGTGCTCCGTTCCACGCAAAGTACAACTCACGCAACGGTTGGTTTTGTTTGTCTGGCGCAGAAGCAAGGTTCAAACGGGGTAGAAATAAGGACCAAATCGACGCCTATACCACATGCCAGACTAGACAGAAAAGAATTAATTGCGCATTGGAAAGAGTTGTTGATCTTTGTGCCTGTGCAGCATTGCTCGAATTTCACAATTGCCGTCGCCAGTTGAACTTGTTACAATGCAACCAGGTTGTTCTGCAACTGGCAGGAGCTGATGTGTTTGACTGCACAAGTGCAGTTTCTTACGAGTACGCAAATCGAAAACGAAAAGCCGGAACGGGTGTTTGTACTTGTCTGTGCTGTATACCTTTGGACGAATTCGACATCAAGACTCTAGTTCAGGCCTGTAACCACGGGGGACATTCGGAGCAGTGCCCCCAATTTTTTGTGCCCAGAAAAATTTGTTTTAAACATATAATAAAAGCAAAAATCTTGTCCCAAAAAATGTATTTGCCCCCCAAACCTTGAAACCTGGCTACGGGTCTGAACTAGCTAGGATAGTGAATACGCAACTGACTGAGCAATACCTATCCATCGTTTTCTTCGCTGCACGATCACGAGGAATATCAGCAGACCGATGGCGGCAAATACAGACACTCCACCAATGATGTAAAGCGAATAATCACAACAATCCGTTTCATGCAGTGCATTCGGTGTTACTGCAAAAAAATCGCCCGAAATTATGACTAGACTGAAAGTGTGTTACAGTCATAACGTAACTTTTCAGCAATCAGGTGATTAATTAGAGATATTGCGTAAGCAAAGCATCCAAAGCAGTGGCGTAGCCAGCCCAAAATTTTTTTTGGGGCAACATGTTTTTTTTTTGGGCGAATAACACTATTTTGTTTAGAAATACGCCTCTCAAAGCACAAAATGACTATATTTTCTGAAAATTTTTTTTGGGGGCATAGCCCCTTTGGCCCCCCCTAGCTACGCCTATGATCCAAAGCCGACACCGTGGCAGAAAACGCCTTTCATGTTTGCAAAGCTTTTCACTTGGAATGTATACGGCAAGAGAGCTCACGTCTGTGTGCTCGTGAACGAACTTATTTCTCTAAGCGTCACAATTAACCGTTTTTAACGTACTAGAGCTCACCAAAATGATAACTAACTAACTCTATCACTGCTTGAAAAGCAACAAACAACTGCCAACTTTGGGGTTTGCAAGACTGTCCGAGAACACGAAAATTTGTCTTAAATCCTCGAATCAGAATTTACCTAAATAAGTTACGCTATACCACTAGGTGCGTTCCATATGACCGCATTAGCATCGATCACCTAGAAACCCTCTTACCAGCCGTAGTTGTGCCATCATAGTTCGCATGAAGATCGTAGCCTTCACTGTCTACACAAGAGTAAAAACAAAATTAACTAATTCAATTTAATTTACGAAGTTGTCGACAACGAAAGAAAACCCAAGAGCGTCTTTTGACCTTTTTATTCTTCGCAGTTTGACACTGTTAGAGCTATACTTTAAGCTTAACAAACTCCGTTGCAGGAGGTAAGGGGCCTCCCGAAGCACGGGTCCAACATAAATGCACTCATGACAAGGTCATTTTAATACAACCTCCACAGGAACGAAGGCAAAAATTGTGGTGTGGGTATATTCAAACCAGGAGCGGATGCAGCGAGGCGATCGCTCCCCTAAAACCAATGAAAGTAATTTTATTCACCTTGATTTTGTGCAATTCGGGAAACAACATGGCGATATAAGGTCATTTGGTGGTCCACTGTTTTGTCACAGCAGTGTTGTGAAGTATACATTATTTCTCTTACAGTTGTGAACCCGCAATGAGACTTGATTACCAAATATTACTGAAGTCACCTCCCCGTAACCTTACTGGCAGCATCACTAACACCTCTAACAACAAATCTGGTAGAATATCTATGCAAATCTTCATATTAGATCTAATTGCAGACACACCTCTCAGCTCTGGGTATTCGAAAGAAGAATAGTCTTCAAATTCGCAATTTTTCGTCGTTTTTATCGCAGCATCTTCTTCACATTCTAACAAACAGAAACTGCTAATGGGGTCAGCAATAAAAAATATTTAACCAACAAACATATGCAATTACTTCTAGGACAGATTACTTATTATTATGACCAGAAAATACGTTTCCTATAATGAAAATTCACTGAGCAAGCTTATTTGTCATTCATGTAATGGACAAAAAAAGTTCGATTCCCACACGAAAAGTTAAGATGTTGTTTTTAATAAACCTCTTATAATGGATAAACTCATATCAATGCATCACAGCAAGACTTTAATTGCACTGAGTGCCTTTAGTGCTCCAAAGCTGTAGCAATGTAACTTTTCGCAACAGACCAAGAGGTACCAGGTACATGGACCACGGAGTGATCGAATAAGTTGTCCGCATTTTCTGGAGCAAAAGGTAGTGTCTTCAACACAATCAAGTACGTCGTTCCTGGAGTGATGGCGGTATTTTCACTGAGGCCGAAGCATTGGTAGTTCAAGTAAATCTTGAAAATAGATCTTAATAAAGTAGCGCATAAAACTTCGTGCTTGGGAACACAATCGAGATGAAATGCGAAACAACGGCGGTCGTTAGATGGTAGCAAGGCATTATGGCTGTGATTTCTTGTTCCTGCAAAAGATCTGAATTGGTCAGACTTACCTTTTCTGGATGAAAAATTATACCGGATTTTTACGCTTTGGTAAATTCTAGAACCCTATTAAATTTTGAACAAAATACTTTCTAAGCCAAAATAAAAGGTTTCGAAAGATGAATGCGATTTTCTTTAGCAATACCTTCCTCAAGCAGTTAACCCACTGCATAAAATATGTTGTTTCGCTGAACTGAACTGCTGTGTTATGATAGGCACGCCATTTGTTGTCTCTGGCTGTGCATGAGGTGGGTTACACGTGCAGCTTGGATCGCTTTCAAGGCGATTACGGGACACATCCTTAACATTTCAAATTTATCTCCGGTGTTCTGACCTTGCAATACGTGCAGTGGAATAGTGATTTCCAAATGGTTTGCTGTGCCACCTCATCATCTATCACGCGCTCTCGCTCGAACAGAATATAGTGCTCGCCCAGAAAACTTAACCATACACTTAAGCGCCGTTGGTTTCAAACACATGAATATCCAAATGCATTTTCACTCTTCGCAGAACATTAAGCGTGCTATTTTTATGGCGTACGTTGACGATTCCACAGTCAGGAAAACGACGAAATTCTTACAAATTACGCTATGCACGCCGCAGAACGTGACGATATAAACACGGTGTAATAAGGCATCCTCAACAGAGCTTGTCCGTATTTTTCGTTGATGCTTCACTGCTTGTTAGGGTGACTTTTCAAACGATAAACAGTCGAGTATCACACAGTTTAGCTTAAACAGGACTGTCGTGGATTTGGATTTGTTTCGAAACGCCTCGTTTCGCTGACGGTAAAGGTCTATGCACAGAAGCGCAGCATAGAACGCAATCAAAGTACTGTCAGGTACAACGCAGCGCATCTATACGCGGGATAGTGTACATGCAAACAAACGTGAAAAAGATATACCGGAAATTCTGGGCCACATGAAGACATGATGTTAGCAGTTATAGGGCGCCGCAATCGCAAATCACGACTGTGAGTCAGTTGCCGAAGTCATATGGCTATGCTTCGATTTCAAAGAAACCAACAGTGAACAAAGCGTGTCAGATCAGTGACGTAGCAAGCCCAAAAAAATTTTTTTTGGAGCAAAATGTTTGATTTTAGGCGAATAACACTATTTTGTTTAGAAAAACGCCTCTTAAAGCACAAAATGACTGTATTTTTCAAAAATTTGAGGGGGCCATGGCTCCTTTGCCCGCCCCTGGCTATGCCTATGTGTCAGATATGAACTGTCGTTTTAACTGTCAACTCACGACTTCAATAACCGCTGCATATTCTCGACAAACACTTCTTAGTCCATTGCTAGTGCTCTCGACAACACGGCTTTAGGAATTTCTTTATTTTATTAACTCTGCAGCCTACTTTGTTTTCAGCGTAATATCCAGAATATCACAGCAGTTTTGTGAACACATGAGATCAGCCAGCGGATAAAATAAACAGCCGCTCAGTGCAAAACGTCAAAATTAAAAATTTTGCCTGACCGGCTCGTATCGGCTCCGTGGTCAGGGCCACCTCCCGAGCGTGGAAAATGGTGATTTCAACCAGGGCTGTGGAGACGGAACCGACCACCTCCCGAGCGTGGAAAATGGTGATTTTAACCAGGGCTGTGGAGACGGAACCGAAGCAATTTTGGATGCTGGAGCCAAAAATATTTAGGTGGCGGTGCTGGAGCCTGGAATTTGGCTTCCAATTCCATAGCCTTGGTTACGGAGCAGACAAGTTGTATAAATAAAACAGTTTTCAGTTTTTAATGGACCAAATCATTCTGGAGCCGGAGCCAAAAACTTCTGGATGTTGGATCCGGTACCACAAGATTTCGATGCCGGAAGCTGGTGCCGTAGCCTGAAATTTGAGTTCCGGCTCCATAGCCCTGATTTCAAGAATGGCCATTAGCTGCCCCGCCGTGGCCTCCAAAGCAAGAAACAAACAAATCACCCGGTCAGAGCAACCAGCTGCAAACGCTGTGGCCCAAACTTAAACAAACCAGTTAAAATAAACATTTTCCCTACCTTTCCATATCGGTTGTTGCCATTCATCAAGCGCTCACCGCTCACTCGTACTTTCACGTTATAAGTTACTTGGATTGATGCAGAAGGAACTATTTGAATCAGGTATCCATTTCGTAAATTTTGTTCAGTCCAAGAACCTGTAAAGAAAAAATTGACTGCAACGTCTCTTAGCAAGCGTATGAAAAAACACGTGGTACCCTTTCGAGGGTTTGCATGCGCATGCCAACGGAGGCAGAACCTTTATTCTAGCGTTTCTTAAACACTTGTGGGTTGCGAACCCCTAGTACATCCTAATAAAAATTCGGACCTCTTAAGAAATGTTGCAACGAATATTAAAGTTAGGTTAGGTTAGGTTAGGTTAGGTTAGGTTAGGTTAGGTTTTAATCATCTGCAATCGAATGTCTGCAAAGCCTATTAACCCTTTCGAAATGTCAGAGCAAAGTCTAATAAGCAGGGCAAGTTTTCGTTGCAATAAAATATTGAGAAAGTTGCATTTATTTTCAACGAAAGTTGCATTTATGCGCAAATATTGCAACGACAGTAGTTTACTCAAGCGATTTATTTACATACAATGCTAAATATTTCCAAACATTTTTTGGGGAGAAATGTCTTTTTGCCAACAGTTTGCCAAGCATGCTGAAACTTCTCTCCACTTTGCAGGAGGTTACTTGGCAATTTAACAATTTAGCCTACAGTTCGGGACTGAAGTTTGGCCGGTTCACTTCCACAATTGCGTTTTGGGCACTATTAAGTTCGAATCGGTGATCTAAATATAATTTTATACCAGCTGCATCGCTGCCAAACTCAAATGTGTAGCCTGTTTCGTAGGCTTGTGCAAAGGTATATTTTGGGCTCTCTGCTCTTTGTATTTCATCAGTCAGTTTGATGTAACTAGGGCCGGCCTTTAGCCGATGCAACCGCTGCAGCTGCATTGGGCCCCGCGCTTCTGGGTAAGAGTCGTACTTGGCTGGGTTGTAAACTTCTAGCTTGCAAACCAACTGTTTCGTCACAGATAACACTGAGACGCAACTATTCCGTCATGTAGCTCTTTTTCGTGCAATCAAAGAGAATAGAACTAAACTGAAATAATTTTGTAGTACTTTTTTGAACTACACTTTTACATTTTGCGCAATACTTGATAAAAATTGCAGTAAAAAGTTGCACGTAAAAACCTAAAAAGTTGCAAAAAGTTGCAACATAAAATTCCTGGAAACAGCTCAAATCATTGAACTACATATATTTTGAATATTTAGGAAGCTGTTGGAAGCTTTAAAAAAAAGTTGCAAAGTTGCAAAAACTTGCCCTACTAATAAGCTTTAAATCACATTCACGAACCCCTGAGGGGTTCACGGACCCCAGATTGAGAGTCCCGGCTTTAAAATATTAAAGTAAAACATGCCAGGGAGTACCAATCTACAGCCGCATTCAAACCCATATCTGCAACGTTCACCCGCACTTGCCCAATAAGCGGTGGGTGAAAAGGTCAAGGGTCTGTAGGAAAGACTTTTACGAAAGATCACAAACTTTCAATGGAATTCGAAGATAATGCAACCTCACTGTTTTGTGCTATTTCAACATCGTGTCCATTTAGACCTTGTTGCAGTATGAGGAGACTAGGGATACTAGTTTACTGCGGAAAAAAGCAAAAACCGCTTAAAAACAGCTTTGTTGGTTGCTCAAATGACTTACAAAGGTCGAAGCAACTGGGTTAGAAACTTCTCTTGACATCTATCAAATATATTTGTAGTTTGTACAACTAAACCAATTTAAGCGTTTTTCACTGTTTGCAACTTCAACAATTTGCAACTTCAACGTGATGCAAAATAAAGGTAACATTTTCTTTTGTTAAACCTTGGAAGTTTGTGATGTGATCATTAAATTTCTTTCATTGGAATTACTGATCACAGTTAAGTTAACGGAGGAACCACAAACCGCGGAAATTGACAGTTTTTTCTGCGTCTGACCGGAACTCACACCCGTACAATATTCCAAAACGTCTGCCTATCGTCTTACTCCGCGTCTGAAATGTTTGTGTTTACAATGTTGTTGCAAAAAACGTTCGTACTTTTAAAAAGTGAAAAAAGCCAGATCATTGATTAAAACAACTGACATCACGTTCTATAAACAGTGGCTTTGGCGGAAGCGCAAGTTCGGTCGCAGAAAAGCAAATAGGATCGTTAATTTTTTAGTATTTAGGGATAAGCCAGCGCACGTTGTAACCATACTAGCGCAGGGATGGGGAACCTATTTACTATCGCGGGCCGCAAAAATGATTTAATTTCATCTCATAATTCTACCTTTATCTTCCACAGGAAAACAAGGAGAGAAAACTATGTGAAAGGGTGAGAGAAACTTCTCTTTTCTTGCCGTCGGCGTGTCTGCTTGTCATGGAATTTCGTTTTGATGCGATGTTGCGTTCTAACTTGGGTAATGAAAATTCTGATGCGGGCCATATTAAATTCAAGAGGGCGGCAGGTTCACCACCCTGATCAAGAGAAAGTTTGCAAAACGCTATTCGCACTGGTCAAGCTGCAGCAATGGCTACCCGCAGGATAGAGGCAAGACTAGAAGGGAACTTGTTCCATGGTGAATGTTTTCGTCACTGAAATTGGAACCGCAAAGGCAGCACTGTATTTTCAAATACCATTAATGTTGTAAACGTTATCTCATATATGCAAGCTATGACAATTTTAGAAACTGATTTCCATTTAGAAGCGGTAACTGCCGCGCAAAAATTAACTGGAGGCAAGAATTCCGTTCTCATGCTGACAGTGGTCGACTTTCGCCGCTGTTAACCTTATATCGGTCTACTGCAGGCGCCCGTGAGTACAAGCACATAATACTATAATGGACCACATGCTATGCAACAAATCGTTTCCTGCTGTTGACGTCGCACGAAAACCACACTTATTTACACAATCTGCGTTACAGGCTCGGTTAGACGGACTACGATTGATAAAAGGTTTGCTATTTCGTGAAGCCTCAGACAAAACTTGTGCCGCAGGGTACAATGATGGAAAATGCATTCGAAAGAAATGACTGTAACTGTCAGTCAGCTGCAAAGGTTATTCGTAGGCCTACTGAAAAAAAACAACATAAAACAGGGCAACATTTCGTACTAAATTGGACAATTTACAGGTAAATCTTGTAATACAGTTCGGCTAACGCAGAAAAGGTTTGCAAACAGTGGTGGATCGAGACCAGGCGTTCAGGTGGCAGTGATATAGAGGGGAGACAAAAAGTCTTCACTTGCTTAAATGGCCCAGGTTATTTGTAACAATCGTTGGGTCTCACACAAAAGCAGTTAGCTTTGTAGACAAGGAATATGGATATTTTTGTTGGTAGAAATACGTGATTTTTCAGGGAATCGCTACAAAGCACCTTCATCACTAACAACAATTGTATTGAGTAACGTCGTCACTCCCTATCGCGGGCCGTCGTCACTCCCACACGCAAGTCGCTTGAATTTAAGCATGCATCACAAACTTTTGAAAGAGGGACAGAAAGATGGACCCTCATTTTCTGTCAACTCAAGTCCCTCGTCAGGAATCGAATAAATAGGTGAATGACAATCACGTTTCCAAACGAAGCTTGTGCAATTACACGTAGATCGAAAGTACATTTATTGCTGAAGCGACAATTCGAAAACAATGAATGAAAGGCATTTGCTGCAACAGTACTACCACTCAAGTACCAGAGAGCTGCCTATCGTCAAAATTAATCTCGTAATTGCATGATATATTCGCACCTAGCCTAAAATCACATCATCCTAAGTTCCATTTAATGCCACTATTAACGGCAGAATTTCAAGCGAATGTGTATTATCGTTTCCTACTTTTCTGCAGTGGACTACTGATGTGAAGAAAAAACATCACTCCCACTAATCCAAGTTTTTTAAAATGTTGTGACACTGCTCAACAGAAGCAGGACACCTACAGTCTAATGTCTAATAAATTGCATTGCATCCATAACCCAAGCTTTTTTGCTTGTGATGTGTCTGCCTACAAACATTTTTTTCATTTTTTCAACCAACACCGCCACAAAATTAGCAACGAAAATTGAAAAACTGTTTATCGATGTTTTGATTTATCTGTTGTAATTTAAACGAGCTAAATGCCAAACAAAGGTGAGTATTGTTTGGTTCGTTTCCGTGCAAGCATGTTTAGTTGAGACTTTAAATCTCTGTTTCCACTTAGATGGGCTCTGAAAAGGTGCGCATTTGAATCAGAGGGGAGTCACAGATGTTTTGGGGAGACAGGCAAATAAATGGCCACCAGCAACCGTTGTAGAAATTAATGTGACCTGGAGGAAGTCAGTCATCAGAAAATATTTTTTTAAAACAGTGTCGCGAAACAGGTCTAAGACCAACAAGTAGTAATCTTAGGTCTGTTTCGGTAATACAAGACCATAAAACTACACCCTTAGCGAATGCCTGCGGTTATTGCAGATGTAACGGTTGGGCACGCATCGACACAGAACAAAACGTGTGTGTTTACCCAAGCTCGTGTCCCCGGTAAACTTTGACCTCCTCAACAGATATAAAAGTTGCTTAAAGGGGTGCACAAAGCAGTAACGAATGCAACAATTGGGGAAGGAGCAACCGATGATGCTGGAGGAAAGAAAAGCATGCCGAGTAAAACTGACCTTTTTCAAACCAAGTGATGTTGAATGCAAGTCGTCGCTCGCCTCGCTGAACGCGCACATACCAGCGGGCGTCTTCAAAGACAGCTTTAGGGCCAGGAAGGCCTTCGTCCCAAGGCGTCTCCACCATTTCTACGATTAAAACAAATCTTTCAGTTGTCAATCAACAATTTTTTGTCCAAACGCTTTTGATTAACATTTCAACGCTCTGTAAGCTAAACCAAATCAGTAATATCATCCAAAGTTATAAAAAATCTCCATATAGATTGTGGTAACTCTATAGGAAGTCCAAAACTATGTCGAAAGCGCAGTAAAAGATGATAAATACGTTGGCACACGTTTATTTTTAATTTTTAGGAAAGTAACAGTTTGCTTCAAGCTTTCAGGTTTAATTTTTTGTAAAGTTAAGCCATCATCCCAACTTGACAAGTAATTATTGGTTAAGAGATTTGCGCGTTAACAGTCCATATTAAGTCAATCACTTGGTCAATTATCCAAGTTCACCTCAAATCATGTATGACTTCTAAGTAAAATGTTGCTTTGCGCTAATGTTTCAGAAACGCTACCTGTAACGTCACAGCTCATATTTTCTTCTACATCGTTTGTTGACTGAGGCGCAGTATCATTGATGTGTCTCAAGCATTCATCACCGCAATGAATCACAGAATCATTGCTTGTTTGAGCAGCGATTGTGTTCAGCACCACGACTACAAATGCAAGCTGCTTCATGTTTTTTCCCTACATTGCTTACTGACAGCAAAGTGCCTGTAAGGAGGAAAAACACATCCAAATTTATTCATAGCTGCGCAGTACAGCATACTACGACTTCCGCAGCTAAGAGCAAAATGACCACGAAATGGGTGCACATGAAGCTGCAACGTAAAGAGAGCGATTTCTTGAAGGCTGTTTGCAATCCTATTTAACAGCAGTGTAAACACCAAGTCTGCTCCCTAATATCCTTAAAACAGCACTATTAAAGATACAACAGTTACCAAGGAAAATACTTTCTTTTACTGAAAAGCATTTCAGGTTTTCATCAATGAGTTTTCACTCTTCAGGCAAGCAGTAACAACGTTAAACAGCCATCCCCAGGGACTTTGTTTCAGCTGCCATACTTTGACTAGTTAAGCCATTGCGAATATAACAGTTACCTGCGTTACGTGGGAGAAAGCTATTCAATCTTCCAACAAAACAAAAGCAGTGCATTTCTACCTTTTAAGTGAAACTCCGCAGCGTTGCCGTCTTCAAGAAAAACTGTACACACGCGGCTACGCTTCCAAAGACAACCACCCTTTCTGAAAGGAACGGTCTCATTGTTTGTCAGAACACATTTCCACTCCCCAAATATTTACTGTTGGTACAATCGTAACTCGGAACTGAGCTGCTGCATTGCGCAAAGTTACTAGAAGAGCGAACACCGGCAATATCAGACCATGCGCCAAGTTTCGTTTCGGTGCTACCAAAGAAATAACAACAGTAACTGCGAATGGCACAAGATTACTTGTTCGACAGCACATCATATCGTTGTTACCACTGCGCTACAAAAACATTCGAGGTCAGGCTACAACCGCTAGCAACGCCGAGTGAGCTTGAAAATCGCTTCTACGACCTTTTAGCTGTAACTGCAAATACGCACGGTGAAGCATCAATGAGCTTAGTAACGGGGAACTCATGGGCGTTCGACGACGCACACTGTGAAGCAAGAGCCGTACCACGACAGCTCCAGGCAAAGTATCACCACACTCGCACCACTGCAATCAGTCGCGTGCGTCACTTGAGCGACCTTACGTTGTAGTTCCATGACACTGCGTTATTATTAACACATGAAAACGTTTCTGATCAGGAGCACCAAAGTCAGTACAAGAGGCAAACAACTCTTTCAAACACATGGCTGTTTTAAGTACTTTTTATCGAAGTACAGGGTGACCCCAAAAGATGCGTACCCATATTTTGTTCGATAAAAAACCCATTTTTTAACGAATGTCTTTTCTGTTGCAGGACGTGATAGGTGAATCTATGGATGATCGTTTGCAGCTATAGTTGCCCCAAAAATGTCTTGGACAAATAAGCAGAAGATATTCTCCCTGGAGACCTATTTTGCAACAAAATCATACCAGAGTGTACAGATTCAGTTTCGAAAACGTTTCCATTGTCGCAAATTTCCACCAAAATCAACGATTGTTAGTTGGGTTAC
>Ga0210059_1006292_pt1 | contig 19082 bp, 6 predicted proteins | sample Ectturendosymbi2_FD_188042 | JGI IMG/M metagenome (GOLD analysis project Ga0210059, IMG submission 188042) | Ecteinascidia turbinata endosymbiont from Florida, USA - Sample 2 (SPAdes) (version 2) | ecosystem: Host-associated > Tunicates > Ascidians > Unclassified | place: Key West, Florida... | reverse complement strand
CAACTTGAAACTTTTGTGTTCGGCAAAGAAGATTGAGGTGGTTACGAAAAGCTACATCTGACACGAAGCCTGATCGAAAACAAACGACTTGACAACATGAATATTTCAAGAGCACCTTCCACACACCTCATACAGCAGAGGCGCATCAACGATATTCAGGCCTGCAAAAACTCGTTTGCTCTCTGCATGACGCTGAAGAACAAGGAGCGTGTCATTATATTCATTGCACACAAGCGCATCAACCATATGCAACCTGACTGTAGATCAAACCTTAGGTGTGAACAACACAGAATTATTGCTGTAAACAACATTGCCATAAATATCGATATCGCAAACATAATTTTATTCAACGTTCTAGCTTAGTAGGTCATCATCAGGAAAAATAATAAAAAATATCAGTGACACAGAAAAAGAAAGATGCCACTGTTAAGGCCACTAGGTCGGCGCGGCGATGTACGCGCGATGCACCACGAACGGGATGTGCGCTAACAATAGCACCTGTGTATGTGGCGCTGACAAGCAGAGATGGCCGGAGTCACTTTTTCAGGATCCGACTCCGCTCCTGTTCCAAAAATTTTGAATCTGGGTCCGGAAAGTCATCATATTTAAGAATCAGAGTCCTGTCCAAGCTCCGGTTACCAACGATCCAACCGAAATATAGCCATGTTTTCACTTCATAATGACCACGCACACTCCCGCTACTGCCGAAAGTGAACATTGGCTCCGGATCCGGTTTTTCACAAAATTTTGACTCCGGGTCCGGATCCGAAAGAAAAACGCAGAATCCTGCCGGAGTCGGCTCCGGCACTCCGGATCCATGGCCACCTCTGCTAACAGACAGTAATTGAGTGCGCACGGCGTGTGATCTCCATTATTGCTTGCTGAAACAGTGTGAAGTTTTGCGTGCTTGCCGCTAGGGCCCTCCGATCGCACACCACTGTTAACTAATTATTACCATCTTTGCGCATTTCGTCACGCAGTTGTCGATGTCGGATAAACAAAGATCACGAAGCTTGACTGGTTACCGCACGGCTAACAATTGTGCTACTTCTGCAGGGAAATTATGAAAGCTTGGCGTCCTGCCTGATTCGCATTTCGCGGCTGGTCTGTTCCGTTATACATCAACGTGAGCTGCACGCGCTACTCTCAGATGATTGCAATGCTTTGCGCAGCTATAGCTTGTGAGCAATTTCTCACTGAAAAACAATTCGTTGGCCAGACATATTATAAACGATTACATTGCTCGAGACGATAAATGAACAAGGCACACGAACTCCTACAAACCACAAAATACAACGAAACATCGAAAGAGAATATCATCTATGCAGATGCATACATTTTGTAGATACCCAAGTAAATATACTCTTTTGAGAAAACGAAGGCCCTTACCACTTTTCTCCCAAGATTTGCACATATATTTATGTTTTCGATTCAAGCTGACGCCGCCTGACAAACCAGGCTAGTGACACCACAATAAAACATTTTACGAAACTCATCTTGGTAGTAGTCTGAGCTGGAGTATCTATACCCGCCCCGACTTTGACTATGTCATGCTATTTTCTTTCCAGAAAGATTGAAACCAGGAGCAGTAACCATTTTGAGCAGTGTCTCTCAACTAGTGGGCCATATAAGAATAAATCGCTACATTTGAATAATGTGTGTTTGTTTATACACAAGCGTAGCTTATGCTAAGAAGACAGTGGGCCACGCAATTTTCATCAAAAGTTATCTGAGCTACTTAAGGAAAAAGTGTGAGAAACACTGGTTTAGACCGAAACAGCCCTATTTAATAACCAAAATCTGGTATGCAGCCGGATACAACAGACAAAATAAAAGGCAAGAAGTCATTATGAGCTAGATGTAACATGTGATGCAGAGACGATTAATGCCGAGTGTGTTTCCGAACTGGCACTTACTGCATCATGTTCAGCATATTGTCTAGTTAGGTTTTTACGTACAAGTTCAGCACTTGTAGATAAAAACATGAATGGGCAAACAAAAAGCTCGTTGTCTATCACGTCGCTCGCAACGTTACATCCAAACGGTGAAGGCCTCGAAGAAAAACTGTGGAGCGTTGGAGAAGCTTAACTAAAATATATAAAAACTTATAGCAAGGCACTCTAAACAATACCCAAAATGTGAATTTTATATCCTATTCAAGAGTACTCCAACAATTTCGAATAACGCATGTCTACAGAAAACTCATACAAATGCGTGTATATGATTTCAGTGCCTTACCGCGTCTAGAGTTGCAAAAAAGCCGGGCAGCAAAATTTACACCCGCCTTATCCTGAAGCAGTGATCTCATTCTTAGACAACTCACATCGGAATGGTTGCAGCTATTCCAAGTGATGGCTTCAGCAGCTGACTTCTACTATGGTACTTTACAAGAAAACTTCATCACAATATAGACAGTTCGCGTCAGCACAGATTTTGGCGTCCATGTACTACATTGCAGTACAGTTTCAGTACTGCCCAGCGTTTCGCGTAGCTACGAGACAGCGCTGAATTTCTCGAAAACGCGAATAACAAACCACGTTTGACATAGCCAAAACTGATAGAAAGTTGAACTGAGGTGAAAATAATCCAGCCCAAACCACATCGTTGTTTCGCTTTTATATTCCATTCCACAGCGAACATCTTCTTTCGAGCCACTGATTCTAACGGTAGCTTATGTGAGCGGGTGGCTTACGCAAAACGTTGCATTGAGCAATTATTAAAAAGCTAATCATCTGGAATTGCAAAACTTCCCACACAGGTCAAACGCACTATGCACGCGCGATGTTTTCCAAGTGTAAGGTAAACAAATGACGTATGTAGGACTACAGGCTAAGGGTCGGTTCTGCTTTGCAACTTCTAACAAGCGCGACCGGAAGGATCCAGCTGCACAGATTCGAGTACCTCACAACACCAGCAATTGCGCAGTGTATAAGCCATTGTCAATCTCGCGTAAGCAGCGTCGTTCTTCATACGCATTGTGATTAACTGCTACAGCTTTCACGTAAGGAACTTCCTGAAACCCTTATACGAATTTGAATACATATGCACTGCGTTCAGCTGTATACAACCAATGGTAGCAATAGGGTTTGAAAAACGGGATCCCGGTTTGGGGATAAAATTCCCGGAATTAGAGAATTTTCATTCCCGGTATTTCCCAGACGATAACTTCGTCACAAGTCGACATTATAGTGTCAAAGATATCATTTAGATTATTTTCATTTATTCATTTTCACACTCGCTTTCCTCTCGAGAGTGTCGCGGGGCAGCAGTCCTGGGAGGAGTCGAATTGCCTCGCGGTTTTCAGCAACGTCTGATAACTCTTCTGGCTCCACACGAAAACGGGACCAAGCCAAGTTTTTCACATATTTTGTGTCTTGTGCACAGAATTACCGGATTTTCCCCAAGATTGTGTAAGATTTTTCCCGCTTTCCCGGGTTTCACTAACATCTGCGAAATCGAAAACCCTAGGTAGCACTCAGAGATATGCATTGGATTGGATCCGGATTCAAATCCACACGATCTGCTAAGTGTTTCAGGATTTGGTCATGCTGTTGTGCTGTTCATGTATCTGCATTGTGGATGTAGGATGGATTGGACTCAGATAATCGGGAACTTGTCGGATTAGCTCCGGATGGGACCTGATATTTTTGGACTGGATTGGAGAAGGATCTCGAAGAAGGAAGAGTTCGCACACCTCTTATGGCACTCCCACAACAGAAGCACACAGCGCAAGCTATCTACTCTTAGCATGAAGCGACCTAGCCTCAGAACAATCAGGTAACTTCTGCGCTTGTACTGTAGCCATTCTGCGATCTACACTGACCATTGCAGATAGGCGACGAACAAAACGGTTTGAGAGCTTGGACAATACAAATCGCAATTTCCACAAGCATGAAGCATATGCGCCGACTGCCGAGTTTGGATTTTTCCGTGCGTACGAAATCCGTGACGCACAGATATATGGGATCATAACGAAATTAAGTGAAAAAATAATTTTGGAAGAAGTACACAAACATAAAATAATATTATTATAAACACACAATGAAACTATGTTTTCTTTGTCTCTTTGCAATCTTTCTCTGCCAATTTGCATGTGAAAGCAGCAGGCGTGCAGCTTAAGTGGCAAAAATTGCGCCCGTGTCCGTAAGTCTACAATCAAAGCCAGGGTTGATTGATTTAAATCAGGCAATACAAATAAAAAAATCAAACAAAAGATTATAATGCACTTTCTGAAGCTTTGTGTAATTTCTATGACACATTTATCTAGCATTTTAGTAGATCTTCCACTTATATTAGTATAGAAGGCAAAGAGCTCTTGTGAAAAACACAAGTTGAAGGTTTCTATGAGGTCACAGATTCTATGTCAACGAACTGCAAAAATGACGTGTGGACTGAAATCACCAACCCTTCCAAACTCAGAAGTCAGATTTATTTGAATGCCACAACTTTGAACGTGTAGACTAGCATAAAGTTACGTTTTTTGGTCATAGAACAAATTTTTTTAAATGACTGAAAAAAATTAAGACAATTTGTCACAATGTCTGAAAACATAGACGAGTGAATGCTGTTGCGTTGAGTTTTATTACTACTGTGGGACAAAGGACTGAAATGTCTCAACCAAAGTAAGCCAGGCATAAAAGTTGCATCTAAATTCCATCAAACATGTAGGTTGTCGACTGTAGGCATAGTATCTCTGGAACATGTTTTTATTCATAATACCAGGTATATTATAGGTCTTTACCATTTTATAGATGTAAGTTATACTTTTGCAGAAGCTGAACTACTGTAGTGAAAGCTGTGTTGCAATATATAATTAATTTTTACAATCGACTTCGCACCAAAAAAGCCGACAAGCTTGTATTTGTGTATAATTTTATTAACATGTCAGTAAATGTCCATGAATTTGATAAACTAGTGGCTTCAGTATTGTGGTTTCAATACATATTTCATTTTGCATACCAGTACTGGTGTTATGAAATTATTTGCCTTCAAGGATATTGCATAAATCAAAGAAATTTTTAACGAAAGTTCAGCTGTTTCTAGTTACTGTACTTGAAGAAACAAAGCACAAAAAAGTTACATTGAAACAAACTATTAAAATTAAGCGTAGGTGGCTACCCCTACACATTACATCAAAAAATTTTGATACTAATAAAAAAATCTGATTTAACTCCAAAAATTCCGATTTTTTGATTGAAAAAATCATGATTTTTATCAACCCTGGGCAAAGCATGGCGACATTGCCAAGGCACAAATTTCTTCTCATTGCCCGTTCACTGGAAGAACCCTTTTACAGTGGGTAATAAATCTCAGTCGTACCCAACTGACATACAGTAGCTTGGAAGGAATAGCATATAGCTCAGGTGTATACCACGCATTTCACTTGTAAGCGAGATTAGGGATCGACCCGATAGCGCGAAGTGATTAACGACAGCACTCTTTGGACAAAAGTGCTGACATCGGCCACCGGTAAAGTAGTGCATTTCAAGATTCGGCTTGGCAAAAAAAAATAATATTAAAAAAAAACACAGCTCAGTCTACCTCCCTGCCCCAGTCGAGAGTTTCCAATGTTTATCGTTCTATTTTCTTGAAAATCTCCTCCGGGTTCTCTTCCGCATAGAAGTGGTCGACCAACGGTCTAGACATGTAACCGTGAACCCATGCCTCTTAGTAATCCTGCTGTGTGAACAAAAAGCTACATTCAGGACTGCAGATTACACAGAATAGGAGTTACACTCGCCGAGCCAAATGTACAGCATGACTGCTTAATAATATTTTTGTGCAAGAAAAACGCAAAAATTTAGTGCAGAACACGCTAAATTTGTTCATAATGTTGCCGCTTTTGGGTACAAAAATTGCAGTGAAAACTGAAGTCTGCAAGACCTTCTAATTTCACACAATGGTACATTGCAACAAGTTTTATAAATAAGATGCACGCTGGTGTTTAATAGAAGTGCTTCGGATTATTTGACAGGGCCAATCGACATCTAAATAAGTTGTGCATAAAAAGCATCAACGCACAATGCTGTTCTTAATAACCTTCCGATCAGGATATAGGTGAATAGGATATTTAGTCCACGGTAAAATTCGCCGACAACCAATATCAAAAGCAGTTTATTTGTGACACTATTTCAGTGTTCCACGGGGATAATTGCCTACGTCGATCAAAGCACAGTATTTTAAAACTCTTCAGTGGGATTGCCTTTATTCACCTTCTACATCTATACAAACATTTGTTATTAGTTCACAACGTTATCTTGAAATTCGACATTTTCCTATTAAATTTTTCACAAAAAAGGTTGTTTTCTTAGTTTCAAATGGGTAAAATGAGATTTCACCACTGTTGGATCCCCTTGGAAAAAATCCTTCCAAAGCCCACAACTTCAGGTCAGATTTCATCGCAGCCTTCAGTGTATTGACAGCTAGCAAGAATGTTTGTTCGTTTGATTTGAATAAGAGAAAACAATTAACCTTGGATCAGACTAGCTAAGAAGTTACAAGTTAAAACGACCTTCATGCGACTTGGAAAAAAAGAAACACAAACAGAGCTTAAAAATGTTAGTGGTAGATTTTCCATAAACACTCATCTTTTCACTGTTAAATTATGTGTTTAGATCAACTATGTCCAACCAGTGGGCCATAGACATGTGGCCCAATCAAGGTTTTGTGTGACCCAGTTTAGGTTTTTGCTCTAGTAAAAGCATCCTACACACTGACAACCTGTCCTTATTTTGATAACCTTTATTTCGACATTTTTGATACAGGTTGTCCTCAGTGCCATTTTATCATGTCTGCTACCATTGGAGTTATGATTCGAACGCTTTCAGTAGCCTACATTAGCTTCAGTAGCTAAAATGTCCAACCCATGTAAGCCATTCAACGTGTGGCCCTCATTAATATGTCATACAATGTGCAGCCCTAGTTGAGATAGTGACATGATTTTTGGCTCAGAAAGACATTTGGGTTGGACATAGCTGGTTTAGATAAAAATATTTACAATTGGTTGCATTTGCTGTCTTCACATTTTACATCCCATATAAAGCCATGTGTCATACCACGAAGACATTCAGGATCTTCAGTGAATCTTTTCATCTAAGTGCTGAAAACCAAAGAAACAATGTTAGTCTGTATTTCACAAATTTCTTTTCAAAGAGAAAAGTGATTATTCAAATTTGAAAGGTGCAACTCTGCAATGCATAAATACACATTTTTACATTTATTGCATGATGCAAAAAAAAATCTAGGAAATAAAGTCTTCAGAAAATTATCTGTAACACAAGAAGAGCAAAACAGAAATCACACCTGTTCTCTGGAATGAAAAAATCAAACACTTGCATCTTCCCATGGTAGTGGGATCTTCAGTCAGGGGTGTGACAAAGGGGGCACAATTCCTCAGGTGCCAAATTGCTGCGGGGGTGCCAAATGACTGCGGAGGGATGCCAAAAAGTCCCAAGAATGTCATAAGTAGTTTTTTCAAGAGGATACATTTGCTTCCGAAAGGCCTCAGGTTTGAACCTGAGGGCATCAAACTTGCTTCTTACCCCAGGCGCCATCTAAGCTCGTCATGCCCCTGTCTTCGAGTGAACGTGAGTGGCAATCCTGTTATTGTTGCACATGTCCACTATGTATGGAAACCAATTTACACAATTTCATGCAGAATATACACAATAAACAAACATTATTAAACCATGTAATGAATGGATTTGATTTACGACAACAAATCATATTTGCAAGTAACGCAATGACCAAAATCGCAGCAACTCAACACAAAATTGAAAATAAGATCACAAGATGTTCACTGTAAAATAATATTGAGACAAAACCCAAAAAGTCACTTGCAAAGTATAATAGGTCGTAGTATAATGCTATAAATTCCAAAATTTTGCTTGCAATCTGCCTCATTAAAAAGAGATCTTACAGAATTTTACATCGTCTAATTTTATATAAAATTCTTATTGCGTAATTAGGATGAACTTGAAGTTGCAATTAGCCTTTGACATGTATTACAAGCAATCAAATAAGCACTTCCAAACAAGTTTACACTACATGAAAACAAAACAAGTACATCACAATACGCTTACGACAACTTTGGTTCTATTCAAATCATTAGGCCCACTAATTCTATTACAATTAAGATATCCGTGTGCCTTTGTGTAAATGCATGCAGTTGATAGTTACACTTAATTCAGTACTAGCTTGATGACACGAATTTTATATAAAAGGGTAAAGGCCCATTTGAGAGAAACAGGAAAAGTAGCACAGCCAAAAAAAGCATAGCTACCAACAAAATATTTTCATTTTCTATGCCAACACCGTTGCGAAGATTCATTCCTACAATGTAATTTTTCTCTTCTATCACGTGCACACTTTAGATGTGATTTCTGTGGACATACAACTAAAAGTGAAGGAAAAAAATTAGACTCATTGCAAACGATTACCGCACAATTCATCACAAGGATTAAAGAAATTAATTGCAAGAATAAGAAATACTGATCAAATCTGTTCAATAAAGTACATCAAACATGTGACCTGGTAAGGTCTACCCTAGATCATTTTACCAAAATAAAACATTTATGACAACAACTTAGACGCAAAAAATTGCAAAACAAATTATGTAAGTTCAAACCACTTTCATGAACACATGCACTAAACATCTAAAAAACTTTTTGAAAAAACGATACTGGAATCAGCTAGACTAACACCAGGATTGTTCAGCCCAAATTTCGCATGAGGTTTTGCCAAGTGCAATTTAACATGTTATCTGCCAGTGCATGAGACATCTCATGTTTCCATTCAATTGGTTGTCTACCAGGGCACAAAATGTCTTGTGCATACAACTTTTTCAGTTTTGCAATAACTGTAAGGCTAACCTTCAGCAGAATTTCACCCTTTTGGGACAGAACAAACTTTTGCACTTTTTGTGCCAAAACAAGCCAGCAGGAAATGAGTGGCATGTGAGTAAACTGCCTGGTAGTGAACGTGTTAGTAACAATGTGAAAGACTAAAAATTACAGCACGCTTGCCTTCATAAATAGGACAAATAATGGAACAAACATACTTCAGCTGATTCAAAGATAGACTTGGTTGCTAGTGGGGTATGTGCGACAAACAAAAAATGAACTTGAGAGAATTACAAAACAAAAAAGGTATATACTACCATATTTTTCAGACCATAAGGCGCACTTAAAATCCTTGAACACTTTGAGAACCGGCGTACGATATATTCGTACTTCGATTTTGGCCTAAAAAACAGCAGTTTTCGGTTGTCTTACCAACGCCCTAGCTCTTCCACTAGAGAGCTGTTCAAGGGCTCAAACGGATCGGCCAGTATAGTAGATTGCACTTGAAAAAAAAATTTTTGGTTGGGGGATGCGGATTTTTTGTGACTGATGTCTTAAGTGAAGTAGTTTTGGAGTCATTTTGGCTCATGTTGCCTGACCTAGAGCCCAACTGCTAGGCCAAAGTGTTTCGCTGAAGTTTTCATTGTAAACTAGGCTCGAGTCTGAGTCTTTTGAGCCTTTGATCGACTTTCTAACGTTTCTGGTTCGAAAGTTATGCTCTAAAATAAACAAATTAATTAATTATCTAATTAGCTAGTTAGTCAAATATTTTTACTAACTTACATCACAACTTTTGAACCCGAAACCCCAGCAGGTCATCCAAAGTATCAAAAGACTCGGATTATAGCCAAGTTTCCAGTAAAAACTTCAGCGAAATACTACCACTTAACGGTTGGTAGCCAGGGCCAGGCAAAGTGGGCCAAGGTGGCTTAAAAGTCACACCCCCCAAGCAACAAATTTTTTTTGAGTGCACACTAGAAGACTTGCCGCATCTTTTGAGACTTTTACCAGGTCTGTAGAGCATACCGGACCAGAGAATTTCCCGTGCAAAGCCATGCGCGTCTAGGCTTTTTTTTCTGAAAATCCCCGAAAGCAGCCGGACGCCAAAGAGTTAATTTTCTCAAAAATCGAAAGTGCGCTTTATAATGCGGTGTGCCTAATGTATGAATCTGGTTGTGCTTTCTCATCTAGAACCAACTGTATGTGGTAAACAGTGCAATTTATTTAATTCCTAGTTACAAATTTTTTTTTGGAAAGAACATTGTGTTATGCAATAAACCAACAATTGCAATGAGCAGCATATGTGGTTCTGAGAGAATCTAGCACATACCACAGATCATATTACTCCGCAAGGCTCCTAACTACATTGGGGCAAACCAAATTAAATACATACACAACTTTTATTCTATGTGTGTCTAGCAGATTAGGCATGTGTAACAGATTAAACTTGAGAATGACAGATTAAACTCCTAGTGGCAACTCTGCACTCACGAGTTATTGTGAAAGAGTTCAATACATTTGACCTATCAAAGTTTTGCTTCATTTAATGCATCTTATGTACCAAAAATGAACAGCTAGTGATTCAATTTTGATACAGCGCCTTATGGTCCAAAAAATATGGTAACCATATGGGTATTTTTGTAACATGGAGAGCAGAGTGCATAGCATCACATTGACTTTTTTGATGCAATAATGAAGACTGTTGCCATATTGCATTATATTCTTAATTAGACCTTGATGCATACATTGTCTTGTCTGTATAAATCAGCCCATAAGATGGTCATGCCGATGTATCATTGTTCCTGCCAACCTAATTGAGTGATCTTGCTTGATGCTCGATAATTGGTGTTAGACAGTTATCCAGTTTTAGTGAAAAGCAATTACTTAGTTGTCATCAAAACTTCAGATTGTTATATTACAAAATTGTAAACATTTCCGACTTCTTCAGATGGGAGGTATTCCCTCTGCCTTGAGAGTTGGTTTAATATGTACGGCAAAGTCTTTTGACAGTGGTTTGAGTAACGGAAAAATTTCTGTATCAGCTATCAGCAACGAAAATAATGGTGTCGGGCCAAAAAAGTCTGATCATCAACATATGTAAACACAATATCACACTTGATAAAAATGCAGTTGGACAAAAATTATGATGGATCAGTTTATAATGCATGGCATTGCGCCAAGATTACATTGAAACTTTTCAAAAGCTCATCTACACAGGCTTTACCTAATAATCAGGCAGAACCCATGCAGACACAATAAGTTATTTTCGTCCCTGTTGTAAACACTTTATTACACATGCTAGCACAAAAAAAATTAAACCAGTATGTTTATCAATGATATATAACACCATCCGGATTCGACATCACATGCACATTTTTGTTAAAACCAATTAGGTTTTTCTCAATTCATAATGCAGATCAAGCACCATTAATTTGCATTAATATCACACTGGACTTGCAGTAAAGGTGCTGATTCGCTTGTTGAAGCAACCACAGGATTTAGGTTGACATCATTTTCAATAGCGTCAGGATGTCCGCAGTGATCATTGGAGGCAAGGTCATTTCTATTCTGCAACTTTAAGTACTCCTTGAAAGCCTCATCATATGCTGTACGATGAGAATGAGCTAATCCAGAAAAATTGGACACACCTTCAGTGGTACTTGATAAAGATCTAATGCTTGAGAGTGTTTCAGAATGCTTCATAATTGTGGGAGGCGATTTAGCTTCACTTTCTCCATCAGATGATACTGAAACAATTTTGCCTGTCTCTCGACTTTTTGATTCCAAAATAAATCTTCTGATAAGACACCAATCACCAAATGGTGCATTAAGTTCCTTTTTCAACTCCTCAATTACACATGAAGCAATAGCCAATCCATGGAAGTTATTTTTCCGAATAAATGTATCATACAGCGGAAAATTCTGTGAGTTCAAACCTGGAATAGCCTTCCACCTATAGCATACTTCATCCACTGTCCAACTTGTTACTGGGATATCAAGGGCCACAGAACTGCTTGCCAATGATGAACTTCCACTCTTCAATTCAGCTTTCAAGTTATGCGTTAAAGTGTCTGTCACAATTGGAGCGAACTCCACTAATTTTGGATCAAGATTCATAGCTGTGGTTGAGTATGTGATCAGGTCTCGCACAGTCAAAGAAAATGATCCAGACTTCAAAAAAGTTTGCAAAGTGTGAGTGCTTGCTTTGTCACTAGAGTGACTGTTTGATATACGAGAGGAAGATTCAAAGTATATTGAACGAATAGGTTTGTTGGACTCATAACTTCGATTTTCCACCAATGCTACAAGACAAGTTGCAGTGTAAGGCCACAGTTCAGATAACACAATCCATGATGAAAGAGAACTCCAGGAAAAGATTTTTCCATCAGCACGCAACAACTTTGCTGAAAAAGATACAACACTTGCTATGCGCTTCACCAGCTGTGGGTTAATGATGTCAGCACGATCAGCAGTAGTTAACCATTTGGTAAGATCAAAATGTTTAACATGCCTGGATCGACTGTCCATGAAGACATCACCACCACCAAATGAAGCATCATGTGAGCTCTCTGGTGGCTCTCCATTTGTTTTGTGCTTCTTTTTTTCACAAAAAAAGACAGGAAGATGAATAACATTCTGAAGATAATCTATCCCAGCAATCTGACCATTTTCATACAAAGATGATTGTTTTATTGCTTGAGACAGCAAGTTGTAATCAGCAGAAAAGATGGTAATAACAGGCTCGATGGAAAAACATGAACGCACTGCTTCCATAATCTCCAGTAACAATTTTATATCTTGAGCCTCAAGGCAATCCAGCAGTATGCACAGTCTAGTTTGAACATTGTTTATAGAATCCAGTTGTTGGATAGCTTGGCATAACTTGTGAATATGAGGTCGGTATGGAACAGATTGCTTTCCAAGGTCACGCTGAAGTTTTATGGGAGTCAAGGTAAGAGAATATAACATTTTATACAAACATTGTGCAGACAGCAGTAACAAACCACCACTAAAACAAACCAACACATAAATCACAATTGTGAGCTGTGATGGAGTTACAATAGATGCAGCATTGACCGGTGGATCTGTGGTGGACTTGAACAAGTTGTTGGGACCATGAAGTACAACAGCAATTACTGAAATTGCCAACAAAGCAAACCAAAACAGAAGAAACCACACAATTATGGGAACACAGCAAAACTGTTTAAACATCCATTGACCATTTACAGAATCTTTTTTCTTCCCAAAGCTGCGTGCCAATCGAAAGGCTAGTTTGCCATACGCATGCTCAACTGATTCTGCAACAAGTCCAACCAAATCAGACACAGCTAGTTTAGAACTAGGTGATGAGAGACTGTACCCACCAGCAAAAATGAACTTGACTTTCCTGTCTACTGACTTAGACGACTGGTGATCTGTAAAGCAAATCTGAAGCAAAAGTTTCATGTAATCTTGATTTCTTTGCAAAATAAATGCAGCCGATTCAGCCCAAGGCCATGAACAAAATTGCACACCAACATGAACAAGGAAAATAAAACTATATGGTATGAAGAATAAACACAATGAAGCAACAATACCAACAGTAATCCTTTTAGATGCGGGCACCAGGTATGCTACAAGCAAACCTACATATAATGCAGCAACAACTATGATGAAAAATGTTATCCATGAGGGCTGCAGCTTTTGCTTGACAGGGAGACCAATGAACTGCTGAACTTGGTTTTTCACCTTATCTAACATAACAGAAACTGAACTTCCCCACTTAGCAAACAGACCAACAGAGAGAGGAGTTTCAAATGCTGGATCTGTTAGCATTTCAGCAAGTGCACAACTAGATGTATCAAATGTTGCACTTTCACAAACAGCAGCTGCAGAAAACCCTTTCAACCCAAACAATGTTGGCAGAATGCGTTTCTTGTTTCGACTGTCAATATCATATGGAGTCTCACCATGTTTGTTTGCTTGGTACAGGTACTTTGCATTGCGAGGGTTGCGAAGAAGTAGCTCAACGATGGGAATATTTTGTGAACGAACTGCACAATGAATTGCAGTATCATAATTTTTATCTGAGGCGGAAATATCAGCTCCATGATCTAATAGAAGCTTGACTATTTCATATGTTCCCTCCTTCACTGTTCTTAAAAGTGGTGTTTCATGATCAAGATTCATGGCTTCAATATCAGCACTGCATGCCAGTAATTCCCTAACAATAGCCAAATTACCATGCTCACAGGCAATGTGCAAAGCTGTTTTGCAATCCTTTCCTTTGATATCAACATCAGCAAACTTCGCCAAAAGAATTTTGACAACATTCGGATGACCATGTTTTGTGGCTTTGATTAGAGCAGTATCACCTTGATGATCAGTTAAATTAAGGTAAGCACCACTTTGTAACAGTTGTGATACCATCTGCTCAGTTCCAAGTTTTGCAGCAAAGCTCAGAGCAGTGTGTCCATCTCGATCTGACTGATTGACATTCAAGTGAGGGCTTCGGAGCAATACAGACACACAGTCTGTGTAATTACCTTTCATAGCATTAAGAAGAGGACTTGAACCATTACTACCTACAATGTTTGGATCAGCTTCATAATCAAGCAAGCATTGTGCTATATCAACATAACCTCGACGACAAGCCCAGAACAAAGCAGTATTTCCAAATTTGTCAGTGTGGTTTGCCTTAGAACCTTTCTCGCATAGCATTTGCACAATCTGAGTATGACCTCTTCCTGCAGCCCAAAGCAGACAAGTCATATTATATGCAACAGTAACATGAATGTTAGCCCCTTGCAGCAGCATAAATTGTACAACTTCGCCATGGCCTTTATATGTGGCCCACATTAGGGATGTCCAACCATTTTTATCTACATGTTCAATGTTTGCCTGATATGATATAAGCAACTTTGCAATTGGCAAATTACCAGAACGACTGGCAGCAATAAGTGGGGTAAAATCATCAACATCTCGTGCAAAAACGTTTGCTCCTTTTTTTAACAACAATTCAGCAATTTCAAGGCTTCCAATTTCACATGCAATATGTAAAGCAGTTTGATTTAAATCATTTCGTTTGTCTGTTGTGTTGTGGCCTTGGAGAAAATTGTTCACAGCAACAACATTATTTTCTTCAACAAACCTGTGAATATCAGGTTCAAACTCTTGAAGTTCAATAACATTTTGATCTTCCATTTCTAATAGCACATGACTATAGCACAGACTTGTAAATGCTGTAGAAATGTAAAGCATGAAAGGTTTTTCGTATGCTTCTTATTCATCAGTGACACATTTATTACAAGGTCGTGCTTTGCTCAAGCACTACTTAGCACATAATCTTGCTCAAGTAGTTTCATTCTAAGTTTTTTAATTATGTCCAGCTATGTACTACTTTGCTCATAACATTGCACCACTACGAATAACACTCCATAATCCAGGCCTGCACAACATACTGTCCGTGAAAGCTTTCTCAATTGCAGAAAATGTTACAAAAGCTTGGCTTCGGGTATGAGCTAATTGTCATTTCAGAACTCTTTTTACATGTTACTGTATAATGAAACAGACTTTAGTGGCCCGTGGCAAACTTAAGTTGATCAATATGGCAGGCCTGCACAACTCAGAAAGCTCGAAGAGCCATTGTACTTACCATAACGCTTAGTCCCCTTGTCATTTTTAGTGACTCTGTTCCCCTGCATGAAAAGCGAGCAATAGTGAAGTCACTCCTGCTGCATCCCAAGCAAAGTAATAAAATTGTTCTGAAACATATGCCTCTTTTGACTGACAATGTTTCACTTGTTAGAAAAGATTCCTGGACACTACTTCAGCTCCTGAATGTAGGCCACAGTTTTTTACAGCAGACTCAAAGTCTTGGCAACAAAATAGAAGATATATTTTTGCTCATAACTTTGTGAAGAACTTAAATGTTGTCAATGACACTTCAGAAAATGCCCTTGGTCTGTTAACAGCGTTTAACACTGGAAAAGTAACAAGAGGTAGAAAGCAGCAAGAATATTTACCAAGCATTTTCAGTGTCCTGCAGCAAACACTATGAAACTGCTACATCTTGTGAAAGAGTGACAAAGCAAAATCTTCAAAGTGTTAGGAAACACTTGGATTTTTTCTGAGACTATGAACTAACGAGATACCATTAATTTTGTTAACTATGCACCTGAAAAACCTTTGAAAATGTACTGATGCTGCTTTTTGTTTTTGCTCAAGTGTAAGCCCTTGTGTTTTTCATGTACCATAAAACTTTTGTTTACATTATTCAGATCAACTAAAACCTAACAATGATATCTTATTTTGTATGATTTTGGTATTAGTTTTTTATGTGAACAAAAAGTAGTCAGCTTCAGTGATAAAACTCCCATGTGCAGCATTGCTTAACTTCAAATTTTTGAAAAAGCACAGAAGCATAACTTTACAATTTTACTTTGAAACAAGCAAAAATGCAAATGCCTAAATCACCTATGTCCAACCTAAATGGCCTACTGGGAAGTGTTGCCACTCTGTTGTTATGGAAAGTACTAGATTTCAGGATGAAAAAACACTATATTCATAAAAAAACACTCGATTACAAACACTTGACAGATTTGTCATATTACAAGTAAATTAGTGTTGTGCAGTACATAAGGCTGAACAATACTACGTTTTACTACTAATAGTCTTGGTAGTGGCTATAAATACAGCTGTGGATCTTGAAATTTGAAAACTTATTCAACTCATATGCCGGCTGTGATGTAACAGTAATGCAAGGCGAGTGTGCAATAGGCTTGGTAGAAACAAAGTAAATGCAAAAGATAAACCCTGAAACCCTAACCGTAGCCCTCACCCAAGGCCAGTTTTAAGCCGATTTGACCGATCTCTTCTAATCAGGCCCCGTGCCAAAGGGAGCCCAACATTCTGTCTACTTACCAAAGCAAACTTAGAATTTCTATTGAAGCCGCTTGTGTATAGCGCCTGCTTAGGGCCGAGTGTTTTTAAGTTGCTTTGAGAGACCAAAACAGTTCTCACATTTTACTAATGGTCTCTCAAAATACAGTACAAACTGGCTTTACTACCACCACCAAAGTAGGCCTACACCAAAACTTTGCTTTACAATCATCTTGCTATTCAGATGAAACAGTTGCAGTCTCTCAAAATGTCTTTGCAGTTAGCAAGGTCAAACCGAAAACTCTGGAGAGGTCCGCAGTATTTTGCAAGCATGTGATCTGTTGCCAACGAAAATCCAAGTGCAGCCTGCTACACGGTTTTTAATGCCCTAATCAAAATTCTATAGCAGGAAGTCATTGTCTTCAGTGGTATGTAGCCAAGTTTTTCACTCGTACCTTGTTAAAGCAGAAAGGGCTAAAATTTTAAAGATGTTTTCTGTTTCATTTATAAAAGCGTTTCGTGTTTGGTAGGTAAGGTTCCAATTTCATTAGTGAGGTTTGATATTTGTTGAATGTTGATATTTCAATAGTTACTACTACAGTACTTGTCTTCTGAAGGTAAAGTTTAGTTCGTAATTGCAAATGTGCGCTGCTTAGCGTTATAATAGCATTGTCTGTTTTCCCTCTCGTAAAAGTCTGATGAGGCAACCATTTGAGATTATTGGCGAAAACGTTTGAAATATACCTAGGTTTAATTATGAATGACTAATCCAGGTGCGCAAAAAATAATGGTTCCTTAAAATGTAACAGAAAATTACTAACAGTTAAGCCATTTGCAAACTAACAGAAGTGGCAATTGGTTCAAGTGAAGTAAGACTCATGATGTTCTTGTGGTAAAAATTGCATCATGAAATATTGCCAAAACAAGGGCTATAGCATCAGTATCACAGATTGGCGTTGTAATTTTTGAGATACAGCCTAACAAACTGAAAGCTCCAAAAAGTTTGAAAAGTGGCTTTTGTAGACGTTTTGAGGCTACTACAGTAGTTGCTTGTTTTGAAAAATTAAAAAGTAGGTTTAAACGTATTGGGTGATCTACAATCTTTTCATACGAGTTTCTTTAGTGTTGACAGAGAAAAATATTTTAATCTTCTCCGTGATATTCAAAAGCTGATCTAATAAGCGGCTTTTACTTTTTCAATTGGTGCTGTGGTTTTGACTGTAACCATTTTCCACGTGAAAAGTATATAGTGATAGGCAGATGTTTTGTTTTTGACTTTAAACAGTCAAAAATTTAAATTTAGGCTATTTATTAAAGAATATATTTTTTCTATAACTAAGCTAAACATTATGAGTCAAACATCAAGAGACATAGGCCAAAAATATTAGGCGGCAGCGAAGAGGCCTAAAGCTAAGGCAAAAACAGACAAGCATAAAAAAGGAAAGGTGCTTTGGACAAGTAGTTTAACCACTGAGGGTGTACCCTAAATGCCACACCACTTTGAAGATGGTGACAGCGTAGACAGCCAGCATGGTTATGTTACATCAGATAGCAGGCCCATAACCAAGGGGCACAAAAAAATTTTTGCCATCCCTGAAAAAATGCGTTGGACATATTAAAATATTGGACATAGTTCAAAAAATCTGGGCCCCTCGTCAAAAACTCTTTGCCCCTCCTGGTGTCCCAAGCTGATTACAAGCCTGTCAGATAGTCAAAATAGAAGTTTATTTACTGGAAGTGATACAAGTCAAAAATGTTCATTCTGACAAAGAAGGAACCTTGTCAGATATGTATCTGATGAGGCATGGGAGCAAGAACACTCAAAATGTGGATGAAGAAATGATCCTGCTACTTAGCCAGGTGCTATGAGTCAGGATGTTGGCACAACCCTGAACTATTTAATCGAAATAGGACCGCCTGCAATCAAAATAGAAATTTTCCACAGAAACGAGAGAGACAGGGCACGGTATTCTAAGTTTCATTGCAAAAGATTACCACCAAATGGTGAAGCTGTAGGTCATCCACGGCTGTTATTCCTGGCCTGGAAAAATACAGTATAATCTTTTGGTCTATATAATTTTACTATGTTTTCCTGTTCTCGTATTGAATAGATGGTCTGATCCTGAACCCCTGGTACAGAGGCAGGAGCCTTGTATGGGACGCGACAGTTGCGGACATCTTTGCAGAAAGTCACTACATAGTCAGTGCCACTATACCAGGGAGTGTAGCAACTGATGCTAAGAACGCCAAATGCCAGAAATACAATGACCTCCATGTCAATTACTGCTTTCAACCAGTTGCAATCGAAACCACTGGTGTGTACGGCAAGTCCACTGCCCCCTTCTTGAGCTGTCTCGCAAAGAAACTTGTTGACATTTTAGG
>Ga0210059_1006291_pt1 | contig 19082 bp, 14 predicted proteins | sample Ectturendosymbi2_FD_188042 | JGI IMG/M metagenome (GOLD analysis project Ga0210059, IMG submission 188042) | Ecteinascidia turbinata endosymbiont from Florida, USA - Sample 2 (SPAdes) (version 2) | ecosystem: Host-associated > Tunicates > Ascidians > Unclassified | place: Key West, Florida... | reverse complement strand
ACATAATATCATATCAAGTCAGTCACAGCCAAATGTCGCTTTATAGATATTTGGGAAAAGGTCTGAACTTTTTTCGTTAATGACGTTGGGCGTGGAATTAATAAAAAATGATTCAATAAAACGTCTTTTTCTAAAATCGTTCTCAAAAGCAACAATCTGAGTTTTTGACCAGTTCATTCGGTGATCCAATTCTAATGTGTGTTTAGCAAGGGCATTCTTTTCTGGATGAAAGTTTTTTATATAGTTAATGTGCTCTTTTCTACATGTGTTGAATGACCTTTTTGTTTCTCCAAAGTACTTTTGGTCGCAATTGTCACACGGTGCGCAATATACCGCACCTTGACGTTCAAAAGGGTGGACAGGATCTTTTCCATTTCGAAGTTTGTTGCCAATTGTTCGCATCGGTTTAAAAAACGCTTTGATTTTGTGATCACTTAGGCATCTATGCAGCTTTTCCAATAATCCACGATAATATGGTAGTACCACTGAGGATCGGTTCGCTGTCGTTTTCTTGGCGTTGTTCAAAATTGGTGATAGAGTCGTTAATGCAGACGGATAACCATTGTTCTTGAGTGCTTGTTGAATGCGATTGATCTCTTCTTTGTAGTTGGCTTCACTGGAGGTCAGACGTTCTGCTCTGCATAGTAATGTTTTAATAACTGCTTTTTTATGTTGTAGAGGATGGTCTGATCGAAAATTCAGATATCGGTCTGTGTGAGTTGGTTTTCTGTAAACAGTGTAGTCCAAATAGCCGGTATTTTCACGGGTTAGTTTCACATCCAGGAACACCAGAACTCCATCACTTTCTGTTTCTTTTGTAAATTTAACAGTAGGTTCAATGCTATTTAAAAAATTGAAAAATTGCTGCAAATACTCCCGTTTTATGACAACAAACGTGTCGTCTACATAACGTTTCCAAACTTTAGGTGGGTGGTGGAATTCTGACATTGCTTTATTTTCAATGTCTTCCATAAATAAATTCGCCAAAATGGGTGACACTGGTGAACCAATAGGTGTCCCAAATATTTGTTTAAAGTACTTTCTTCGGAATGCAAAATATGATGATTGCATACAAATATCCAATCCCTCACAAACGTCTTGTATTGACCAATTTGTACGTTCTTGAAAGTCATTGCATTCTGTCAGTCTTTTCTTGGCTATTTCTACTGCTAAAGTTGTCGGGATATTTGTGAACAATGATACAACGTCAAAAGACACTAAAATTTCATCGTCTTCCAATCGCAAGTTGGTAATGGATTCAACGAAATCGTTTGAATTACGTACATGAAATTCCGTGTTGACAACCAGTGGTGCTAAAATATTGACAATCTTTTTAGACAAGGCATATGTCGGCGAACCGATAAAAGACACAATAGGACGTAGTGGAATATCAGGTTTGTGGACTTTAGGTTGGCTGTATAACCTCGGTGCATGGGCATCCGAGCTTTTTAAGTTGAAGCATTCACCTTGTGTAATTTTTTGTTTATCTAAAAGCCTTGAGATGAACTTGTTCAACAGTTTTTCAGTTTTTGCAGTCGGATCTCGTTTAAGATTTTCATACGTTTCATCATTGGATAGCATTTTAATGAGTTTCTCGTCATAATCTTGTTTCTTCGTAATAACTGTCATGTTCCCTTTATCGGCCTTTATAAACAATATATCTGACAATGAACGAAGTTCTTTAATCGCCTTTAACTCCCATGGTCTCAAATTGCATTCAATGCAGTTATGACGCTTTAAGATGGAGGTAACTTTACTTCGGACAATATCAGCTTCACCTGGTGGTAGTTTCCAAATACCTTGTTCCACAGACGCAAGAATTTGGTGTTTGTTAATGTGCTTTGGTGTTATAACAAAGTTAAGGCCAAGTTGAAGTACAGAGATTTGGGCTTCGGTAAGCTGGACACTGGAGAGATTGACAACCCATCTCTTTTCTTTATTGTTACAATTTTGGATTTTGAATTAAATCAGTTATTGGATTGAACCCTTTCCTCTGCGTGACGTATTCCACAGGAGTGCAAAATCTTATTTGCTTCTTTGTAATCACTCCAAATATCAGTCAAAAAAGTCACAGTACAATGAAACTTCTAAGTTCCCGCTCGACTGCTGGCAGGTCACACCCTTGGCAGCAGGAGGATTTCCCAGGGTATTAATTAGTTATTGATTTTTGGCTGAACTTTGCAACCACTTACGCTAGATGGCCAATCAAGGGCTCTAAAGATGCAGATATTCGCTTAGTTTATTTTAAAAGAAAAAGCAAGTGAATTACCACAGTTTTTTTCTCAGGCCATAATGGCATCATCAAAAAATCACCTGACCTTGCACAGTCGTGTTGTCACACCAAAAAACGTTCAAACCCAAAAGTTCCCAGATTCTTTCAGATCAAAGCTGGGAGTCTTTCTGTTTCTTTATAGGGTTTGAACAACTCTCCAGCTCGATCGGTCAGCAAGTTATGACTGAACAAAGTCCAAGCCACTATTGTGGCTTTGTAGTCTGTAAGGGCTTAAGATTGCCAGCATCTATTATTATGTATGTTGAGTGGGTATTTTCGTTTTGAATCTGTGTAAATTGGTGTAGTTCACTAGTGGAAACATTTAGAGAATGAAACAAAGTATGGTGTTATCTTTCCCCACCCAAATTTTCTGTATCTGCCCTTGTATGTATGTAGTCAACATCATATGCTTCTGCACACCTTTAACTGACACTGTTCTTTAATCTATATTTCATTTCCTGCAGGTAACTCTTTCACTATGACAGAGTAGGAATATAAAAATTACCATACACATAAGAAAGTTTGTGTTCAAGCTCCACATCAGATGGTTAAAGCACAAAGGGTAGTGCAAATAAAGAAACAGAAGAGGATGAACAAGATCTTAATAAAGATCTGGACCAGGTGTGGGCAAATATGTTCAATAGACAAGTCATGTGCAGAAAACCAAAAACACCAGTGAGCTGCAAAATTGGTTTGTTATGCAAGTTTTACATAATGACCTACAGGAATTGAAACGCAACAAATGCATTATCAATACTGGGTTTCTGTTTGGTTTGCTGGTCTCTGAAAATCTGGGCAATGTGTTGTTAAAGCTGTCTAAATTAATTCTCCAAAGTGTTCATTTGTTCGGCTTGCATGATGTTTTGATTTTTTGAACTTCATAACAGACATAATAAAAATTCAAAGCAGTATGTTGTGCTAAATACAGGAATGAGTGGTACACTGGCCTTTTAAGTTCCAGGTATTTACTTGCTTGACATGTCACCAGAACTAAACAGTAGAATTGCATTGAATGAAATTTTTTAGAGCCAGATGTTCTTGCATTTTGGTCTTTTTCGTTTCTACAGCAGCGTTAATTATCAAATCGCTTAGATTCCTGGGAAATTAACCTTACGAACTTGTGTAAACATATTGATAAATGAAACAAACATTAAAATGAGGTGACAGCTCGCTTTCAATTGGAAATATTGCTATTCAGCTGGAAGAGCCTACATGTGCCCACTGATTGATCTAGACCAGTGGTTCTTAACCTTTTTGTCTGCCACACCTCGCAATTGTCCTTTGTTCTATCTCCCTGACTTTTGATAAGTAAATTGGATGGAACACTTTTTCGTTTAAAAACTTTCCATGTTGCAGAACGCATAAAGGTTTCCCATCCCCGGTTAAGAACCACTAATCTAGACAGTGAGACTTAGAGTATACTAAGCACAGAGCCATACTAGCCAGAACTTTGTGCAATTCCAGTCCAGAAACTTATGAACAGAACTCTACATGTGAAGTGGGATATTCGAGGAATCTGCCTGCCATGCTGTGTTTTCGTAACTCTGTGAGGATTCTGACTACATGTATCAACATATAAGTGATGAATTACCACAAGGACAAAACAGCCTAATTTGTTCAAAGCATTTTCTAGGAAATTGATTTTGCATCAATTCACATCTTCAGTCCTGTAAATTGTAAACGAAAACTCACAGGTGAAAAGATGAAATACTAAAACAAGACTTCTCCAGTTTCAAGCACAATGTACGGCTTTTACAATAAAGATATTACATACAGACTGTCAATTACACTTAAATCACATGCCATGACTATTGTACTGTTATAACGAACTAAAAGTGTAAGATAATGTGACACACTAGCGTCAATTGTAAAAAGTCAGCTGCAATCCAAAATGCACACTGCAATTATCACTGAAACTAGGAGAGTAAGTTGCACCAATTGTCAGAAGGCTGGTTTGAAGCAGCCAATTTGGATGAGTCACACAAAGTACTGTTCAACTGCATGTGTTATGTACAGTGACTGGCCAACAGTTTATAATTTTTCTTACTCTAATATCTCGGAAAGACTGGTTTGTAAAATATGCACGGCTTCATTTTGTCAGCCACACACAGAGCCTGGCAAAAGGGGGTCTGTCGTGGAAGGGCAGTTTTTGATAATACTTTTCAGAATAAAACCTAATTTTTACAAGTGTCCTGAACATGGTGCTGAAAAGATATGTAGCTTGTCGAATAGTAATCAACAAACGTCAGCCATGCAGCAACGAGAACTCTGTCTATCCAAACATATGTATACTTATAAAATTGATGCTGATAATCACCTGTACATATGCATCTGTAGAGTTCTCTCTATCAGGATGGAGGTTGTTAAAAATTATATACTTGCGAAATCATTGCGGAGAAGAACGGTTTAGTACAATTGCTCTGATTTTATATCGTGATGTGAAAGTGAATTATGAGAAATTTGCATGAGATTTTTTGCGCAGTAAACAATGTTGTCAACTTTTCATTCTGAAAAGGCTGTTTTCAAAATACTATGCTTAACTAATACTTTGTTCAGATAATGTGACAAAAATTTGAGGCTCGCTGGTGTGCCCCCCTTTTCAGGGGGGTTCGGTAGGATTAGCCCCCAAACAAAGTACCAAGACCCCCAAATGAAAATATGAAACACTAAATCAGTACACTTTTTATCATATTTTCAATGTCAAGCCCCCCTATTAAAGTCTTCCTAACAATGGTTCTGCATCCTTCAATATGAGAAATTTCTACTTTCTGGTAGGCTAAGGCTAAAATCCAGCAGTTTCCACGTGTTTTTGTGTGGGAATATCTCTGCTGATGATTGCGCTAAAGAGCTGTTCAAACCCTTAAAAGGTTCAGCAAGTCTTTGCATCTGCAATGAAAAAAATTTTTTGGTTTTGGGTTTCAGATTTTTTGTGAGTGATGTCATAAGTGGAGTTGTTTTGGGCCGTTTTGGCCCACTTCATCTGGCCCTAGGCCTAAACTGCTAGATGGTAGTATTTCGCTGCAGTTTTTATTGGAAACTAAGCTACAATCTGAGTCTTTTGATAGTTTGATTGACTTGCTGGGGTTTCTGGTTCAAATGTTATGATCAATAATTAACAAAGTAATTAATCCCATAATTAGATAACTACTTCGTTTATTTTATATCATTACTTTTGAACCAGAAATGCTAGAAAGTCAATTAAAGTCTAAAAAAAACGCAGATTCTAGCCTAGTTTCCAATAAAAACTTCAGCGAAATATTTCCATCTGGCACAGAGGTGGGCAAACTATGGCCCGCGGGCCACATGCAGCCCGCGAGGGCATTTTGTGCGGTCCGCAGGGCAGTCACATGTACATAGATAGTACATATTTCGAGTCTATGTTAAAGTAATTTTATCAATTATATTAGAATTATCAAGTTTTTTCCACATGTTTCATTCGAAACCGCATTTTTACTCCACGGGAAGTGACTATTGTTACCTTCATTTTATGGCAGCCCATGTAAAAAATTTTTAAGTTTTCAAATCGATTATTGATGTCATAAATGTAATACGAGCATGCGGCCCTCGATAGCAATAAAATTTTCAATGTGGCCCTCCGTAGAAAATGTTTGCCCATCCCTGATCTAGCCGTTGAGCCCACACCAGGTTCCAAGGCAAAAATGGCCAAAAACCTACCTTACTTATGATGTCACTCAAAAAAAAAACGAAACCCAAAAAAATTTTTTTTTTTTTTTTTTTTTTTTGCAGACTCGAAGACTTGCCAGGTCTTTTGAGGATTTGAACAGCTCTCTAGCCCAATCCACTGAGGAGCTATGGGGTTGGTAAGGCAACCGAAATATACCTGGTTTTTCCTCGATTTCCAAGTACAATATATTCGTAGAACGGCAGCCAATGTGTTGAGTGGAAACTAACCTATGACACACTAAAATCAGACTTCTTGATTCATTAGGCTTTAATCAACTAATGCCTGAGTCAGGCATTACAAAGAAACGCTGCGCAAACTCCCACACAAACGACCAGTATGAGCTGGAAATGTGGAATGACATGCATCAAGGCACGGCAGTCGTCAACAAAACAAGAATGTGAACTGCGTAATCATGAGCGCGGGCAATCAAGAGAAGCACCTGCGCCGTTTTTAATTACCACACAACACTTGGAGTGACGCGGAAGTAGGCCAAAACCTTATTTAATCCTATTGCAACCTAGTAGGTGTAAACAGCAGTAAAACTTGGCTGAAACTGCAAAACCAAACAATCACGATTTGAGACTATCATCTCGCCATGGAGCAAAATCAGTAAACCTCACTTAATAAATCTGCCGCTTAGAAAATCCAAATTGAGTTGGAATGGAATTTTAACATTGAAAAAAGGAGTAACCGGGGTCTGCTGTATTGCAAAACAGCTCTGCGTCTGTCTGGCAGTGTATATGCTTCTGACAGCTTTGCTTGCATTGGAGCTGGCACTGATAGTGTATGAGATTATAAAACACGTGCATTTGACGCAATATCAATTTAGATTGTTCACAAAACGTAGATTGTATCAGGTCATTGTGGAAGCGCTATTTGACAAGACAGCAAATATTTTGTTTCGCTTTAATACTGTACAACTTTAGAAGAGAAATGTTATTGCTTGTTTCAAACCACCTGCGTTAGAGACCTGCAGTGGCAGCTTTCGATATTCGATCAGTTTGAAATGTGAGTACCTATGATATACTTGCGAAAAGGGGCTTGTTATGACAGTCAAACAGACCCCCTAGATGCACCCCTGGCATCACAGGTGGTGTTCTATGCTGTGCATGTGCTACAGCTGCAAATTAACACTTTTGCACCCGGGAGGATTCGGGGATTTTCGGAAGAAAAAAAAATGCCTAAACGCACATGGCTTTGGGCGGGAATATCTCCGCTCCTGTATGGGTTACGGACCTGGTCGAAGCGTCAAAAGACGTGGAAGTCTTCTAGTCTCCACTTAAAAAAACTTTTTTGCTTGGGGTTGCGGGTTTTTTGTGAGTGACGTCATAAGTGGAGGACTTTTAGGCCACCTTGGCCCACTTTGCCTGGCCCTGGGCGCCAACCGTTAGGCGGTAGTATTTCGCTGAAGTTTTTACTAGAAACTAAGCTACAATCTGAGTCTTTTGATACTTTGGATGACTTGCTTGGGTTTCGGGTTCAAAAGTTGTGATGTAAGTTAGTAAAAATATTTGACTAATTAGCTAATTCATTTGTTTATTTTAGATCATAACTTTTGAACCAGAAACGCCAGAAAGTTGATCAAAGGCTGAAAAGACTCGGACTAGAGCCTCCTAGTTTCCAATGAAAACCTCAGTGAAACACTTTGGCCTGGTGGTTGGGCCCTAGGCCAGGCAACATGAGCCAAAATTACCCTAAAACTACTTCACTTATGACGTCACCCACATAATATCCTCACCCCCTAACCAAAAAAATTTCTTTTCGAGTGCAATCTAGAAGACTGGCCAATCCGTTTGAGCCATTGAACAGCTCTCTAGCACAATCAGCGGAGGAGCAAGGGCGTTGGTAAGGTAACCGAAAACTGATGTTTTTTAGGCTGAAATCGAAGTACAAATATATCGTACGCCGGCTCTCAAAGTGTTAAAAAATATAGATTTTGCAAGGTGCTCAGACACCTCATCCATTGCAAGTCATTTTACAAATTGGAAAAAGGCCCTGGAGAAATTCAAAGCACATGACATGTCAGCTACACATAGACTGCCTCTACATAAAGTTGAATTTGCAAGGAAAAGTCTTTTAGTGGATGCCCAGTAAATAACACGGTGTGAGAACATGTGATCTGGGGAACACAAAATACTGCATATCATGAAATATTGCATGACTCCTTTCAATAGACCAGTGGTTCCCAACCGGTGGGTTGCGACCCAAAGTGGGTCATGGAGGAGTGGCTGTGGGGTCATGAACAACAGCCTCAATAGTTTGATTAAATCAGCTTCGTAAAGTAACTGTCCTACTGTGAATACTTGCTAGCTGAAATTCTAACAAAGCACAACTGAGGTTTTTATTGTTATAATTCCATTTCACATTCATTATTTATTATTCGTTTTGGTTCAAACTCATGATTCCAGCAAAAAGTAGCATATACAATACTTGCCAAAAGGCTGGATCTTACCAGCAGGCTTAACAAATGACAATGATGTGTATTAACGTTCAAAGTAACTTTCTGATATAGTATCTTTTGCAGTTAATTTGCTTCAAACAAATTGTTGCATCCAGAAGATCGTTCTCCTGCATTTCCTGCAACACAAACTGGACATAACAATTGTACATTCATTTTCTGAATGAAATGGTTATGTTATTCATGTCTGAATGTGTTTGCATGTATGAAAACTTGTTCTCTGAAAAATCCATGATGCAGTTCTGGTGTGTTGTTGTGCAGCAATCATACCCAAACCTAACCAGGCTCCCCTTTCATACCCAAACCTAACCAGGCTCCCCTTCCATTGTTTGCTTCCATTTGTTTCCACCTACCTCTGTGAGCAGTGGTGGATATTAGGGGAGGCAAATGAGAGACAGTCACCTTGGGCCCCCTTTTTTCAGAGATGCCGTAGGCACCCTTTGAGAGATTCGCACTTAGTTTTTGCCTGATTTTGTTTTCAGTCATAGACCAAACCAAAACAATTAAGTCAATTCAGTCGTAATGTCCAAAAAGGTAGGTTATAGTGAATACTATTTTTGTGAGTTTCAATCCTTTACAGGGCAAATGACTGAAAGGTCTCAGCGAAAAAACAGGTTTTTGCATTATTCTATTAAAAAGCTTATGAACCACTCTATAGCCACATTTAGTAAGATCTTAAGCTTGTCATACGTTCTTCAAAATAAAGCAACAAATATGTGCCAATGGGGCCCCTCATTGTTTTAGGGAATCTTTCTGAGAATTTGCTTCAGGTGCCTATATTCTAGTATCCACCCCTGTCTGCAAGACTGGATTTTGACATACTAAACACACATTGTCCACATTACAACAAAAGTCAAGGAATAGGCTGCTGGAGGTTGAGAATGACATGAATTCAGTTCTCACCAACACGCCCCTAAGAATTTCAAGACAAGTTGCACAGATGCAAGCTCAGTTATCTCACTGATTAGCATATGTGTTGTCTGTTTTGCATAAGAATTTAAATACAGTGAATATAACATGTGAAATGGCAGTGCTGTAGTTTTTTTTCTGGCCAAAATAAGATAAAACCACACATTACTAAAAAAGAAAAACAGTAAAATTATACAGACCATGATGGAGTACTGCCATTGTGTGTGTGTTCGACCAGGCACATAGCACCTCCAAATTGGGTTGGGCAGACAGAGGTAAAGACAGATTACAAAAAGGTTTTACAGTAAACAGTAATACAGTAGTGTTGGGTACATGAAAAATAAACAAAATGAGGTAAGTCAGGATGGCTGAAAAGGGGAGCAAAACAATACTGCACAGAGGATTTACAGAAAACATAAAAAACATACTGAAGACAATGAAGCTCACAGAAAACACAGACATTCAGAAGGCGATGGCTATACATTGAAGAGAGGCAAGTGACGGGCAGGAACACTGGTTAATACACTGAGGGTGGCTAAAATCAGATCAAACTTGCACACAGGCCAATATGCTGGTGGTGTTCCTTCTGACCACGGCCAGAGACAGGCGCTGGTGGAGCCACTGTCGCTCCCTGGGTTCGCCTGAAATGTCAACGAGTTTGTTTGCGAGACAGCTCAGTACAGGTAACTTAGCATGCCATTGGCTAATAATGAGAAGAAAGGAAATATTTTACTTTGAATACTTTCAAACGCAATGTTAGCAATCATGTATCTAACTGACTCTCATCCAAGAACCATTGATGACGTTCTCCCATGTCAGTTTTGTGCCCTATTCAGGGGATCTGTTTTTAGTTATTTTGCAATTATTGGCACCTAACATTTCTTTATATTGCTCTAGCAGTTAAATGAAAAATATTTGGTAATTATATTGCTATATTTGGCAATGTAGGTAGCTGGTTGATATTGATAGCAATGTTGGTTTGGTTTTGAGATGCGACACAGCTACTACACAGGGAACAAGTTTAGCAGAGTTGGATCCCATTAGCGCAACATCAGCTATTTTTAACAAGACTGTTACCAGTTTGCAAGTGTAAGAATCACTTAAACACGCATGGAAAAAGTGTAACAAAGGTCATGGAATGTCATGGAATTTGGTTTTGAATATTGTGTGGGAACCCTGATTTCATTTCTCTTGAAAAAAGTGGACATGCAATCCAAAAAGAAGGTGTATGGTAGCCCTATTAGCAATGCTGCTCGTATGTGACCTGTGCAAAATTGAGTAAGACAGACGCAAAATCTTCCAGAAATGAGTGGAGACGTAAACTAATGCGTTCTACCTTAGCCTTGCATTCACTAGCTTCAGATACCTGAGATCTACTTTTAGGAAACCAATAAGTGTAGTTGTTGTTTCGTCACAATATCAAACAATATCCAAGTGAAATACTGCTGTCTGGTCAACCGATATAATAACTAGCATCTACAAACAAACTTTCCTCGCTAAAAATGAGTAAGTGGCATGTACATGTCACACATATGGCTAAACACATGAATATGGTGGGGGCCTGGGCCGCCCCTAAATCCGGTGCTGACCAGAACAGCAAGCAGAAACCGGAATTACAAACAAAAATACAGCAAAAAGAACATGCCAATATGGCCAGCCAGGCTGAGTGTGAAAGTTGTTTCCAAGATACAATGTCTTGATTTTCACCTTCATTTTTAGGTGCTCTGGTTAACGCCTCTGCTTTAATGTTGCTGCTTGAAAGTTTTGCTAGAAAAAGCGATTCAGTCACGGCGTATTAGCTAACACTGGCAGATCCTTGCGCTTTTTCTTCTTTGCGCTTTTCATAGCTCCTGATGGCATTACAGATTTCGACATCGCTCAAGCTAAACACTGCAATCTCGTTTGCTGCTCATTCATTCTACGAATCGACTAATTAAAACATTTTCTGACGGACCACACAATAACTTGTGGTGTAAATGGCTTGAATAGCTTCACATGTTTATGATGTAACACAACGATAGCAACCATCAGAAAAAGTGCGTTTCCATCATTTGTTACCCTTTATAACGAAACAAAGGTGCATTTCGGCTGCGGCTAACTCAAGATTTCACCAGAAGTCCGCCATCATTGATACCAGTGTTGCCACTTCTGATATTTTAACATAACATCAGATGTGATGTTCTCAGATAAATTTCTGATGTTTTGGTGACAAATCTGATGTTGACCGGGTTGTTTTTTTGTTTTCCACATTTCCTCTCATTTTAGGACGAAAATAAGTTAGATTCATGATTTTTAAGTTCCTTTCATCAACCTCTCACCCTGATGTGTTTGGTTGTTGTTTGAAACTAAAGAAGCTCTATTCGCTGCATTGAAACTAACATTTTACGTCAATTATAAAGGACTTCTCCATTTAATGCCGATACTTTGCTCTGTTTCAGACTCAACGAAGTTAATCTCGCTTTGTTAGGTTTGTTAATAGAAGCATTTAGCTTATATGAAACTACAGCATAAAAATTTGGTGTTATCTGATTTAAAAAAAGGCAACAATCTGATGTTAACGAGACTGACCCCAGAGGCAACATTGATTGATACTAAACAGCAGTCAGCAACCACTAGCTTTAGCATGCAAATACTAACGTTTTCGTGACATTTGCGCAGTAGGCGTGATGCGCGAGTAGATATACCCATGCCAAAAGAATGATTATTAGGAAAAAGTTAACAGCGAAATCAAATAAATTTGCATTGAACAAAGCCGAAAATACTTACAAGCTATTCAGTAGCAATTACTAACACTAGCAGACACTCACTCGTGTAGAGAAATCAGTTGCTGTTGGGAGCCCTGATACTTAACACAACATAGGAATATAATAGTGGAGTTATATTCTTGTATCACTTCTGAATCACGAAAATTTTTCAAATGAGTATTTTATTTGAAACAAATAAATTTCATCATGGGGGCCTGGGGCAATTGCCTCTGTTGCCCCCCGCTTAATCCGTCCCTGATAAACAGGCTTTTATTTTGATTATAAGTGTGAATGATTACCCTATTTGTATCAAATAGTACTCCTGAGTGTTGACATTACTTATTGCCAGGCTCATTACTTTAAGTTATGTATAACAGAAAATGCCATTATATATATGTGATGACACTGTGTCAAAGTTTGGAATGCTGATCATGTTTCTGAACTGTAGTGCCATGTGCAGTAACAATTTGAGTATGGGATTGATTTGTAAACCATATGAATGAATAAAACAAAGAGTTATTAGTGTTACTTTTAAAACACCTCTAAAACTAATATTGCAAATCTGTGTTTATAAAGCTTGACAGCAGCATTGACTAGTAGGCCATATTGGATGTTTGTTTCACAACAAGCTGTTCCCTCACATGGTACAACAAAATTGCACCCATTTAATTCACCAAAATTTGTTCAGTACTGTTCACGGGACCAACTGCCCACATAACACTGGCTTTGAACCAGTATTATAAAGATCACTTGCACTGAATTTGAAATCTGTCTTCTGGTGATTTCATTTGGTTTGTTTGTTTATCATGAATAAACAAAATAAGGTGCAGAAGATGTACATCAAGTGTTTGAAATTAAACCTGGTGGCAATTGCTACAAATAAAAATGAACAATGGAAAGAACAGCACATCATGTATATGTTGTTTTTTATTTATGCATATTCTATGCCTGCCAACAATTGTGATGTCAAAAGGGAATAGGAATGAAAGAAACAAAACATGCCATTGGTGTTCAGTATTTTTAAAGAGTTGAAATTGGATAATACTGGAATTAGGACATGGAACTGGAAAGTTGCAGATATCTTGCAAAAATATTTGTGGATGTGTCTGTGATATCTGCATACAATATCTGTAATATTGCTTTACTTATTTGCTTGGATTTCTTGACTAGGACTGAGTCACTTACTGCTGTGTGTCAAATATTAGTGATATTAACAGCTTTTGTAGAGAAAACTGCTTGTAATCAAAAATTGAATTCATACGAGTTAATTGCCAGCAGTATGGTGTTTCAGGACACTGTTTTTGTTGTTCAAGAAGGTGATTGTTTTTGTCATTTTTTCTATCAACCACGTGTTTCAACAGAAAGTCTTTTGTTTCACAGGACACACTCATGATTTTGCGCAAAAATTTGCCCTGCCAGTCACGACCAAGTTGTTTAACTCCAACGTATTTTGGGTGAGTTTGTGAATGGATAAAGTCAAAAGCAATTTTGTGTTTCATAGTGTTTCACTTTTAATGATTGCTATAAATTTCTTTGCGTTTTTTGCAATTGGGTTTCTGCAACAGCTGCCAATGCCAGAAGCTGATGTACTAATCTGTAACCAGGGTTGCAGAGTCGGAGGTAAAATGTCTGACCTTTCCAAATTTCTGACTCTGGCCTTTCCAAAATCTCCGACTCCGACCTTTTTGAAATTTTCCGACTCCGACTCTTTAACATAACATGAATGAAGTTGGACTGTCAACAATGTTGTAGCAACTAGCAATCAATGGAAATCATGGTACACAGCAAGAATTCTCAGTTTCCATAAAAATTTCAAAAGAAATTGTACCATTTCAACAAGCATGAGTTAGGTTTCCTAACTTAGAAGTGCAATATATAAAATGATTCAATTGGGCTTCCAGAGTTGGAGTCAGATAAAAAAATCAGACTCTGACTCCTAATGATCTTAGGAATCTGACTCCACTCCAAAATTTCTGGCTCTGCAACCCTGTCTGTAACACCACCTATCCATCAGCAGTCCTTACATTGCTTCCGTAATAAGTTTGCAGTCCATAAAAGGTTTCTCCATATTATGTAGGTCTATAGAGGTGTACAGAACGTAATTGCATATTAGTTTGTTGCCCCCCTAGTGTGATCTATATATTTGAATATTTGACATTGCGAAGTTAGACAAGGTTATGCCATCAAAGAGCCATAAATGCTGAAAAGTAATCAATCTCCATGACATTGAAGTTAGCATTTGAGAGAACGTTTGGCACTTTTGTGGGATACAGGGTCTTTCATATTTTGGCACGATAAGTTATTGACACATCCAAACTAAAAGTACATGGAAAATAATGTATGGAATGTATGAAAATATGGAAAATTACGTATGGAAAAAAATATGCAAACACAATTTTTGGAAGTTGATGGTTCATTTGTAAAATAAATTACTCTGAATAGTGTTGTGTAAAAAACTCCCTGTAAATACAAATATTGTGTATTTTAATAAATTTTAGGAAATAGCTATAAGTTAATATCAAGAATGTGGACAAATTGTGGATTCTATTTGCATAAGGTTGTAGGACTGATGATGCGTAATATTATATGAAATTGATTTCCTACTAAAAATTTGCTGATTTGAAATTCTTCACCTGTGTTGAGACTAGTTTCTTGAAATTATGTTTTGGAAATTTATAAATTGCAAAGAGTTGGTGCACACTGTAACTTTTAGAACCAGTCCTGATTGTTGTTGGTTGCACTCCAGGTGGTGAAAAAAGCTGTAGAGTTGATGCAGTGAAACATGAATGACACACACATGTTTAAATCAATTGTTTGATTTATGTCTGTGTAATTGTTGTTTTTCATTGCATTTAAAAAGTAATTACTACTTGATTGTTTTACCTCATAACCTATGTTGAGAATGATGATCTATGCTTGAGACCTCATCCTTAGCTTTCAGGTTTTGTGCATTCGAGTTTTGTCTTCATGGTGATATTGACAACGCACAATGAGAACAACTGTTTGATCAGATTTCGTGTTTTTCTACAGTAGGCAGAACGACATAACACTCTTAACACTTTGAGAACCGGTCTACGATATATTCGTACTTCGATTTCGGCCTAAAAAACAGCAGCTTTCGGTTGCCTTACCAAAGCCCTAGCTCCTCCGCCGATTGCGCTAGAGAGCTGTTCAGTGGCTCAAACGGATCGGCCAGTCTAGTAGATTGCACTTGAAAAAAAAATTTTTTGGTTGGGGGGTGCGGATTTTTTGTGAGTGACGTCATAAGTGAAGTAGTTTTAAGGTCATTTTGGCTCATGTTGCCTGGCCTAGGGCCCAACCGTTAGGCCAAAGTATTTCGCTGAAGTTTTCATTGGAAACTAGACTTGAGTCCGAGTCTTTCGAGCGTTTGATCAACTTTCTAGCGTTTCTGGTTCAAAAGTTATGATCTAAAATAAACAAATGAATTAGCTAATTAGTCAAATATTTTTACTAACTTACATCACAACTTTTGAACCCGAAACCCCAGCAGGTCATCCAAAGTGTCAAAAGACTTGGATTGTAGCCTAGTTTCCAGTAAAAACTTCAGCGAAATACTACCACCTAACGGTTGGCGCCCAGGGCCAGGCAAAGTGGGCCAAGGTGGCCTAAAAGCCCTCCACTTATGATGTCACTCACAAAAAACCCGCACCCCCAAGCAAAAAATCTTTTTTTGAGTACAGACTAGAAGACTTGCCGTGTCTTTTGTGACTTTTACTGGGTCTGTAGAGCATGCCGGACTAGAGAAATTCCCACGCAAAGCCACGTGCGTTTAGGCGTTTTTTTTCCGAAAATCCCCGAAATCAAGCAGACGCCAAAGAGTTAAACTTCTTTGGGAATATGAAAAAAATAAGTATATATAATATTTATGTTCCCATGTTTCTGATGTCAGTTAATGAATAAATAGTTTGCTTATTTGAACAAAAGTTGTATTTGATGAAGATTTGCAAACCTCATTCAAAATTTCCAAACCTCATTCAAACCATAGTTAATTTGTGTGGTACAAAAAGATTTATGGACAGATAAGCACACCTTCATCAAAGTATGTTGCAGAAACCATAGTTGAAAGCGATCAGCCTTTCTCATAGAGGTACTGCCTCACTACTATTAAAAAGATTTGCATAAAGAAACAATGAATAACTGATTTTCTTAAAATTGCTTTGCATTGCATTTCCAGTGATGATGGTTACTGGGATCCAGAAATGTGGCATCAAGCACTTCTACCAAGCTCCTCTGCTGATGATGGTGGGTATTTGTAAATTGCATAGTAAAGCATAAGTGGAATTCCATTGAGTACTTTGATTTGCAGAGGTATTCCGTTAGGTAGAATGTATTCATGTCGTGCTCACACTTATTTTTGTGTATTGACTTGGCAAGTATGATATTGAAGTTGATATGATAATGTCATTTGGTTTACCATCATCTCAGTTAAGCTCTGGCTGTGACATCATATATTTCCGCTATGCCCTACCTGTCAGAATATTACTTACGTGTTCTGTTCTGTGTGTTAATAAGATGGCTTTCAAAAGTTGAGAAATGTTATTGTGCAGTCGTTCGACTTACCTCTGTTTGACAAGACAAAGAATATAGAGTAACAAATATGCATATTGCTATGGAAGGCTATGCAAGGAAACCGTGTACTATTCCTGGGTTTAATGAATTTTCATTAGGGCAGTCAAATGCATGGTGCTGCTTTCTGTCTGTGTGTGTGGCAGAATCTTTAAGAGAAGAATGATCTCTATCAGAAATTCCAAAGAAGGTCTGGGCAAGAGTTAGGATCACTGAGTTTCCAAGTCATCAGGGACTTCATAAGGATTTTTCCAGAACTTGCCACTTCGAGTAATAACTTTTAAGAGCTGAAAAAACATTATTCAAGGATGGCGTCCCGCAAAGTAGTTTATTTTCTGTCTAAAAACCTGAATTTGTCCAACCTGTATGTTGCACTGCTAATGCAAGATAAAGTTAGCTCGTTTACTTTATCTTGCAAAAGAAATGTCCCACACCATGAAGTTTGCAGGTAGTTTCTTGGTGAGATGTGTGAAGCAAGTATATGGAGCTACAGATGTTATGCCTACTAATAAAGATTGTATTGGTGTCAACAAAACTTTCCCTGGAGCAATGTGAGCAATTTTTGTAGACACTCAAAGCACTGATGATGCTCTTGGAGACAGTGATGTTGTTCTTGGCCCACAAAGGAGAAGTTTTCAAGGTGGTTGCCATGTGTCGTCAAAACCCAGCAGCGGTAGAAATTACTTTGGTTCGAAAGCATCTGGGGGTAAGTGAGTGCAAAACTTTTCATGATTGTTTGATATCGTATTTAATTCATGTTTAATGTGATTCCAGATCAGAGCATTGGAAAATTGTCCCATCATCCAACACAGGATCTGCACCGGCCACCGTTGAAACGTTTGCATTCATATCAGAACCATCACTCTGAATGGTTTGTGTGATTTGGTAGACATTTGTTGCTGTGATATTGATATTAAGCCACTCAAAACTCATATAATATGCTGACTGTCAATAATCATGCCCTCAAATGTGTTAAGAGTAAAATATCAATCTCAGTGAAAAACACTCAAACACTTTTTATAAGTTTTCCAAGTAGCATAAGTTATATTATCTGGATACCTCTTGATAAGTCTTTAGTTATGTTTTGTTTGAGGGTTGAAACACGGCTTACATTGCTGCTGAACAAGCAAAGTTGAAGTTCTGATTTTGTTGGACAATGTTCAGAAAATGTCTCAGCTGATGAAAAAATTCCATTTCTATTTATTGTCCAACAATATCGCTAGCTGGAGATGAAAGTACATAACCTGTGTTGAGATTTAAGGCTGTTAAAACACTAGCCTTCCAGTGTCGTCTGAAGGCCTCAAGTCTGGTATAAACAGATAGTCCTTAGCACTATGGGTCTGTGGTCCTGTGGAGGTAGACATTAGCTGCTGCTGTTGTCAACTTTTTGAATGAAGCCAAGTGAATGATGGCTGAGAACAAAAAGTGTGGAAGGATGGGTGGAACAACCAAGCACCTGTTTGTTAGTATATTTCCCATATTTCTCGAATAAGATTTGACTGACCATTATAACTGTGCAGAAGTGAATGTGTTTCGAGCCACTCACAGAAGTCTGAGCTGCAGTGACAACTTGCCAGCCTAGATTCAGGTGCTTCTCAAACTTCTTGTACCCCTCTTAAATTTTTCAAAAAATTGTATCACCGACAAAGAGTAACTGGATTTTCAGTAAGTTTTTATTCCAGTGGGGAAGTTAAACATAGAGCAAAAAAGGGTTATCATCATCCAACACTCAAAAGGGTGCATAAACACTCAGTTTGCCGTAAAATCTTTTTTAATCAATTGAAACATTTGTGCTAATCATAATGTTTCCGTATTCATTTGTATATCTGTACTGCGAATTGCTCAGTTTGAAAAAGTAGAGTTTAAAAGTGATCACACTTGGGTCCATTAATTCTGAATCTACCTTTCCACCAAAGCATTGCTGCGACCCACGTTGAGAAACACTGTTTTAGATACTTTCCTTGTTGCTTGTGTATTACAAACTAGTATCATCCACTTCTGGTAATCCAACCAAGTGGTATGTGACATTTGCAGTTCTAAATGTGGCACTTCATAATTATGGCCAAGAATATCCCAAGAATTATGGACGAAATGGATAATATAAGACTTTAAAGGGTGAAGCAAATATTGCGCTGTTATAAAATATTACAAGTTAAAAGCTCATCTCTAATGAACGGCTTTGATGAATTGTGAGGATGTCGGTGAACATTCGCGATACCCCAACTGCACCTCCCCATGTTCGCGATACCCCAACTGCACCGCCCCATGTTCGGGATACCCCAACTGCACCTCCCCATGTTCGGAATATCCCAACTGCACCTCCGCATGTTCGGGATACCCCAACTGCACCTCCCCATGTTCGGGATACCCCAACTGCACCTCCCCATGTTTGGGATACCCCAACTGCACATCTCCCATGTTCGGGAT
>Ga0210059_1006290_pt1 | contig 19084 bp, 8 predicted proteins | sample Ectturendosymbi2_FD_188042 | JGI IMG/M metagenome (GOLD analysis project Ga0210059, IMG submission 188042) | Ecteinascidia turbinata endosymbiont from Florida, USA - Sample 2 (SPAdes) (version 2) | ecosystem: Host-associated > Tunicates > Ascidians > Unclassified | place: Key West, Florida... | reverse complement strand
GACCTGCTGGGGTTTCAGGTTCAAAAGTTGTGATGTAAGTTAGTAAAAATATTTGACTAATTAGATATTTAGAGAAAAATATATATAATATTGTAAATATCTTGAAAAATACTGACAGCAGGAGAAACAAGACGCCAAATTCGGATTCAGCGGCCAAAAATTATCCAGAAAACATCCCAACCTTGACATAAAAAATTTTTTGTTGCGTATTGATGTTAGTTTTTGGGAACTATTTAGTCGCGTTTCGTACAAAAAATTGAATGGTTGAACAGGAGATGAGAGGTTGGTCATTGACTCGCTGCAAACTACAAACTTCACATTTTCCGCTGTGACGTGCTGGAAAAACATTCTCTGATCATTTTCAATGCCCTTGTGATGCAATAAATTCCTTCCAGGGCAAAGTGCCCGCATTTATTGTTTCGAGTTTTTGGGATATTTGTCGTTATGTAACTAGTGGCGTAACCAGCCCAGAAATTTGGGACGGGCAAATCTTTCGACTTTAAGCGGTCAATAGTATTTTGTTTTCGACATCGCCTCTTAAAGCACAAAATGACAAGAAGCGCTAGAAATTTGGGGGGATGGCTCCCTTTCTACGCTTATGCGCGTACCCCAAGCGTTTTTTCGGGGAGGGAGTTGTGCTTGTTTTCGAAATGATTATCCTTTTTTCGACCTTCAAGTTATTTTTTATTGTCAAATGGCTGATAATCAATAGCATTTTGTTTTCAATAATTGGTGATTGATAGAATGCGACCGATTGGCGAGTATTTTTGTAAACAAATTTTGCCCTTTTGGGTAGACAATCGTGATGTGTGATAAAAATCGGAAAATTTTCTGAAAATAAACAACTTTCAAGTCCGAACGTCATGAACCTCTATTTCATGAGGATCTGAAATTTTCGAACACAAAACGGCATGGATTTTGTTGGTCTTGCACAGACTACCAACAAAACTTACTGGCAGCATTTCGTTTTTTTTCGTGCAGTTTTTGTGTTACTTTTATGCCTGCCCCACGCGTTTATTTGGTGCGGACCTGTGTTTGTTTTGCTGATAATAAATTTTTTTGACAATCAACAAGCTACTTTTTCAAGGTTAGATAAGTTTGAGAATAACTTCTGAATTGGTGCAAAGGTTGCTTCTGCTCCAGAAACGTCCCAGCAAGCCTGGGTTATGGTGAGAATGCGATTAGTTCAAAATGTGTATGGTTATTTAATCGTGTCTGTTAAAAAAAGTTACCTGAGCAGTTGGGTCTTCACAACTATGCAGTCAGTGCACACCTGGATGAATTTGTCCCTGAGCCCCCCGCTAAAAAATCCTGGATCCGCCTATGTCTGGATCCGCCTATGTATGTCAGTGGCCTATAATTTTGGCTGCAGATCTCTATACAATCTGTCATGGCGAGCAAGTGCTAGTAGTCATCAGGTTCAATACAACATTCTTACCTTTGAGGCCTTATTAAGAAAAAATATGTACTTGTTTCTCGAAAGGTCGCAGAAAGTCTAAAGACGTATGGTTGCGCGCTTTGGTGCAGTCACATTGTTTATATTCTTCCTTATTCTTTGAACACTACAATCGTATTTTACTTTGCGACTGAGTGCTCGAACGATACGTTTTTTGTTTGAGGTCGTGTGCATGTCACAATACTTTCGTACTTTACCTGGTCTTGACCAGGGTTGGACTCACTCAGTGTCCTACTCCGGATGTAATGTTGTACCAAGGGTTACGGGTTAACGCAAACTAGTGTCAAAAAGGTGTCTGTAATCCTGTTGTTATACATCCAAAGTCGCTGTTAATTGTTCTCTTCTTTCTATTTTTATCAGTCTGCATCGTGTAGACTGTGTGTATTTGTACTCTGTGGACTTCGTGTCTGTCACAAAACCTTAAAATTAAAAAAATTAAAGAAATTTACCAAAAAATACATTTGTTTTTACAACTTATTTAAAGTCAGGGGGGGCATGAAACAAAGGAGAAATACTCAGGGGGGGCGTGGTGGAGAAAAGGTTAAGAACCAATCGTTTAGAAAATAACCTTTCTAAGAGTATACCACAGAGGATAAAATGCTGGACAGACGCAGTTAACCATCTTTTGCGGTCTTTAGAAAAATGCTAAAAATCATTTTATTGGAAGCTAAAACTTATAAACTTGCAGAATCAGTGATACCACATCAAGCTCTGTTTCAACATCAGCTTGGCTATGTGGCCTACCATCTAATATGAAAAGGTCTTCACACTAAACGTGACAAGCATCACGTTTTTTTTGAAACCCCCCAAATACAAAACCTAAAGAGAAAAAAAATGGGAGGCATGGCACAATATATCCCCACCGTCTGAAAAAGTGGGAGAGACACGTCCCCCGTGTCCCTCACCAAATTACGCCCATGGTGAGTTCTGCAGAAGCGGGAATGGGAAGTACTATATGATTAAGGGGACTTTCATGATAAAAAAGGGATCGTTATGCTCATCAGACTCTTGCGACACATCAAAAGAGACTGGCAATATGCTTTAACTTACACCATTCTTACTATATGTGAGTTACGATTCTGGTGTACTTTGACATAATAAACTAATACTAGTTGTATTTTCTTCTGGCTGTATTACCTTTAAATTTAGTGCTTAAATTTGTATGTACTGATTTGTTTTAACCAGTGCATGCCTGAAAATGTATTTACTAATTTATTAAAAATTGCCACCATTACTAACATTCCACGCAGCAAGTAATCCTCATTACCAATTGATTTCAGAACAATTTACATGTCGCTTTACGTCACATAAATTTATGAAAAATTAGGTGCACCTGGTTGTTCTCTGGTTTTGCTGACGACAGTCTGTCAAGTTGGCACAACATGGTTTTGCGCTAAATATTTCATTGAGTGGGCAATAGATTCTACAAACTGAACGATTAATTAATTCTGGTAAAGATAAGAAGTTTATCACATGTACAGTTGTTTCGGATCCCAGAAAAATGATTGCATGCCTTGACTGCAACATTTTTCTAAGTTATTTAATTACAGTTATCTTACACTTTTTCAGTCGCGCCCCTTTTGCCTTTGGTCATTGATACCCGCGCCTCACCTAACCTCAAAATCAAACGCAAAAAATGAAACAACAATTTAATTGCCATTACGCCTGCTTAGTGACAAGAATGCAACTATTTTTTGAAAACTAGTGGTTTAATTCGAAGCTTTGTTGAAGACAACGGGCATCGCACATCGGATTCATATTTGCGCAATGGCGATGCTTTTTTCTAAACCTTGAGCTCATTTCCAAACCGCAATAATGTGAAAAAGCAGCACAGAAGTCAAAGAAGTTTCAAAACTGTGATACCAGATCTGGTCAAAATGTCTTTTATGCTTTCCGTATGAAGCTATATAGCTCGAACATCTTTTTCCGAAAGACAATAAGGTATAGTTTGTTTTGCAGGTATTTATGCCTTCCACGGACAACTTGTACATAAAGGTATCATTAAAAACTAAATCGATATAGTGCAATATTTCACTCATATTTCACTTTAAAACACTTCTTAATAATGGACGTCTTTGTCAAAGCTGCAATTTACAGAGAGCACAGTCAACCGATATAGTCTTGCTTCTTTGTGTTTAGCAGTGGATCCTTCAACTGCTGCAAAACCATTTGATCCAATTGCGCACGTTTCCAGCTGTCATGAAAGTAATCCAACACAATTAACGGAGATTCTAATATTTCGTTGTCTACAGATATGTTTAGCATCACTTTTGCTGAAATTTATTCAGTAAACCAATGATTTTGCAAACCAACTTGATTTCTGCGAAAACTTCTAAGATTTATAAAAAAAAACATTTAAAAAAACTTTGGTTGGGTTGTCGGATACTTCAAACATGGTTATTCTTCTTTTAAAGATCAAAATTAGCTGGCTAGGCTAAGATCTTCAAAAGATTTAGAAAGGCTATGAATTTTTTATTCACACCGTGTTTCCAAGTATCCCATGGTGGGTTTTGTAGCAAAGGCCCTTCTTATCTTCTCAACAGACAGCAGCATACTCTTTGTGATAACTAACAACACCTGCATTTGTCAGGCAAGTATTGGAATCATCAATATAAATTTTAGTATAGAGCAATTGTATTTCTTAATTTACCAACGGCATAATGTTCACGCTTTGTCAATGAATTCAAACTTCGTAAACAATAAAACTGAACTGCATTTACAAATCTCACTGTGCAGCTAAACACTACATCATCATCAAGTTTCACATAACAAATAACAGTTTGGCGAATAGCAATCATACTGAAAATATTAGCTCGCAATGCCTCAGCTTGTAACAATCAATTCTGATGGTTCCTGTATTTGCATCGACGCTTACTCAATTTCAGCTTCGTCATGCCCGTATGCAATTTAGTTTACTTCAGCAAGTCAACTGTCCAAAACCAGTCTCTTTCAGTACATTCTAATCACTGTTACACTAAATACACTTAGCAAATAGTTAGCCGTAACTGGTGCATTCCTTTTGGTAAGCATTGCGACGTTCTTGAGGGTATCGCCTGCTTGTATATTGGAACGTCTTTATTATTACAATTTTGAATATTAATTTGTAGTCAATCCAAATGCAAACTTCATGCTATCAAAATTCGCTGAATCACCAATTTGGATGATATCGTTCAATTTGCTTGTGAACCAATGTGTCCCTCTTGACATTGGCTGCCGAAGCATTCCCTAGTTACACAGCGCGAAAGCTAATCGCTGTGGGCCTGATGGTCCCAGATTTGTCTGCTGGGCGTGCCATCACTAGTAAGGACCAGTGTACATCCAACCAAGCGCTCCCTTATCACGAGATTAAAGGGCATCCCTCGGTACAACGTGTACCTGGCCTTCAGGCCTTCTGGAGTGGCTTGGCGCCCGAGGCGATTTAAATAGGCTGAAATCCGTTCATATGTTCACATCATATTTTCACATAATATCGCTTCATTCATATGTTTACATCATATACATTCATGCGTGTACTTTCTCCCATTCCAACGTCTCTTTTGTCTTAGATGCTAAAATTCTCTTATTTACATACAACGTTTATACGGCAATAAGAACATACGCGCAAAAATCTCTTTATCAAGATGAAATATCATTCATAATTGTTTCAAAATAGCGCCGATTTGTTTTTGCAGTTATATATTTCAATCCCTGGCAGATTCATCTACTGCACGGTCAACCTCAAGCATATTTAACACATCGGCTTTTTCAGCACTGTCTGCTGTTTCTTTGACAGTCAATGGTTGATAGGTAGTCATGAGATCCCATTGATGCAACGTTTTGTTAATCAATTCTGGTGTATCACGTACATATTGAACATAAATAGCACTATTCCTCAATGCTAAACCAACTGCATATACTTTTTGTTCTTTAGGTTCAGGCATTCAAAATTCAATTGTTGGCCATTTTCTGCATGCCATGCCAACCAGTTTAGTACCAGCGCCATCGCTTTCTCGACTGGCATCTTTCCTAGGGGTTGCATGATTTCTCCTTTGCTGTTAGCTCCGAAGATCCGTAATGCCTTTCTTATACTGCGTTGCGTTTTTCAGCAGTCTTTTAAATCATCTAACATCTCCATTTGCTTATACTTTTGATCATACCTTCTGTAAAACACAACTTTAAGGAGTTATTCAGACTTCATTGCTACTTATTAAACATGTCGTTTTAACGAAGTTCCTCGGTTATTTCGTAATTTAAAGTACTAAGTTCTTCTTAGATAATGGTTTGATCAAGCTTGACATGAACATGAAAATATACACACAAGAAATACATAAACACGCTTTTTAAGTATTTTTGAGCATGATCAAAAATAGCTCATAGTACAATGAGCCTGTAGCAGCACAAGGGTTAACGCAACATTGGCAAGAAAGCTCCTTCCTTATTTACATAACTGTTTATCGTTCCGCGATTCTTTTACATCAAGTTTTTCCTTGTTCTTAGTACACCCTTTTTGCTTCCAGTACTGCTTGTAATGCATCTGCTGTTAAGGTGCTTTGAAACATCCTCTCACTTTCCTGAACCTCGCCCTGCGCTTACATGCTGTAACTGCTTTCATTGCGCCATCAATGCAATGCTTTCCATTATTTCCGGTGCGTCAACTTTTTGCTGTTGTGGTCCTGTAAACCATTTGTATTTCAGAACCATCGATGCGTGGTCCAGCTTCTAATCCACTTTTGCTCTTAAAGTCAGCCATTTCAATATTATTTTCGTTTACGGTGGCTACACTATCTCAGTGCCATTACTGATTTCATACTTTTATTTAAATGTTCGACCACCTCTTTGTAAACTTCTCACTTGCATATATCTTTTTCCATAAGACATGACTTCAATCAGTCTTTAGTTTTGCCCCAGCAGTTGCTTTCTTTAGGTCAAGCTGCTCAATTTAGATGTTTCTTTTAGCCAGCTTGTCCCTGTATAAAAATTTCGTAATTAGCATTCTGGTTTTTCGCAATTCCTTACCTTCCTCATGTATGTTGCGTTTTCCTTAATACACCAAATACATATCAATACACGTTACTCAACTCAATGTTCACACTACAACTTTTTGTAAATCATTGATACAACACACAAGTAGCATACACCCCACACATACTGTTAATGACTGTTTTAATCCACTCTCTTGATTGATTATTCACACAGAATGTTTCTTCAATGTTGGTCCACTGTTATTTTCACCGTTCTCTAAACTAGTCATGTTATGGTTGAAACGAACCAAACACTTCCTTAGTTGCCTGCATCTCTGTACTTTTTGTCATTTCTTCCACTTCTTGATGGTCATGACATTAAGACGATTGCGTCACAGGTATTGAGTTTCAACATCAATTTGATTTTTGCAAGTTCGAATACACAGCGATGGCATGCGAAAAAATCTCCGTCAGTTGTTTCGAAAAACGCACTAAAACCCTGACCACTTTGCTTGCAAGCAAGTTTAAAAATTGGCAACATCGCAGACCTGTGCTGTGGTTGTTTACGTTTTCTTTTGACTTTCAATATTGACCGAAGATGCATCAGGTATCTGGAATAAAAACCAGCGCTTCTCACCTGGTGCGACGTGAAGCTATTTCGGTTGGATCGTGAAACAGACCAAAATGCTGCATTGCAAGAAGCGAAAGCCCTCGTCAACGCGTGTTGAGCATTTCCTGAGTAGCATCTTGAATTTTGACAGTAGGTTGTTACTTTCTCAGTACGAATCGTACCAAAATTGTTTTTGTGGTTTGAACGTAGTGATTCTTTGTTGTTTAGTAGTTTGCGCACCAATCGACATTTTCCGCAATGCTGTTGGCCTCCAAACTACTTGTCAGTAAACGTAGGCCGTGAGTTGAAACAAGCTGAGAAAAATTGGCTTGAAATGTTTGATCAGGTGCGCCACATCGCTCTTATGTGGAAGAGTTGGTGATCATTGGAATATACAATTACTTACGATGTGGCAGTGATTTTGTCTAACTCGCTTAAGCTGATTCATCACCTCGTTCAAACCTTTTTTGTGGAATGATGTTTTTAGCCCAACTGCTTCTTAATGAAATAAACGATTTGCTTGTTTTGCTTATGAACCAATACCATTCTAACGCAAAAGGCATATTTAAAAATTTAATTGCTCCTAAACCAACACTGAGCAGGTCAAGTTCCTTGCAAAAATTTAGAGAGACTTCAAATGCGCTAAAGTTTCTCTAAACCAGAAAATGTCCAATGTATGTTTTCTCCTGCTGAAACTACATCACCATACAAGGCTGATTTCATTCAATCTCTATAACTCAAGAGCGAAATGTTCTGCTGATTTCCTCATTATTGTCTGCAAGAAAGTTTTCATGTCAGCCTTATTTCTTCCCAGGCTTGCTTAAGGCTTGAAAGACTAAGGATCATTTACTGTCAATAATTATTAAAATGATGAGAAATCCAAGAAGCTGAATAAATTTCGAGCTACTCACGTGATTCTCAACCAAATCCCTGTTTTGAAAACGTCCTTTTTGGATAGATATCTTGTGCTCTTTTTAATCGTTTGCTTGTATGGAAACCACGCGTTTGTGAAATTGCAAAATTTACAATACTCTGCAGTCTGCAATGCGTTAGAGGTGTTAAAGATTTCAAGCTGCGATCAAATAGGAGAAGCAATGACATCTTTTGAAAGATGTCCCATCAACTTTGCTTGGCATCATATTCGCATTTCTCCCCCGATTATTCAGTGGTTTTACAAGTCATGCGCCAACCGCACATCTTATCTGTTGTGAAGGAACTCTCCGACACTGCGTTTATCTTCAGTTAAAAAGATTCTCCCACCAGTTGTACAGTCAGCATGTAGAGAAAGACCTTATTTCGCTTTTACATCGTTTCGTACTGAGATCGAGGCACAGTTCACTTTACTGCACCATGTTTCAATGAGAACCGGGAATGTTTCTTTCAAGTTTCATCTCTTAATATTTTAAATTGAATTGATTAGAATGCTTTTTTTCACGAAAAAGAAACCATTTCCATTCACAAAAAAGAAACTGAAAGAACCAATCTTTTATTGTGGATTACAAAAATAAGTGCACGAAAATGAATCTCAAACCATGAAAAAATACAAAGAAATTGCGGTATATTCACTTTTTGATAACTTTCAAATCGTTCAAGCTGAATTCGCAGCAGGATTCCATGTAATAATTGGAGCTTCTGTTACAAAAGCCATTGTCGAAAGTTCATTGCACCAACTGTCAGCTTTATTAACATTGGTATCACTTGAAAACATCTCCCAAATTTATGCGATGCTGCAATACGCCAAACTTTACACGCAATGTATTTATGCACTTTGTTACTTATTAAACCATCGGGTAGTCATTCAAGACAAAGCGTGTTCTCACGTTGCGTGGTCACATTTCTGTTATAGGTTTTGCCTCTTTTGAAATGAGGCAACTATTTTCAGCAGATTTGCACTTTAATATCAGTACAAAACCACGAATTGTTTTGAAAAGTCACAAAAATATATAATGCAACGATATAAAAATCAGAGTTATTGACAATGATCCCATTTCTACTTCCAGCCATACAAGACGCTGCTCAGCATCTGCAACAAAACTACTAAGTAAGTCAAAAAAAGGTGTTTGAAAATTATCAATTGCATACGGGAAATATTTGATTATGTTCTGAGAAACAAAGCAATTTACGTCAGGTACAGTCCACCTAGGACGAACGACTGCAATGACTTCGTAGACAGGTTTTGCTCATTTCACCCAAGTTTTTTTGCACGAATTTTGCCCTTCCAGAAATACAGTTACTATCAAAATAGGACACTTCATATTGCAGTTTTTGAAACATAGTTATCAAAGAACGAAGCAATAAAACAGTTCTAAAGAAACTAACGGTGCACGTTTGACATAAAAATCATGGCAGAGAGTGAAGTGCAAAAGATACAGATATATTCAATTAAGTAATTAGTTTTTACACAAGCAACGAAGTTGAATCTATCAGCAAATTGTTTTAATACCAAATAAATTTCATGTAACTTTACATCCACAGTCCCGAAAACGTTAAACAAAGCTTATGTGTGAAAAGTTGAAAGGCTAAAGCAAGAGCAGAGAAAGCAAACAAACTCAAGGCTAAAATGAATAAATCAAAACACAAGCTGCGGAAAATAAAAAACTCAAATATACGTTGTACTAAAGCAATTCGTTTCACTAAAGCTGGGAAACTATCGGACACCAGTTACATAGGAACGAACCACATTGACGGAATGACGTCGCGAAGAGCCAGCACACAACGTTGGTAGAATGCGTAGAGAGAATTGCGTTCCTAAGGTTGGCAGACATATTCTTGGGAGCGCCTTTAAATCTAAACTTTGTGAAGGTAACTACCAACATCACATCAGTGGTGAAAACGTCTGACAAGCGGGTAAAACTGAATTAAAAAAAATAAGGTACAACTCAAAGGGTACACAAATTTCACACTAGGGAGGATCATACTTTGAACATTTAGCCATTTATCCCCACAGGTATCCAGAGAATCTGTACTGGGTTGTTCTGCAAAAGTAACCGTGTAAGCTTTGGAGATGGTCGGTTTATTTATGATGCCATAGAACACTGTAGAGTGCCGCAATAAGGCCATTTGGCTGCTGTCATCCTTACGATCGTGTTTATTCCAAATTCCTTTGACTGCAGAACAACCACTAGAAAAGGTGTTTATTTTTTGGCTAACATACTGCTAATAGCGCATCTCACAAGTCGCTACAAACTTATCATAGTTTGCACATATCGGGTTTTGATTCGGCGGGAAAGTTTATTTGTTGTCAACATTTGTGAAACAGTTGGGACCATGGATTTGTTGTATTTTCCCGGGATCACAAAATGCACAGTGCTTGCAAGTTCTGACAAACCTAAGGTCTACTTTTTAGTTTTGCTTAAAACAAGGTTCTTGTAGTTTTTTCGTTTTTGTCAAAGTGTGGTACGTCATTCATTCATTCATTTTCATGCCCGCTTTTCCGCTTTGAAGGGCAGCGGGGGCAGCAGCCCTAAGAGGACTTGGAATACGTCACGGTCAACAGCACTTTCAGATAATTCTGCTGGCTCCACACAAAGACGGAACTAAGCAAGGTCGGAGATGTAGCCACTCCACCTGGGCCTTGGACAACGTCTGGGCCGCTTTCCCGTGGATTTAGCCACCCGGACGTGTTTCGCCACTCTTTCGCGGGGGAATCTGTACACATGGCAGAACCAATGTAGCTGGGTCTCATGACTCGGAGGAGACGTGGTTGGACATTCAAGGTTCTGCGCATTTCACAGCTGCACACATTGTCGCGAAGAGTCACACCGTGAACTCTTCGAAAAAATCTCATTTCTGCCGCTTGCATTTGAGATAATATCCTTTCAGTCATTACCCAAGGTTCATGACTATAGGTGAGGATCGGAACAAAGACAGACCAAAAAAGATTTAAAAACTGACATCTTTGCGGTGTTTGAAAGTTCCTGTTTTGCGACCACGGAACGATAAACCCCCAGATAGGTCTTTTGGAGGGAATCATTGTAGTAGGGCGTTTGTGGTAATCATTGACTTTGTATTTAAGTTTTCTTTGTTTGACATAGTCAGCAGGTGGGGGAATGCAGGCTCGTTGCTAGGTTTGAAGGTTTGGGAAGAAGAATTTTGTTTTTATTATGTTTAAAACGAACTTGGGCCATTTGATCGCTGCCATCCTTATCTGGGAATAACAAAACTGGAGGGCACAAAAAGTATTTGGGGGCACTGTCCTCGAATGACCCCGTGGCTACGACCCTGAGGGAATGATGTAGCCCAAATCTGTGGGTCATCTTTTTTGTCATATTTTGGGGAAACGTTTTTGTCCCAATCTGATGCCACTGCTATCATGTCAATGGCCATGTCCACGGGAAAGTTTGAACGAATCGCCTTTTCTTTACCGGTTTAAGCTGCTGCTGAGGTAATCTTTACTTTGGCTGAGTCTCCTCAACCGCATTGCTTCTCCGCATGAGATTGACTTAAATGTTGCGTTTGGGTGATGTGGTTTATTGTTAAATGCCTTCCCTCCGCTGTGGATTTTACAGTCTTTGATGACAAACCCAAAATCATCTTAAGTAGTTATGCAATGATTAAAAACAAGGAATTCAAGTTCTCTCGTTTTTTCAACTGTGCAGGTTTGGCGTATCATTTATTCCAAGCCACTGTGGGCACATCCTGATGTTAGAGCTTGTCGAATGCGTTCGTTTGACATTTCTGATGCAGTTATCCAAATTATGTCATCGATGAATCTACGGAAGCATTCTCCCACACTTAACATACGAGCAATCTGCTGTAGAATGTAATGCACAGCAATATTTGCCTATTAAACAGCTGTTTTTATGGGTGTATAATTGGTAGCCATATTGGGTGTCAACTTAGGCAAGGCTAATTTTGTTCAGTTCAACAAAGATTTTGCTGCGCCTTGCTGTTGAAGATAGAATGCTTCTCCAGAGTATATTCAAGAGGTTTAGTCACAGTGTCTCTGCACAAGCTTGGTTAAAGTGCTTTTACACAATGTAAGATAGGGCACAATGTAAGATAGGGCCGGCAATGTAATGTAAGATAGGGCCGGCAAAATGTAATAGGGCCGGCACAGTGTAAGATAGGGCTTTTTGCTTCTCAGTTCCAAGCGTTTTGATCAGGCGGTATTTCCAGTTGAGCAAATAACTAGAGCTTTTAATCGATATTCACTTAATATGTTTCAGAAAGTGCCTTGGGTGTCTTTTCTACAGATCAACACACGCTGCACAACGACATAAGTATAAATACTAAGACAAACGCTAGTGTTGTGCACAAACATTTTTATATATGTAGTCAACACCCGAGGATAGTCAACTGAATGTGTAAAAGATCCCGCAAATCTGTTTGGTTGATCTCCAATTGCTGCAGCGCGTCTTGGCATTTTTGTATAGCACGTTTTCGTTGGTGTTTCAGGTTCCCTGCGGAGACAGATCTCGCGTAGTTATATGAAATCCATGGGTGTATTTTAGATTGCCCCTTTGCATCAACATCACATTCATAAGCTTTGGTAAAGTGCTGCAATGCTTCAGTGTAATAACCTCTGGCAGCAAGATACTTTCCGCAATAAACTATACATTTCCGGGCATGATTCCACAAGTCCGTTTCTTCATGCTCTTCCTTCATAGCGTCGTTTGTTTTTGAGCATAGGGTTTCGTAATGCTCATTTACAGAGGAATGTTCATTTTGTTGTTCCTCTACCGTCCACAGTCGCCAAAGCTTGGTGTTTAGTCTGACTAGTAGACACGAGGTTCTTAATTCCAAGAGCAGTTTTTCAGACTTGGTCATCGTTGACTTTCGCAGGCCAGTTTCAAATACTTGTGTTTCTTCATTTTCCATTATAATTTTTAAGAGAGGTACTGCTGCTTTTCTTGTAATTTGTAAAGTAGTTATTTTGTTTGTCTTCCCCAAGTCAGTTTTTCGCATTCGTGCCAGCACCTCTGTCAGCAAAGTGATCATGCTGTCACTTGTAAGTCGACAAAGCAAAAGACAAACTCCGCTGCATTCTCTACACTTTGCGGAAAGCGCATTTGCCAGTTTCAGTGCATTGAAATATGTCTTCCAACTTCCAGATGACACATCTTCATCTTTATACAACGCTAACCTTCCTGTCGAGTGCAAAACTGAAACCAATCGATTTATGAAAAAAACCTCGCTATATTTGTTTTTCCCCAGGAACATTCCTTGGGTTTTGGAGCGAAGCTTTTCAAGAACGTATGTTCCAACAGATAAAGAACGATCGAAATCACTTTTCAGATAGCTGGTTAGTTCATCATCAGACGAAAGTTTGAGTAAATAATCCACATCTTCTTGTTTAAGTTGCAAAACTAGCAAGGCATACTGGCACAAGCATTTCTTGTCACTGATCAAAGCTCTACCCGCTTTGAGGCAAGCATTTGCAAGGTCTTCCACATGAACGCCTGTTAGTTCCATTTTGATTTTTTCCAAATCATGATAAACAAAAGCTGTTTTCGATCTCGCCGAAACTTCTTGCAAGATAATGCTAGCACTACTTTTGAAGTTTTCTTCAGCTGATGAGTGCAAATATTCGCTCTCAATCACCCCGAGCACTTGATGCAAGTGCGATGTGGCCATTTTTATCAAGAAATTATCTAATACCTCTTCGTATTTCACAACATGCTGCAAGATTGTTCGGATGTGGGGCTTCATTCTTTTCATAAACGCCAAATCCTCCTCATGCCGAAGATCCTTGTGTACAACTGCTGACAGGGCTTCCACAGCTTCTTTCAGATGAGACACAAATTCAATACGGGCTTTAGTATCCAGATGGGCCTGCAAAGCAGCAAACACCAGTTGGTTAAGTGTGACAGCTACGTGCTTTTCATCACGTTCTGTTATTTGACAGAAACTTGTGTCTTTGAGCAGGAACATTAGTTTCCCGGATTCTTGTTCGTTTCGAACGTCTATTGGTTCTAAGCCATCTTCTTCCACCTTCCTGCGACACTGAAAGACTTTTCCAATCAGCACTCTGGGAATAGAGCTGTTGTGGAACATGGCTATGGTTTTCATTTCATCCAGCAACCCTTTCGAATCCAACAAACGTATAATAGCTTTGAAGATAGATTGGTTGTCGCCACTCATTCCCTCTTCTTGATGAACTGCTGCTTTCAGTGGAGAAGTTGACAGCTTCAAGTAATCTTTATAATTGATCATCGACTCATCGCAGTAGATTAGAACGGTGCTCAGACCCAACGGAGATCCGCTCATTTCCTTGTAAATTGTTATTGCAGCTCTTTTGTTTTCATTGTCTAATTTGGGATCAACTTCCAGCAACTTCAACCCTTCGTCTTCGGTCAAACCACTAACTTCGTACATTTCAGATTCAGACAAACGGGGCACCGCGCGTTTTGAATTCGACGTGATGTACAAATGTAGCGGTTGAGAGCATTTTGCGTTTTTCACAGAAGAAACAAAGTCGATCAACAAACCTTGGTGATGCTGAGAGGGGTCTTGAACTATGATAAGAACTGGAACTTCTGCTTGACAGAGCAGCTTTACATAATCTTGTGTACGTTTTTGCTTCAACGTTGAGCAGGCTGAGTGACAAACATCAACGTTGGTTAAAATATTATTGTTCACCATCTCCTGTAAAAGTTTTTCTAAACTTTCTTCCAAATCCTCATTTGCTTCCCTGCAGTCAATTTCGCAAGCGACCCAAATGTCAACTTCACTATTCAGAACATATGATGGAAATTCTGCAGATAAGCTGCGAACCAGTTCTGTTTTACCCATACCAGGCATGCCGTGTAAATGCAAGACTGTTGCATTTTGATTTTTGACTTTTTTTTTTAATTCACTTAAAGAGGATCTTGGTATTAAGCCAGGCAATGGATTTCTCACGTTTCGAATAGAGGATTTTTGCTTTTTGTTGGATTCCGCTTCGCCTGTGCAAAAATAAAGCGAAAAGCGTGAAATCGACTGAATTTGTGTTTTTGGTGCAGTTATGACAAAGTTTGCAGTACTTGAGAAAAAGTTCTGTATATGAGTAGAGGTGCAGCGAATCTCACCTGGTCTGGGAATAATATTTTGAACTATCGTAGGAAGTATGTTCAGAGTCGAGCTTCCCGTACCGTCGAAACGGAACCATGTTGTTTCCCCATTGTCTGAATAAAAACATATATTAATGCACGCGCTATATATTCACACCTCGTTGCCTTATAAACAAGCCTACAGGTAAAACCGTGAAGAAGAACAAACTTGGTGGGCAGAAGTAATGGAGTATTGGGTAGCAAATTAGCAATGATCGCGCCAATGAGTCATTCTGGTCTTTAACTCAGAGCTTATTTGGTGCTTTGATGAATGTTTTTGCTAAACGGCAAAATGAAATTAAGATATCATTCTACTGAATTTTCTTAGTTTTACCAGCAAATAACAATAGAATATTCAAAATTTTTCAGCATGCAAAAACTCTTGCAAGATGTCCACCAGTAACATTCAATGCTATCATTTAAAACGTCGTAAAATAAGGTTTTCAATTTATTTGAGGTATTAAGCTGAACGTGTTTTGCTTTCATTATATTGAAATAACACGCTCGTTTCGCAACAATGTCATAAATTGCTCCAAAATATTCACAAAAACGGCAATTAAATCCGTTGTCAGCAAAATGCTTAATTAGCCGCTAACATGCAGGTTCTAATCCCATCATTTTCTTTAGCAAGTTTCCTGTAACGTTATTTTTTTGAGGCCCTCTTTTAAAAAGTTTTACTAAAAAATTGGCATAATTATCAGAGAATTCGTGGCATCATAAAAAATAAACAGGGTTTCTGCCCATTTTCGATCATTTAGAAGTAGTATTGCAATGGGCAACATTCGCGTCGCAGCTTGGAATTGAGCTTTAATGAAAACATTTTTACAAAAGAACAGTCACACTTGGTTGAATAGTGGAGTGAATGAGTGAATGGCCTTTTATTAAACCAGGGTTCTCAAACACGCGGACGGCGGGCCACATGTGGCTCGCGAGAGCATTTTGTGCGGCCCGGGATGCTTTTTCGGAATTTTTTAAATAATTAACATTTATGTTATTTAGTTTATTCACCGGTACTTAAAAGTGCCCCGCCAGCGAGGGCTAGAAGTGATTTGCATATAACTAACGGTACTTTTCTCAGGAAATAAGATGTAAAATCTGAGTCTAGTAAGGTTTAGGTACCGCCATTGTTGTGTCAGCGTCATAATGCGGCCCTCTGGTAGTCATAATGCGGCTCCCGGATTTCTTCATAATTCCTCATTTGGCCCTCGGAGCAATTAGCGTTTGAGCCCGTGTATTAAACCGTCTGTGAAATAACGAAACCAAAAAGTCATTTACTCGAGAATTGGTCGGCTTGCATTTGTCTGCTTTGTTGCCACATTCGCAAAAATCAAGTACGTATTGCCACCACAAAAATATTCCCTCACGTTGTCATGCATCTACTTAACTGCCACAAACTGCCAAACATCACAAGCCAATTGCGGTGATCAAAGGCCAAAATCGTATTTTGCAAAGAACTTATTTCCTTGCGATGGCCAAAAATGTGCAGGTCATTATAGTGGCCTACGCGGGACTTGAAGGACAATTGAAATTTCTGTCATCTTGCTGCACATTATCAAGTTTTTGCAATCTTTCTCACCCCACTCTAATTTCAAATCATTAAAGCTAAGCAGGCACATTTTCACCTGTTGCTACACCCTCAACTGTAGATCATAGGTGGCGGAACCGGGGGGCCGCATGGGCTAAGGTCCCCCCACTTTCATTTATGGGAGAGCCTGGCCCCCCACTTTTTTGCCTAAATATCGTAAGTTTAAGTAACACAATTAGTATTGGGTCCAGTGATAAAGTAAATCGTTTAATGAAAAAAACGTTGCAGAATTTTGACAGTATTTAGGTCGATATTATTTTTGACATATTATTTGTATCTTGGCAGTGAATTTGGTACGATTTCGTAATTGTTTGTCAGAATACACCCTGCACACTCTGTCACCATACTATGGATTGCTTACCGCATTGGTGTTGTTGAACACTGTTGCCAGATGATGTAACGCAACACTATTTTTCACAAAAATGGTGTCATTTCACATGCTTGTGTGCGTGGGCGTCGGAAGGAATTTTTCCAGGGGGGGCACTAGTGGATTTTTCCAAACGTTTTTCTACGGGAGGCCAAAAGTGGTGAAATTTGTTTTTTACCACTCGAAATTAAGAAAACAGCATTTTCTGCTGAATTTTTCAAATTCCTGCCCCTCTTTCGACACCCATATGCTTGTTCGTAGGAAATGTTCGTGCCGCACCATTAAAAACCACCATTTTAAAAGTATTTTTTGAAACATAGTTCATATCGGACTGAATTTTTTTGAAGCAATGGCTTTGTATAAAACATTGGATAAGAAGTTCAATCCAATGGGCAGTTCACATTTCGAGAATAATGTCAAACGAACGATAAATTGTCCAACAACTCGGGCTAATATGAATGAGCCTAGTAAGTGGATGACTTACTGGCGTTACAGTGGCGATTCTAAAATGAAAAAAGGGGGGCACTGCAGGGCCAAGGAAAAAGGTAGGGGGCCAACATAAATGTCTCTCCTGCATGGTGATTTTCCGCGGTAATGAAGATTGATTTGCTATGATTAAACCTATCAAACCCAACATAGGCTTGTGAATATCGTCGGAAACGTTGCCAGAAACTCTTCAAATCGTTTAAAATTTTTCTGGTTGAACGTTATCTGCTGTATATGTCAATCAAACGAACTTGAATGTGAAATTAAGCAAAAAACTGGGGGGGGGGCAAGTAGGGAGGGCAGCCAAAAGTCTAGGAGGACCATGGCCTACCCAGGCCCCCCTTAGAACCGCCGCTGTGGCGTTATCATTTCTCTGTGACGTACGTCACTCAACAATGGAGAAGTTATGAGAATTTCTCATTTATTGTTACATAACCTAACGTCACAGGGCAGCGATAATGCCAGCCAGAATGAAAGCAAATGGAAATTTCAGCGACGCAAGCGTTGTGCGGTTTTATTCAGTCAGTCAGAATAAATCGCACCAGTGACGCTGATGACCCCGCAACAGCCTATTTGAATTTCAGGTGGTTCACCGATACGTTTTCATAGTGGTGTAGTTTTGTCTAAAATAGTGTGATTTAGACCTTCATATGGTGTATATGTAATGACGCCATATTTCAATGCTTGTGACGTCACAGTTTCCAATTCAAACCACATAATTTTCTATAATTTTTTAACGTGCGCTTGTGCCCCCACTTTGAAAAAGGTTCCGCCACCCATGCTGCAGATACCATCAATCCATGCGGGAAAATCTGACCTGCGCAGGTTTTTGACATATGCAATTTAGGTATAATAGGTGTAGCGAATCTCAGCTGGTTTGTGGGTACGTTTGAAAAAAACAGCACGGGTTTTCAACTTTTGATTAGACCATTAGCATAGCTTACCAAACGTTCACGACATTGGCAAATTTTATGCATGATTGCAATTACTAACTTTGCGATGCAATGGATGCAAATTTTTATGCCAGTTGGTTGGGGCTAGAAATGGGCATTCAACAAGCCTAAAAATATTTAATACTTAAAATGGTTCTACGGTAACTGCCAACCGGACATTTGCCAACTAAGACAACTGCCAACAGGATAACAGGCACCTGCCTACAATACAACTAACACCTAGAACAGGGGTAGGCAAATAGCGGCCCGCGGGCCACATGTGGTCCGCCACAGCGTTTTAAGTGGCCGGCGGAAGCATTCAGGAAATCTCCAAATCTGACATTTCCTCCAACCTATCACAGTAGATGGTAGTGTTGAGGCTAATTTGAACAGAGATTTCTTCTATTTTCATCTATTCCTATCAGAAGATCCGCCCTCCGCTCAATGCAGTCTTCTCGACGTGGCCCCCGAACCAAAGTAATCGCCCACCCCTGACCTAGAACAATTGCCCAGCCGGGCAAAGCTTCTGCAAAGCAAAGCTGACATGAGAGAAGCAAAGCTGACATGAGAGAAGCAAAGCTGACATGAGAGAAGCAAAGCTGACATGAGAGAAGCAAAGCTGACATGAGAGAAGCAAAGCTGACATGAGAGAAGCAAAGCTGACATGAGAGAAGCAAA
>Ga0210059_1006289_pt1 | contig 19084 bp, 17 predicted proteins | sample Ectturendosymbi2_FD_188042 | JGI IMG/M metagenome (GOLD analysis project Ga0210059, IMG submission 188042) | Ecteinascidia turbinata endosymbiont from Florida, USA - Sample 2 (SPAdes) (version 2) | ecosystem: Host-associated > Tunicates > Ascidians > Unclassified | place: Key West, Florida... | reverse complement strand
TAAACCCAAAACCTAAACCCAAAACCTAAACCCAAAACCTAAACCCAAAACCTAAACCCAAAACCTAAACCCAAAACCTAAACCCAAAACCTAAACCCAAAACCTAAACCCAAAACTTAAACCTAAACCCAAAATTCAAACCTAATCTCAAATCCTAAACCTGAAAGTTGAACCTAAAACCCAAACCCGAAACCTATAATACGTAAACCTTAACCCTAAAGGTAAACCCTAAACTTTTTGAAGTACATTAAAAGGACTCTTATCAAAGGTGTTCCCTCTACAAGCTAACCTGCAGGAAATGTTGAGAGCAGAGCCAACGAATCACCACACAGCAGGCATAGGCCTTAACACTCAAATATGTTGTTTGCGTTGCTACTAGAACTCAACGTTGTATGTGAACAAAAATGCATACAGTTCGAATTGCAAAATAGTCCCAGGAGAGTTTTTGCATTTGATGGCAAAATAGACACTACCATTTAGCAAACCTGTGAAATCGGATCACAAATAAAATTTTTGATATTTTCAGAATAATCACATTAAAACAACAAAAATATTCTCAGTCCGACCCAGTCTTGATCCGCCAATTTTGAAAAAAAATGCAGTCCAATCCAGTCCTGATCCGGCCAAAATTGGCTTCAGTCCTGATCCAGTCCGATCCAGTCCTGATCCGTGCTCATCTTTGGTCCACTGGTGGACCTATAACCACTGCCTGTTTGTTGCGTATTTAGCCATTGTCGTATTCGGATACGAATGGATATCGGATGCTAAATTTCAGAAATTTCGGATTAGGATTGGATATGGATTTGCAAAAATTTCCTGGGATAATTGTTCAAGAGTTGAAAGCTACACGCATCGTTTGCTTTTACGCGTTGTTTGCGAATAATTTGTCGCTGTAGCGACTTTATCGAATGCCAGGTGTACAATTCATGGATTGTTGAATAGTGAAGTGAATACAAACAATTTAGGCTAGTAGAGATGCTTGTGTGTTGTCACATCAGTTTTGATGTTTTCTGAAAAATTTGTGGTGCTTGACTTTCATGCTTCAAATTTGACTTTGAAACTGCTTTTCATGTTGGAAGCATTACTTTTCGTATTTTTCATATAATATTTTTTGCAAAATTTTTGTTTGCAAGTTTTTGCTTACCAGTTTCTGCCTAAAGTTCAGATCGTAACTTAATTCCTTTCTACCTTGTTGGTTAGCCTACTGTTTTCTCTGTGAAATGGAAAAACGTGTTTTGTCGAAACAATAGTCATGGTGGTTCTAACAGTTGCAACGTATTAGTGAGCTTGGATGAAGACATATGGTACCGCGCAGAAACAGAACAGAGGTTCAGGTTGTGAATCAGACGGTAAATGTACCCTATTGGTGCTGTTCTAGAATTTGACATGTATGAAATGATTTTTGATTCTGTAATGAAATTTTCTGTGGAACTGTGAAGATTCCCAACTGAAAATCACTGCTTGCTTGCAGTAGATTCAATTGCAATTTGTCCAGAATTACCGTACAAGCCAAGGTGAAGGTGGAAGTGTGAAACAACTACTAGCTTACTACAAAGTTTGTCACTTTAGTTTAGAAAACTAGTCATTGCACAAATAAGCAAGAGATTTTTGCAAGTGGAAAAGGAACTAGGCAAGGCAGTGGCAAAAGGTTATTGGTTCTTGAATTGTAAAGTACGGTTCTGAGTTTCAGAGATATCTTAGGGTTTCTAGTTGAATAAGGTTATCTAAGTGCTGAAATGCATGGTGTGTAGTATTAATAAGCTATTTGTTTAAACTCCGGTGTCACCATTATGGATGCAACGACACCAGTGGTGGACCCTACTGATCTTGTGAAATTATGAATGATCTGCTTCATGCTTCACAATGCCTGGACAAAATAGCAAATGAAATGTAGCTCATGTGGTAAACCCAAAGAAACATTAGTAATTGAATGCGGTTCCTGTGAGCAATGGCTCCCATACTTTTGTGCCGGTGTGTCTGCCAGTGAGAATGTTGTTGAGTTTGAGTCTGTGCCCTTTTACTGTAGGCAATGCTTGTCAACAGACTTGTAGTTGTAGCTCTCAAGACCCAACCCAATATTACCATTGTCATAGCCAAGCAGGCTCAAGGAATAAAAAGACAATTTAATGTTCACAGTGTGATCGGCCCTTTCACCTCTCTTGCGTGAAAATTTTAAGAAAACTTGCCAAAAAACTTCCTGGTTGGTACTGCAACACCTGTGACCCTATCCTCAACCCACAACATCCCCAAAACCCCCAACTATGAGCATCCCCCTGATTGACCCCGCATCCTTTGACACTTATATTCAGTCCCTAAGATCAGTCAACCACCTTATCCACCGCATCCCAAAGGCAGCACACCTTTCTTTTGCCTCAGGACATTGCAAACTTATTAACAAGGCGATTTCTTCAAACTTGCTATTTGATTAGCATCGTTTGATGTGTTTTCCCCTTTCAGTCCTCGCATCAAGCCCTCGATCACAAGGGGTCTTCTTGACCTTTTCCATCAAATCAAGAATTAACACATACCTTGAATCAGCTGGCCTGCCTGTCCCTGAAGCTCCTTCAAGACAAGCAACCCCACCACCAACCACAACCCACAATGACCCAGCCAAAAACATGAAAAGACTGGTAAACCAGAAACTATCTGACTTCAATATCAAAGGCGCCCATCAAACTTTATCTGGCAATAGCTCATTTGCCAACCCCAATGAAGAATCTCTCAACACCCTTCAACAAAAATACTCGCAAGCCCCAGATGATCTCAGGCTACCCCCATCCCCAGATGCTGACACCTTACCAATTTGCTTCAGTACAGCCCAAATACATGCTGCAAATCTCTTCCTTTCCTCATGGTTCAAGGGCAGGCCCAGACGGCCTACGGCCACAACATCTGAAAGACTGCATCTCCATCACAGCAGATGATGCCAGCACTTCTCTCCTCACCAGCTTAACGGAACTAGTCAACTACTTAGCAAATGGTCATCTGCCGACTGACCTCAGGCCTTTCCTCTATGGCGCCCAACTTCATGGGCTTTTCAAAAGCAACGGAGACCTCAGACCCATTGCCGTAGGATGTACCTACCGACGTCTTGGTCGCCAAATTCTGCTTAAGACCTTTCATTCCAAGGTTCTGTAAACTCCTCCTGGGTAGGCACCTCCTTTGGGTGTGAAGCTGCAGTCCACGCCACCCATTACTTCATGGACCAACCCTACAACGACAAAGTTCTCTTTAAACTTGATGTGAAAAATGCCTTCAACAGCATCCGCCAAGACACCGTTCTTCAAGAAGCTCAAAAACACCTCCCAGAAATCTACCCCTTCATATGGGACTATTATTCTTCAAAAACATCCCTCTTTCATGGAAACTTCAGTCTAGATTCGGCCACCGGTGTGCAACAAGGCAACCCCCTTAGCCTAGCCCTCTTCGCCCTTGCCATCCGTGAAGTAACATCCAAGATCAAAGCTGACCTAAACATCTGGTACCTTGATGATGGATGTATTGGCGGAGACCCACAGACTGTGCTCACCAATGCCACCATGATTAGAGATAGTTTATCCTCAATTAACCTGGAGATTAATAATTCGTAATTTGAGCTACTCCTTATCAATCACACAGACATCAACAAGCCCCAAACAAGCAAGCTCTTTCAAGACCAATTCCCATCCCTCTTTATACCTGACCCTATTCATTGGCAGTTACTAGGGTCTCCCCTGCACCAGGAATCTGCCCCACTACACATAAAGGCAAAAATCAAAGTGCTCGACAGCGTTACTGAAAATCTTGAGCTAATTGAACCGCATCAAGCATTCTTCATCTTGAAAAACTGCCTCTCACTCCCTAAACTCACATATCTGCTGCGTAGTGCCCCATGCTTCAAGTGCAAAGAGGAACTTGAAGCATTCGTCACTGCAATAAAAATAAACACGGAAAAAATAAGTAGTGTGACTCTTGGAAAAGACAGTTGGTCACAAGCATCCCTGCCAATCCGACATGGAGACCTTGGCCTCCTTTACGCCGCAGACCTGTCTCTGCCATGTTTCCTATCGTCATCCTTTGCTTGCCAGGGCCTTGTCAACAGGTTGCTTCCCTCTCTCACATTGCCTCATGGGAAAGTAATTAACGCAACTGACGCCTGGTCCGTACATCATGATTCACCCCTACGACTAAAGGAAACACAATCGGGTTGGGATGACCTTGCTTGCAGAGATTCACTCGCCGCCCTGCTCGACAACCCAAGCCCTTGGAACCACTGCCAGCTACTCACTACACAGAAAAGCCATACCGCTTCCTGGTCAGAAGCCTTCCCAACTGCTGGCGCCAGAAACCTGCTGAGCCCTGATCAGCTCCAAATTGCAATTGCCCTGCGAACTAGTGTCAATAATTTCGAAAGCACGGAATGCCGCTGTGGGAAGTTTATTGACAGGCTGGGGCATTATGGCCTCTTCTGCATTAAATATACGGGCCGCTTCCCCAGACACTCAGCCATAACTCCATCCTCAAAATATCATTGACCCGCATTGGTCTCCCCTCTTTCCTTGAGCCAGTTGGCCTGACAAAAGATGGAAGAAGGTCCAATGGTCTGACCCTGAACCCCTGCTACAGAGGCAGGAGCCTTGTATGGGACGCAACAGTTTTGGACACCTTTGCAGAAAGTCACTACATGGTCAGTGCCGCTATACCAGGCAGTGTAGCAACTGATGCTGAGACTGACAAATGCCAGAAATACAATGACCTTCTTGACAATTGCTACTTTCAACCAGTTGCAATCGAAACCACTGGTGTGTATGGCAAGTCCACTGCCCCCTTCTTGAGCTGTCTTGCAAAGAAACTCGTTGACATTTCAGGCGACCCCAGTGAGCGACAGTGGCTCCACCAGCACCTGTCTCTGGCCATGGTCAGAGGGAACAAGTTTGATCTGATTTTAGCCACCCTCAGTGAATTAACCAGTGTTCCTGCCCATCACTTGCCTCTCTTCAATGTATAGCCATCGCCTTCCGAATGTCTGTGTTTTCTATGAGCTTTATTGTCTTCAGCATGTTTTTTATGCTTTCTGTAAATCCTCTGTGAAGTATTGTTTTGCTTCGCTTTTCAGCCATCTTGACTAACCTCATTTTGTCATTTTTTATGTACCCAATACTACTATAACTGTATTACTGTTTACTGTAAACCTTTTTGTAATCTGTCTTTACCTCTGTCTGCCCAACCCCATTTGGGGGTGCTATGTGCCTGGTCGAACACACACACAATGGCGGTACTCCATCATGGTCTGTATAATTTTACTTTGTTTTTCTTTTTTGATTATGTGTGGTTGAATTGAAAAGTGCAAAAATGAAATAGTGAACAAGATAATGTTAATGTTGCTTACCCCTGATGTGTTTATGATTTATATTAAAATTGTTAACTTCACGTTTGTTTCTTCTTGCTCAGGCCTAGGCTATTTTTGTATAAATTTTATGGTTGTATCTGCCATATTATATATTTAGCCAAAATTTTGATGTAAGTTTATAGGCAGCTATACAAGTACAATTTCAAGTTAATGCCATAACTATTAACTTAGGGAACATATCTGTAGTAGTTTTAGCTTATCAATTAATTGTGGTATTGTCATACAATGTTATCATTGCTAGAACTATACGCTACATTCAAGTAACAACTAACCTTGTTTTGTTTTTCATGCACTCAATGCTTATTGGATTACTTTTTCATTGTTAATCTTTTTGTAATCTGTTGCTACCCTTGCTTTTTCAACCTCACTTGCAGATGCTATATATCTAGTAGAACATGAAACATACATGCAACTATGATACGCCATTATCATATGGTCCATGAGTGATTGTTTTGCTTTATCATGACTAAACATAGTTGTTTGCCTTTGCTACATGCCTTTATTCTGTAATGTGATGGTTATCCCATTGCTTCATCTCTTATCTCACCTATGTGCATGCCCCACTTTTCATCTGGATATACTTCAACTTTTCACCCATTGCCTGCCCACCATCATCTGTGTTATGCATGCTCTGTCTGCATTTTCCTCAACTAACCAGTTTGATGTTTGTGTACCTATGCCTCAGATTGCTTTCTGTATTTTTTGTTATTTGTCTTATGCTGTGCTTATGTTTCCACATTTGTGGATGTGCATTATGGCATTGTCATCTGATGCTGGTCTGAAAACTATGGAAGTTGTTGATGAGATATTGTGCATGACATGAGCATTTGTAGCTATAAAGACGCATCATATATGACTTTGAAAATATGCCCAGATATGACAAAAGGCATGAATGCTGTTTAGCAGAAAGAGGTGACACCATCTCATGTCTGTTCACCTTGAATGGATTGAATGAAGCATGGTTGTGGGATAGGAAGGACCTAGCCTAGAATTCCAGCATTTAATATTTTCTTAAAATGACCAACGTCAAGTTAGAAAATGGTGACTTTACAATCTATCACACTTGTAGCAACTGAAAACTTAAAATTTTTTGTTATCACCTTTATTTTCTGTAATTTTTCGTTTCATTGCGACTTGCTAATTTGTTCCACACATCTCACTTCAAAGGCTGGTTTTAAGTATGCTAAAATTTTCTTTAAATCTTTCATCCATCAGTTTGCTATGAAATCCAATGTAGCTCTCAATAAAAAGCAAGCCTAATGTATGATATATTCATGGAAAATATTCATTTAAACAAGAGATTGTCTTTAATTTTTCTCACCACTTTAACACATCTGTTACCATTACAGTTAGGATTCGAACGCTTTCAGTACATTAGCTTAAACTAAATTTAGTTTGCTTAGATCCAAGTAAGTCATTCAATGTGCGGCCCTGGTTAAGATATTGACATAATTTTTGGCTCAGTAAATCATTTGGGTTGTACATAGCAGGTATAAAATTATGCCTGTTGCTAAGTAACTACTAATAAGGCTAAAGGATAAATACAACATAACAAAGGAACACGACCATGTACAAGTTAAAAGGGGCTGTAAATGATGAAAACTAAATATAATAAAGGTCTTATTGATAAAATGTTGCTTTCACATAAATTACTGCCATGACAACACCAGGAAGTTACAAATAAATGCTTAATCAAAATAGATGCAGTTTCAGTGTACTGTGAAAACTCAAATACAATACGCTCGTTTTTTCCTTAAAAATCAAGGGTGTACCTTGTACATGAAAGGTTCATATAGAGCAGTGGTTCTCAACCTTTTCACTGAAGGAAGCCACATCCAGACCTACAATTTTGTCAGAAAGCCACACTAGAATTTTAGCACAAGTCGATTGACACGTTTGTTTTTATTGCTGAACGAAGTCTGTTGCATAAAATATGAGAGGTTTTATTGAAAGACTGCTGAGAGCTACACAACAGGAGCTTGGGAACTGCATGTGGCTCTTGAAACCATGGTTGAGAACCACTGCTATAGAGTGTGAAAAAATATGGAAAAACATTTTTGGTCTGTTAGTATGGAAAAAGAAAATAATTTTCTAGGCTTAATCTTTTGACATGCATTTTCATAATATTTTGTTCAAGATTGATAATTTTATTTTCATCGTGTTAACTATTATAGTGCCTGTATTTAACCTAGGTATGACATTCAGAAAAGTTAAGCATAGAGAACATCCAGAAAAAGTCTGGAAAAGATCTTTGAAAGTTTGAAACTTTATATTCCAAATTGTGTAGGAACCTTGTACATCAGGCCTGCACAACTCAGAAAGCTCAAAGTGCCAAATTCATCAACATAAACTTGCTGCGGGCTGCAAAAGTCTTCTCTATTATATTTCGTTGTAATTCGTAAAGAATTCTGGAACGATACTTATCTGAAGAACAGCCTTTTGCAACGTTTTCTCTGATCAAAATGCTCTGAGGGGCCGCAAGCCGTGTGTTGTACAGGCCTGTTGTGCATTAATGAAAAGAAATTTCTGTTTTCTTACCATGTGCTATTGGTGCCATATGCTGATATTGCATGTATGTGAGCTTTAAATTTGTTGATGTTTTGCTGATGAACGTTTATCTATGTGGCAGACAGTGTAATCTGTCTATCAGTGAACAACATCCTATTGTTGCTGCAAAACCAGCTTGATCCTTTAGTGGGTGTTAAAAGGAATTATGACTTTAAGACATTGTTACACCAATGGAACTAGTCAATAAAAAGACATTTTGAAAGGCATGTTCTTCAACAGTAGCTGCTCATTTGACAAGAGCATTCTCACACCATTCAGTATAAACCATTTTCTTTTAGAAACATACTGTATATAAGAATTCAGGACTGAGGATGCATAGTGTTACGTGAAATCAGCTTCTTATAAAAATGTTTGCAGATAGATTAACTTGCATCGCTAAAATGAATATAAATATTCAGTCTTGAGTTTGTTTGCTTTCTCTCTGCTCTTGCTTTAGCGTTTCAGCATTTCACTCATAAGCATTGTTTGCAGATTTAGGACTGAAGATGTGTAGTGTCATGTGAAATCAATTTAATTTAAAAAAGTTGCTGATGGATTGAAACCCTTCACCTTTGTGGAGACCAGTTGTTTTAATTTTATTTCAAAACTTCGAAGTTTTATTGAACTTTAACCTACATCAGTTTTCACACCCACTTTGCTTCTGGGGGACGAGGGCATAGAGGCAGATACCTCATGGTCAACAGCAATCTCAGATAGCTTTGCTGACTCCACACCAAGATGGGGCCAAGCAAGGTTAGAGATGTAGTCGCTCTACCTGGTCTTTTGATGACCTCGACTGTTTTCTTGAGGGTGTAGCCAGCAGGACTTGCCTCACCAATCTTTCGTCAAACATTCTGGCCATATACTACCTTGGGTTTCTGGAGAGACATAATAACTTGGTCTTTGTATTGCTGATTTTCATTCTGGCTAGGTTGCGTGCAGCAGTAAACTGATCAAGTGCATGTTGAAGACTCTGTTCAGAAGATGCTAGCAATGCCAAATGGTCTGCAAAAAGCAAATGGTTGATCCTTCCATCTTCCAACATTTACATCCTCATAGACTCAGTTGTGACTGTTTATCCAATTCACACACAGACTATGAAGAGCATTGGTGACAGCACATACCCTTTTCACTGGTCAGAGTACAGCACCCACGGTGAATGGCCGTGATTTAGCTCCACTGACATGCACTCAAACATCTCAGCAGAAATACAGTGATTTGATGGCCAGTAACTAGTGGCTGTCAACACCATACTCCCTTAATACTCTTCAAAGCTTTTTGTGGGGAACCCAATCACATGCTCTCTCGAGGTCAAGAAAACATGCATAGACACCTTTGGCGTACTCCCAAGGATTTCAACACTGAAAACACTAAAATAAAGCAAACATGACTTGTGTGTGCTTTTGGCTAACATGTTCTACACCAGTGCACAAATATGTTCGTGTTTTGGTACCATCATTTTGTACACTGGCACACAAAGATATATGACCTTGCATTCAAATGCCCATGATCTTTTTTGTTCTTGATTTTTTGCAGTGAAACTTTACACGAATGTTGTGCATATTTCAAGGGATTTTTCCTGAAAATTTGAGCTCAATCCAGCAAGAACTCTTTGAGTTAATTTAGCTCTGGACTAAGCAACTGAACACATGTTCACAACATTTTCGAATGCATTCACAGGGTGTTGTGACAGCGTGACCATAACAATATAAGCTAGGTGGCCGGTGTAGACGGTATTGATGAAACAATCTTCAAATTGAAATTCACCTCTTAGAAAAGTTGTATGGTCTATGTTGTGTTATTGTAACAGAGTGGATATTTGTCTTGTGGCATGTAAAATGTTTGTCCTTTATATTTTAAACATTACCAAAGTTTCTATTGATTACTGGTATATTTGCATGTTTAGCAAAACTTATTTGAGTTATTGTTTTTGGGGTAGAAATTAATGCTTTTGTGGAGGCTGTGTGCTTGTCTTTTTTAACAGAAAGATATAATGTTTCTAGTAATTTTCAATGACAGTAAATTTTAGATGAGCATATAACCACAATCTTAAAAACATAGTTTTGTTTAATTGGATCTCATCAAGCAGGTCACTAATTTATAAAGAAAAAAGTTGTTGACATTAGCTTGGTAGGATCAAGTTTTGTTTTTCATTCAGATGTTGCAAGTAATTACTCTTACTGTTTAGATAAAAAGCCTGAATCATCTTAAGTTCCATTAATATTGTCTGTAATAAACTGTTGCCATATATTCTGGATAAGATGTCCTCAGAAAATATCTTTTCAGTCGCATCCAAGTTCTTCACTGAATATGCTGAGAAAACTCCAGCCAGACTAAAGGTATTCTTTTTACTATGCTGCACACCTATGATTTTCTAGTTGGTCCATGACAACATGCCTCACCTAGGCAGTGTTTTAAATAGGTGATTAATAGTTTTTTATTCTTAAAAAGGTTTTAGCTTGTTGGTTTTATTATTCAATCAATCTACTTAAAAGAATGTCTAGGTAAGGGCTTTGACAAGCTTGATATTTGTACACTAATGTTATTTGTTGAAATGTTTACTATTGGTTTCATTTGTTTTAGTAGTATTTTTCAGATTTTGTTTTGAAATATGGATTTTGAGTAGTGCTTTAAAATTTCCAGTAAATTTGCTAAACTTTTTAAAATATATTTTGAAAGTTTGCAACTTTTATTGGCAGAAGTTAGTGATATGCAGCTTTAAGCCTACAGTGAAAAAGTAGATAATTAATTTGTGTTTAGTAAAATTGCTTATTTCCCAGTTGGTCAAAACATGCTCTCCATGTTATATATTCTCTATGATGTCAAATTTTTTCTCTTTTGTGAACAGACTTTCAAAGATAGGTCAACATACAGATGTTGAAAGATTAGTTATGCTTAAACATACTGTGATTTTGTTGTCTTTATTACTGAGACAATGAGGATGGCATTGAGAGTTCATTTCAGTAGTTTTAGTGGGTCAAACCTGCATGGGTTAAAATATTCTTCAGCTTTCATTTAGCACACTCAGAAATTAAACCAACTTGGCATCCAGAAGAATTTTCAAAAAATGTGTTCCTTCAATTTATTGTTACTCATATTTGAAATGGCATCGTCAGTAATATGGCAAGAAATGGGTCTATACTCTATAATCATTAATCCACACAAACATTTCTTGTTTCCCTTTGCCATCACATTTGCTTATTTAACCTGTACTGCTCTTACCTGGTATCTCACCTCACAAGTGTTGCAAGTTTTTGTATGCTCCCAAATTCAACCTGCAATTGAATTGCCACAATTACACAGGTGAACCTATAATGCTGGTCTCCAGTGTATTTATGACTATATTGTGTCCTTAAAAAAAATAAATGCAAAAAACAAAGAGAAAAAGAAACTTCATCAACACCAATAAATCCTGTAAGGGTCTTTTTAATCTGAAACCTGTACATTTCAGATTGCTCTCAATCTGTTACTAATGATATTTCAACAGTTACTGTGAACTGCAAATTCTCTGATTTGATAAATAGATTGAGAAAAGTCTAAAACATTTTAGAAAAAACATGAATAGCTTTATAAAGATTTTACTGGTATTGAATATTGATGAAATTTAAACATGCTTACTATGCAGGTAATTGATGCATATCTGACATACATTCTTATAACTGGAGTGCTGCAATTTGTCTATTGTGCTCTGGTCGGCACATTTCCATTCAATTCGTTTTTGGCTGGCTTCATATCATGTGTTGCATCATTTGTGTTAGGAGGTATGTATTTGTAACTTGCTACCTGGTGTTAAACTATTGACTATTAATGCCAAGTCTCAACGACTGGTGTAAGCTTGGTTGAAATGATAAATGTTGTTCTGATGCTAAGTCAGCTATGTCCAACCCGAATGACTTACTGAGCCAAAAATTATGTGACTATCTTAACCAGAGCTGCACATTGAATGTCATTCATGTTAATGAGGGCCACACATTAAGTAACTTAATTTGGTCTTAGTAAACTCAATTTAGCTTTAGCTATTGCACTGAAAGCAGTCAAATCTTAACTACAATGGTAAAAGACTTGATAAAGTGGCAATGAGGACTACCTGAATCCAAAATATCAAATTCAAGATTATCAAAATAAGGGCCAGCGAAGACCTAGACTGGACCACACAAAACCCTTGACTGGGCTGCATGCAGGCTGCGGGTTGGACATAGCTATACCAAATTGGTACAAACAAATGAAAACAAATTGATAAAAATAAGCTAAAATTGCTACTACCCCAAATGAGAAACACTACTTTAAAACTGTGTTTATGGTAATTTTCACAAACATTGGCATAGTGAAAGTTAAGGGTAAGGGTGGTCCAAGAAGATGTACATCTATTTTATTATCGCTATCATTTTATATCAAATTAACAACAGGTTTTGTAATATCCCACTATTTTCAACTTTTCTTGAATAAAACTATTCAGTGTTAAAACCAATACATTCAACTGTTACAGCATGCTGCTATCAAATATTTGCAATTTAATACTTTTGATCATAAGCGCAAATTTGGTGGAAAATGTGAGGGAGACAGCTTGGTGTGAAATCAATATGTTATGAAACCTAAAGAGAAAATGTGGGGGGCATGGCATATTATATCCGAACTGTCTGAAAAAGTGGAGTGCGTGTCCCCCACCTAATGGCGCCCATGCTTTTGATCAATTTAATACTTTTGACGAAACCCAAGAACTTGCTGCTCCTATGTGAAAACCTTATTGTAGTGATAAGACAACAAGTTATTGACGCAGCAGTTAACAACTACGCCTAAAATTAACCAAATTTGTAGTATTTCATAGGGCTTTGTTTAAATTTTGACAGTTTTTTTTTTTAAGGAAAATGTTAGGTACCTGGTATGGACCTGCAGGGACCCAATTTCTCTGATTCTTGGGACCTGTTGATAATTTTCTCTGGTTCATTCGGGTCCCTAAAATGCCCTAAAAAAAACCTGATTTAGAGGTAAATGTGTATTTATTTTGTGGGTAATGATTGTTTTTCTATGTTATTTGTTAGCATAAACAACTTCTGTCCCGCTTGTGTTTTGTGTTGTTTACGTGGTAAACTAAACTATTGGCGCTAACAGTGAACTGATTTTCAGCCTCAGATGTGTAACTTAATTACCGTTGGAGGTGTTGTTTTTTTCAGTGAACTTGAGATTACAAGTGAATCCTGAGAACTCATCGGATTTCCGCTCGATTGCTCCCGAACGTGCATTTGCAGATTTCTTGTTTGCCCATGTCATTCTACATCTTGTTGTTGTCAACTTCATTGGTTAAAACTTTGAAGCAAACTATTTCAAGGTGAAGAAAACCAATTTACACTGTTGATCATCTGTTTTTGAAGTGATTAAACCCTGTGTTGGCACCTTTCGGGGCCTCTTTCAAATTAACAGTTACACTTTGCTGATTAGTACTTCTTAGTTTCTATCTGTCTCATTGGCCGCACCCGACGATGCCAGTTGATGGCATAACGAAAAAGTACAGTGTGAAACATCAGTTTGTCTGGCGTCATTGGAAAGGCTGATTACCAGATGCCTATAATTATGCCTTAGTTTGTTATAGTGAAATGTGGATATCTTTGATTCAAATTAAGTGATTCATCATTTCGATTAATTGGCTTGGAGACGAACAAACACGTGAATGGTGAAAAATGCTGAGAAAATGTTTAATTTTTTTTGTGTGGTCCCCAGTTGTGAGATATAAGCTAAAATTGCTGTTACCCTACTAAAAGAAAAACTGGTTCCCAGTTGTGGTTCCTTTTTTCCCAAACACTGGTTCCCAGTTGTGAGTTCATGAAAGCAAATGTTGATCATCCTCAGTTCACTTCTCCACACGTTATATGAGATTGGGAGATCTCATTGAAAAGATAAACAGTTCAGTAATTTCATCGCTTTATTGTGCACAGCGTGCTTTAATAGTATGCTACTAACAGGCCCATAAATAGGGGCGCAAAGCCCCACCCCCAAAATTTTTTCGCCCCCTCTGAAAAAATGTGTTGGACATACTCTTAGAAAACTCTTCGCCCCTCCCCCCAGGTGTCCCAAGCTGGTTACGGGCCTGGGTACTAGTTGTATTTGTTTTTGTGGGGATGTTGATCTAATTGTGTTTCTTACCGAGTGTCTCCTGTGCAAATGTCACCAAGTGCTAAGCTGGTCTAGCGCTTGAACCCAGCTCACATGCGTTTTCGGAAACTAATCTCGTGTGCAATAATTTGCAGACTCCACGACCTTCCTCCTAAATCCAAGGAAGGTCAGACATCGTGAATCACGTTCCTGTTGTTGCCATGCGTTCGGTCAGCTGCAGATGTTTTTAATGAGAAACGTGTCGCTTTTTCCTTGCAATAAATTTGCTTCGGTTCGATACTTGTCTTGCGCTGGACTTGCATATCTTGCGGCGCTCATAAATTAGCTTGCGTAGTGTTGCCAAATTTGTGTCGAAAAAGTTAAAGACCAATATGGATTAAAGAAAATTGACCCAGAGATGCTGTCATTCTGGGTAAATGAAATTTTTGGAAGAAACAAGCATTGTTCGATAATTTTCAACTGATGCAATCTTACAAAAGGAGTAGTTGGAAGTGTTCAGGCAGTTCACAGTTACCAAACAGTAGATAAATTCAGCAATTGATTATTTAAAGTAATCTGGTATTTATAAAATTTGCTACTTAAAATTGAAAATAATATATCAGTTTTAGTCCTGTTATGATGAAGGGCTTTTAACAGCTTAATTCTGCAATCCAGTTAGAGGAAGTAAAGTTGTTTTATGGGCTCTTCCCCAATGAAGTATTGAGAAAGTTAGATGAAAATTAACAAAATACACAAATCTGAGCACTGAAATGTAGGTGTAATGTTTCAATTGAACAAAATTCTACATGACAATCTACCGAAAGGAATCCTTTTACAGCCAAGATTCAGAAACAATGAGCTTATCAGAGTAAGCTATATTACGCCTGTAGTGTAGGCGTCTTCCGGTCTTATTGAAAAATAAAAATTCCGCATGGTTTAGAAAGTTGTGTTACTTGTCTTTTTGAGCTTCCAATTAATTACATTTATCATCAAGAATGATGCCGAGATATTTTAAGTTACTTCATGGCCGCAACCAGCTGAAAAAAATTTGTCACTTTCCAGAACCGTCGCTGGACAGTTTCCAACAGGGGTGCTTTGCGTTCGTGCAGGTGGGTTTGACCTTCAAAAAATTGACAAAACCCCAGTGATTTGTAGTGTTTCTTATTGCAATTTGGGGCCTTGGAACTTATTTGAGGGGGCTAAGCTCACCAAAGCCGCCCCGTAACGACGGGATTGTCAGTTTCACATGCATTGAGTCAACATTCAGTAACCCGCAGAAAGAATTTCGTCCCGCACTAAATCCAACCCGCATCTGCGCACATAACTGCGGGTTCCCGCACCCGCCCCGCGCAGGACTCTAGTGCACAGGGATATCTAGAAGCAGTCCCATCGCCACAGGGCTTGGTGGGCTTAGCCACCCTAAACAAACTACCATGCCCCCTAAAATTGAAGCATGAAATACTATAAATCAGTGAAGTCTTTCAAATTTTCACAGTGTCAAGCCCCCTTATTGAAGACTCTGGTGACGGTCCTGCATGTATAGAACACACGGTTTGAGACGTAGCACCTATAATATCACAGCGCGAATGGTCACGCAAAGTTTGCTCGATGCACACATAAAATAAGAAAACGTCTGATGATGCATATAATTCAACTTTCAACAATCTATCAATTGAGAGTAAAACAGCTATCAACAAGAATAATATACAGCAGAATATTGAGTGCCTTTTCTCCATAAGTTCATCCAACACTGCCTCTGTGTTTGGTATCGGATTTGGGTGAACCTGCATCAAAACCAAGCCAGAAAACCTCTCTTTAGTAATGTTGTTTCTAAGGTAACTTATTAGGCGTCTGAGGCAATTGAATGACCTTTCTGCAGATGCTGTTGTGACAGGCGGTGAACAACTGTAGCAAAGTATAAATCAGAGGTCTCAAACTGCTCCGAGGGCCAAATGAGAACTTGTGAAGTAACTTAAGGGCCGCATTATGACTACCCCAGGGCCGCGTTATGACGCTGACGCAACAATGGCGGTGCCGGAACCTTACTAGAAACAGCTTTTGCATCTTATCTCCTGCGAAAGTATAGTGAGTTTTCTGGAAATCATCTCTACCCTTCTCTTTGATCGTTTAAAAGGATCTTGTTGACTCGCTGGCCGAACACTTTTAAGAAATTTTGAAAGGATAAAAAGACACTGATAAACACCGGGGAATTAACCACCTAGACAACTTAAATGTTAATTATTTGAAAATTCCCATAGAGCATCCCGGGCCGCACAAAATGCCCTCGCGGGCTACATGTGGCCCGCGGGCCGCGTGTTTGAGACCCCCGGTGTAAATGTTTGGATTGAAATCTTTTTGCGTTTTCATTTATTTTATTTTTATTATTAGCGCGTTTGATTCAGACTCTGGTCCATATTACAATTGTAAGCGAATAACACAAGAACTCATAAAAAATGTTTAGTCATCGCACATTACAGAGTAGATGTTAGGTGATAAACACAGTCAACACAGAGAGAAGCAAAACACTAAAACAGCGCACCAGCAATTACTATATTCACTCATCGTCGTGCAGGAATCTGGTAATGGGAGAAAAATGAAGACATTTTGACATCAGGTTTTGAAGAAAACGGCTAAAAAAGTTGGATGGGAGTGCTCAGCGGCGCACAAAAGCATGTAAATTGTTTTCATCAAGGTTTAAAATGTTTTTTTGCGAGATATTTAGCTTGAAACTGACAACCGTTTGTTTTCACAAAATTGAAAGCAAGATTTGGCGGTTGACTAGTTTTATATTCACTTTTATACGTGTTTGGCTTGCACACATCGTCGACATACTGGGGGTGATAGAGGAATCACAAGAAACTACAGAAATCCAAAGTGCCACCAAGCAAACGGAAGGTTTTGGTTGCTACACACAGGAAATACGGAAGAACAAACACCGAAACAACGCAGTAGCAGCGAGTGCAAGTGGTCACCGTCATACAGGAACGTTAAATAGAGGAAAAATGAAGATTTTTAAAAAGCATCAGATATTTGAATTGATACGGATAAAAAAATGAGATGAAGATGCACATCGTTGAACAAAGCTATACATATTGTTCCTAAACAAAGCATCAAAGGTACTGACATAATGTAGGGTGGATCAGCGATGGCGATCGCCTCCCTAAAACCTAAGAAGATAACTTTATTCACCATGACTTTGTACAATTCGGAAACCAACATTCGCGTATACGGACATTTTGTCGTACCTTGTCGTTTTTCGCAGCAGTGTTGTGAAGTATGCTTCATCTCTCTTACAGTAGCGAAGCGGTTATGAGCCTTGACTACCAATTATTACTGAAATCGTCCCACCTAACTTTATTGACTGGATCCGCCCCTAATGTAGTGAACACTTACATTTCTGGCCATGTAATGCTAATACATAATTCGGTAGGCACTGTGGCAACTAGCAAGCCAATCCGTATTACGAATGTTTGCATCCACTATATCTTTAAGTGGTGGTTTTCAACCTTATAAACATATGGCCATGGGCGTCGGCAGAAATTTTTCCAGGGGGGCAACGTCGGCATTTTGCCTATCGTTTTTTAGGTTTCTGACGATGCAATGCAAATGTATGTTTACAAAACGTTTTGCCCTTTCTTATCCACAAAGAAAATGCTCCATGTGAAGGCAACAGTCAAAAATGCGCTTCGTTGGCAGAAATAGCCAGGTATATTGCCATAGTTTACACAATAGCCTACCTGCAGATTTTGAAAGCAGAGCACTTCTTTACAAAGAAGCGTTGCCATGATCTTTAATGAAACTACAAATTGTGACTTCATTTTATTTGCAAGAATCGTCAGCGTCACTTCGAAACAAGAGCTGCAAACGTTTGGGAACTCACTCACAAATCAGAATTAAGCCTTAACGATTAAGATGTATTCCTTCAAGCCTACATAGGTGTCTTCTAATAAGTCACATAGTTTTAAACTGTGTAAAAAGAAGAGTGCCTAAGCCATTGCCAGCGGTTCTTGGGGCCCCACAGTCCTTTGTGGTAAACCTGTTCTTTGCTAAATGCAAAGGTGGACATTAGAATTTAGGTGCTCGAGGCAAACACTCAGAAAAAGGGCCCTATATTTGCATATGCTATCCAGAAACTTTATTCGCTGAAAGCGTTTAAATTTTTCATTTTGTTTGCGATTTGCTTCTGCTTGAAAGTCCATTTCACATGGTAAATTGTTAGAAGTAATTTGATTTTAAATTGTTCTTTGTCTACACAGGGGATTTTTTGGCACAGTCGCACATAATTTTTGCTTTATTTTGACAAACAAATATACTCACTTATTAAATGTCGTTGTAGAGTGATTAATACGCTTTTTTACGAAACAATGCAAAAATTAAGTTCGAAACTCTCAAAAGGGGCCTTCACGGCATTTCTGAAAGAGCAGAGGGGCAGAACCGTCGCCAGAAAGTCATCAATAAGGGGAGTTTACGTTCGTGCTGGGGGGCTTGACATCCAAACTTGACAAAGAATCTTCTAGTTCGTAGTGTTTCGTATTGCAATTTGGGGGGTTTGGAGCTTTGTTTGGGGGGCTAAGCCCACCAAAGCTCCCCCATGGCGACGGGACTGCAGAGGGGTCCCGAGCTGACCCCCTCGTTCGCCTCTCTTAATGTCCGTCCCTGATTATATATAAAATTTTTTCAGTCCAAGAAGTCACTATTTTGCTTAATTTGTCATAATCAATTTAGCGGTTTTCAATTGAATACTTTCACGTTACACTAATGTGATTTGAAAATTAAAGTATTTGTTAGTTATTTCAGTTATTTCCAACATTATGGGACCACCCAAGCACTTAGGCCGAATTGCAACAATTTCCAGATATTTCTTGAGTGTATTGTAATGAATGTCATTTTTAAAAGATGGTCAATCGTTTATTGTTTCATATGACTCAGCCAACAAGCAGAAGCATCATAAAAGCCATCGCATGCAGTAAGCCAACCATTAGCGAACATTAGAGCAAATGAAAACACAATGGCACAATAGTTGATCAGAGTAAACAAAGAAGGGCGCTGTGTCATATAGGA
>Ga0210059_1006288_pt1 | contig 19085 bp, 13 predicted proteins | sample Ectturendosymbi2_FD_188042 | JGI IMG/M metagenome (GOLD analysis project Ga0210059, IMG submission 188042) | Ecteinascidia turbinata endosymbiont from Florida, USA - Sample 2 (SPAdes) (version 2) | ecosystem: Host-associated > Tunicates > Ascidians > Unclassified | place: Key West, Florida... | reverse complement strand
TTCTGTTGAGTTTGTTGAAGGCATTGTCTGCGTCCACTAACAGCAGGCATTCACTGTTGTCCTCTTCAAAACTTTTCCTTACAGCATGTATTGCTGCTTCTATGCCCGATTCCAGTCCCGCACATGTCTGCAGTGTTCCCACTGCATGTATGATGTCTTCCTTCAGGAGCCCTGTGATTGTTTTGCTAATGATTCGTCATAAGCAATCACCAACACCTACTGGCCTAATGCCGTTATCTTTTTGTTTAGTGGAACCCGTCTGCATGCGAGGATGGTTGATATGTTATCATGTGGAATGGTGTCTGTCGCGAGACGCTTGGCCAGGGTGGCAATTTCATCAGCTAGCATTTTTGAGTGGGTGCCATATGATTTTGAACAAATCATTTCTTCCCAGGTATCCATGTCAATATGTGTTGGTCCTCCAGACCCCGATGAGTTGTTAGTATTGGATGTAATGTCATCTTGAGTTATGTTTTCAAAGATGACTCTCTCTGTTTTGGTTTCAGGCTTATCAATGATGGCAGATTGTTTTAGTTCCGCCGCTTTTAGGTGGTTTTCTTTGAGCTTCTTTTTGATGTCTTCAGTAATGTCATGTTTTCCATCAATGTCATTAGCATGATTCACAATTTTAAGGGCCTTATTCACCTGTCCTTGTAACATTAGTCTACAGAAAGATTTCGTTTTCCTAGTTGTGCTCATTTCATTTCCGGTGTTGTCTTTCAACACTTCTCAAAAACTGAAAGACAGGGTTGGTTGTCAAGATGACCGCCATGGCCCCTCACCAATCCTATATGACACAGCCCCCTCTTTGTTTACACGGATAACTAATATTGCGCCATTGCATTTTCATTTGCTCTACTGTAATGTTCATTAATGGTTGGTTTGCTTAGTGCAATGACTTTTCGTAGTGCTTCTGCTTGTTGGCTGGGTCATATGAAACAATTAACCATTGTCCATTATCAAAATCATGTTTGGTTCTATTTGTAACACTTCTAATGGCGCTCCAATTTTATGCAGATTTTAGGGATTTTTTGGTATTGTTCTTGAAATTTTTGGAGTTGCATTTGTGAGAGCTTGGAGTATATGGATAAGTTACCTGCATCATGCAGATTTCTAGTCTAGTCACTACTTACATAGACTAACCTGGCAACCTCTGCTCTCATTTTGGAGCTATACTGAACAAAGTTGGCTGTTTGCCCTGATAGTTGCAGCTTAAAGGTAACATTAAATTGTTTTAGAACTATATTGCATTCCTTCAGCTTCATGGAATATTAAGAAGTAAGTAATGTTCATTTTCATCATCATGTAAATTTTTTGATAGGGTTTGCTTTATTGTTAGTGCTACTGGCTTAGATTAATGCAGTCATGTTGTCTGTATAAATGGTTAAAGTAGGAATAAATTTTTATAAAACAGGTGATCAGCTGCTAATCTTCGAGATTTAAAATCAGTCTTTCAAAGATTGAAATCAGACACCTGATTAATGATTGGTTGAAAGTCAAACTAGTGTTTCAACAGTTAACATTTTATAATTTTATTTATAACTCATGGTACCTAAAGGTGTTAATTTGATAAGCAGTGTAAATTTTGCCTCATGAGGCAAAAGCACTGCTGGAAGTATTTTGCCATAAGCTTTGCACGTTTGGCTGAAATCATACGACAAGTTGAAACACATGACCTACTTTATTTGACCATTAGACTATCTATGTCTGTAATGGCTCAGTCTGACATGCATGGATAAGCAAGTGTTGTCATGGTTCATTGCTGGCAAGCTTTTAGTGGGACCTTGTCAGGATTGTGTGAGGTGTAGGCTAAGCCATAACCTTAAACCCTAACATGTTGTTTCTTTGTACTTGTCACGTGACAACTTTAACTACCCATGTTGGATTAAAAGCAATGTCTTAGCATTTGCCTCATGGGGCAAAATACTACATTTCCTGGAAAATTTCGGTCTTCAGAGTCGGAGTTGATATTTTCAAATTTTTTGGAGTCAGAGCAGGAGTAGGATTTTTTAAATAGGAAACAGGAATGGAGTCTAAAAAATGTGACTCCACTCATCTATGGCTCTGACTCCAAAAAGGTGCTTTCCATATCCGCAAATCATGGAAATATTCAAGTCTGACTTTGCCAAGCTCCAAATTCTACAGTAGCATAGTGTGCATGTTTCTAAACCAGCTATGTCCAGCCCACGGGCTGCATGCAGTCCAGTGTGCGGCCCAGTTCAGGTTTTCACTACAGTATAACCAGTCTGTATTCTGACAATCTGTCTTTATTTTGAAAGTCTTAAATTTGACATTTTTGATGCAGGTGGTTTTCAGTGCCACTTTACCATGTTTGTACCATGTTCTGGGAGATTTCCATTGGTCCACTGAAACCTTGGTGCAAAACTTATTATTAGTTTTCTGACTTCTACCCTTGTTCCATTGGCACTAAACTTGTCTATGAAATCACACTTGCTGAGTGGTTAAAGGTGCCAAACAGTTGTTACCATTGCAGTTAGGATTCAAACACTTTCAGTACATTACCTTGAACTAAATTTGTTCGCCAAGATCAAAGTAAGTCATTCCTTGTGCGGCCTCATTAATATGTCATTAAATGTGCGGCCCTGGTTAGGATATTGACATAATTTTTGGCTCAGTAAACAATTTCGGTTGGACATAGCTGTTATAAACAGCCTTGCTTAATCTAATGTCAACCTGCATATGTTATATTTTTTTCTGTTAAAAGTGCACTCTTTGCATGCTTGAAACAACCAACTTCGAGTAGATCATTATAAAAGAATACCATGCATGCTTGCTTTGTAGCAGTTCAAAATATTTTTTTTATCTTGTTGCAAGACAATAAGTTATTCTATTTGAAAACAAGACTTAAACTATTCTATTTGAAAATGATGCATGTATTTCATTGTAAACAATGTGACTGTACAATGAAGCACATGCATCAGATGGAAAGAAAGAAGTCATCTTACTGGTCTACATTAATTAAAAACAATTTCTGCATTTGTTCATCAGGGTACATCTGTATACAACAGCTTTATTTGTTCACTTCAGATGTTTGACGCTTTTAAAATTTTTTCATTTTTCCCATTATGTAACATGTGTAGAAGATGCTAAGGAATTGCAATAGCAGGGTTGCGGAGTCGCAAAAGTCAAAGGTTTTTGGGTGGAGTCGGACTCCTAACACCACAAGCTAAGAGTCAGAGTCAGATTCGTTTGTCTGACTCAAGAAGTCCAATTGGATCATTTTTTACATCACACTCCGAAGTTGGGAATTCTTGTTGAAATGGTACAATTTCCTTTGAAACTTTTGTGGAAACAGAGAATTCTTGCTGTGTACCACAATTTCCACTGAGTGCTAGTTGCTACAAAATTATTGACAGCCAAACTTCATGTTAGGAGTTGAGAGTAGGATCAGAAATTTTGGAAAGGTTGGAGTCGGACATTTTACCTCCTACTCCGCAACCCTGTGCAATAGCTCGTGCAAATTTAGTTGGCTGTTTGTTTGTGAGATCATGTTGATAAACTAAATTGTTTTCCTATTTGATTAAGAGCTTATGATGATACCTACTTAGTAGGCAAAGTATGTAGTCTGTAACATCTTAGTGTCTGATTCTTTGCTGGGAAAGCATTCCTTTTGATAGACAGTGTTTGTCTAATTCTGTGATTTCAAAACATGATTTCTTTTGGCAGCTTTTAAGTGTAATGACTAGATGAAACAAAAAGTTAAATTGTTATTATTGACAGGTTGCTTGATTTATTTAATTTGCTTCCCTATGTTGAAATTTGGAAGTTTTTTAGCATATGCACGTGGAATTTATGTGAAAACATTTTTAATTGCTTTTCTATGGCAACTGAAGTGTGATTAGTTTTCTGAATACCAGTACTATGTGTTGTCGGAACAGCAAAGAGTTTGGCGGCGGTGGTGGTGATAGCACGCAATTTGTGAGAACCAATGGGTGGACTCTTCCTTTAAATATTTTGCAGGTTAGAACTATTGCATCTTGTTTTCATGTTTTAAAATTTTTGGTTGAAAATTTCATGATACCAAGTGTAAGATAAAGTGAATGTTTCTGATAAGACATTATTTGCTATGAATACATTTTTGACAAATTTACATGTGTTGATCGTGCCAGAGTGAAATGTGGAACTCTTGCAAATTTGCATAAGAAACAAACATGCACCAATCAATGGTAAAAAACAAAAAAAAAACAGCTGACATTCCCAATGTTGTCAATAAAGATACATTACATAAAGTGCAAAAGTTTTACACTGCAAAACATGCAGGTGTGTAGCTTGGAAGACAGTGGGCAATTATAACAATCATATGGCCTGCGTGCTCTGTGGAGTAACACTTTCATTTCTTTGCTGTCACTGACAATATCATTTTTTGAAATGTCCACATTTTATTTAAAGATGTGCTGTTGATGGTGCCAGCCTGCCAAATGTAAATGAATTCCATATGTAGATTTTTTGATGCATGTAGATTTATCCTAATATTTAAGATTTTTTTAAAAGTTTTTAATTTTGTTATATCTCAGCAACTTATCAATTTTTCAAAGATTTACCCATAACAATATTAAAATGTGGTAAATAAGGTTACTACAAGTGCAAATTTCTATGCTTTTTAGCCCAACTTCATGGTTGTCTGCATGTGAATATGTTAGGATCGCCATATCTAAAGACACAAAATTTCTGACAGTCTCAATGGTTACTTTTCACAACGACAATAAGTGCTATACAGCATTTTTCAGTATGTTCTTACTAGAGATAGACCGGTATACCGGCCACGGCCAATATATCTGCTGATATTTGGGTTTTACCAATATATCGGTATTAGCCAAAATGGCTGATTTTGAAATCGGCCTCATCAGGTGTTGACAAAATGCTGTTACATTCCTCACATATGCAGACAACTTGGGCAAGAAAACACAGCAAACCAAGTCACGACAGTTATCTTGCATCAACGCTAGCAGATGCGTTTTTATAAATAAGCAGACAAGATGAACCATGGAGCACGTTCTCAGTCAATGCAGTTGAAACAAAAGCATCATCATTAATCAGATTAATTAAAAATCATAGTAAAATATTGAAATTGCAGTAAGTTAAAAAATTTTAGCTCATCAATCCTGATTTTTGAAGTTTTTGGAAAAAGGTAAGGCACAGAATACATTATATTTTTGACAATGAAACAAAAAAGATTTAAAAATTTTAGAAATATCAGTTATCGGTCCATGAATGGCCGATATATTGGTATCGGCCCTAAAAAAGCCATATCGGTTAATCCTTAGTTCTTACAACTACCAATCCATCTCTAAACAAAAACAACATTGCTATCACAGAAGAAAAATATCACAGAATTGCTACACTATAGGTTACAAGCGATATAATGCCAAGGGCATGTTTTTCTCTCCAACTACTGACTGTTCATTTTTCAGAGGATCTAATGATGAGAACCTCTGAAAATGTCAAAATTTGAGACAAAGAATTTTTCAAAATAATTTCAGACACAAATTTTATTTCCGAAATTCTGGACATATGGGAACCTTAATATATGTGTCGGGTGCAGAATGTATTTTGAACAATGTTCCTGTGATTACCCCAATTTTGTACAAAGAATAACATGAGTCTCTTTTTGTCAAAAAAGAGAAAAATACAATGCATTTAAACCAAAATGAAAGTATGGTGCAAATAATGTAAATGTTATATGTCAATAAACCGGCGTTTTTTAGGAGTGTAATATAATTTAAATGATAGGAAATAGTGGATTGCAGTGGACATTTTTTGACTCTACTTTTGTTTTAAAATTCTTTTCATGCAATTTTATAATGCAAACAATTTATTTTTTTGTAATGGTCTGAAATTATTTTTCAGAAGGTAAAGGTTCCTCAATAGTGCAAACTCATTAAGTTTTTTGCTAATGACAGGGTGATGCTCTGCAAGTAGGAAGAAAGTAATCACTAGGGCAACAAATGTTTTGACCCATAAACTTAAATCTTGACTACAAAATTTATATATTTTAAACTATCAATTTCCTGTGATTGCAACTGAAATGCGGAAAACAAAGCATATCATTGGCTCCTGCTCGTGTCTGAGAACAGGATCCATCTGGTGTCAGGACTTTGCCATCTGTATCAAAAATCAAACCAACATGTCAAAAATCTTTATTCTGCTCAAATAAAAATAATCAAAAATGTGAAATACCGAACAAAATTAGAGGTAACGAAACATGGATGAAAATAGATTCAAAAGCACAACGGAAATATCCAGTGTCAATAATTATCATGAAGTCACTGAAAAGGTTTTTTGCCTAACCACACCTAGCCCACTTAATATTGAATTGTCCAGTAGTGGGCAAAATAACATTAGTACCTCAGAAATCGCAACAAATCCATTATCGTTAGAATTGCAATGAAACTTGCAAGAGCATATCAATATCTATAGTTGTAGCTTCAATAGAATATCAATAAAGAGAAAAGCTGTGCTGCAAGAAAATGTTAACCTAACGATAAATTTTGACTTTTTTATGACCTAATAACTTGTGGTTGCTCATGGTACCAGCTTGAAATTTGGTTTGTAGACATTTCATAAACTTTAAAAAAGGCAGAAAAAATTTGACTCTATTGACTTTTGGTTGACCTAGTAATCCCTCTCATGGAATACAGTGTCAGCAAAACAAAAAAAAGAGACATGAGTGTAAAAGTAATTATGGCATTCTTGATGTTAGTGCAAATGCCAAACTGATAATGTTTGTTGCTATACTGCAGAAAAAAACTTTTGCATTTATGAAAAAGTGCATATTTTTTTACACAATGGTAAGTTTCTTTTCATTAGGTTTCTTCTTGGATTTTGGAAATTTTTGTGGCTTTAATGTTTTTTGGAGCTGAAGGTATAGCACTACAGAGATCAGCATGGGCGCCTTCCATTGTGGTATGGTATCTTTCTCTGAATAAAGTTTGCTTTGTTAAGTAGCACTCTCTGTGAATTGAATTGTGTAATTTTTAGTATTGTTATTTGTCCTGGCAAGTGTTTTTTTTTTTTGTTGCAGTGCATTGGTTTGGCATATCTCATCAATGTGGGCCTATTGATTGTTGCAACATCTATAAATCCTGCTGATGATAACTCAAAAGCAAGATTTGAAAATAACAGTAAAAAGATTCCTGTCTTCGATAGATCCATTCATGCCCATGTTATAGAAAACAACTATTGTCACATTTGTGAAGTTGGAGTGTAAGTCATATGCTAACATCCTTAATGTTTTGTGTGTTTTTTTAGTCTGTAAGTCCTCAAAACATTTTAAATTCTGAATTTGCTCTGCTGATGCTGTTCAACTTTGATGGGATATTTTGCAATTTCTTTGTAGCTCAGTTTATATCAGTGTTTTTCCCATCCCGCGGTCCAGTGTATAGTTTTCATGTGGACAGGGCCGGATTAAGGGGGGGGGCAATGGGGGCAGTTACCCCAGGCCCTCTGCTCTAACAGGGCCTCCTGTGATGACATTTATTTGTTTTGGATAAAATATTCATTTGAAAAATTGTTGTGATTCAAAAGTGATACAAGAATACAATTCTATATTCCGATGTTGCATTGAGTGTCATTAATGATTTCTCTACAAGTTTGACTTTCTGCCAGTTTTAGTAACCACTACTGAATATAAATATGTTTTTGGTTTTGTTCAATGCATATATATATGAATTTTGATTGTAACTTTTCCCAATAATCATTCTTATGCAATGGGTTTACCTACTCGTGCATCACGCCTACTGCACAAATGTCGTGAAAACGATACCATTTGCATGCTTAAGCAGCAAAGCTAGTTCTGCTGTGGTTGAGGTTTTGTATCAATGATTTCGTAACTTCTTGTGCTGTCTGGAGGTAGCCACAACCAAACTGCGACCTTTCTTTCGTCATAAAGTAGAACATATGGTGAAAACACACTTTTTCCGATGGCTAATATTCTTGTGTTACATCATAAACATATGAAGCTAGTCAAGCCATTTACACTACATGTTATTGCATGTTCTGTCAAAAAATGTTTTTGATCAATCAATTTGTAGAATGAAAGAGCAGAAAGTAAGATTGCTGTGTTTAGATAGTGCTATGCCGAAATCTGTAATGCCATCAGGAACTAAAAATGCCGAAGTTTCTAAGGAGAAAAAGTGCAAGAATCTGGCAGTGTTAACTACAACGCCGCGACCAAAACATTTTTTTTCAGCAAAGCTTCTAAGCAGCAACTTTAAAACAGTGTGGCGTTAATCAGAGCACATAGGCATTTATAGTGTTTCATATTTCAATTTGGGAGGACTTAGAGCTTCGTTTGCCGGACTAAGCCCACCAAAGCCCTCGTGGAGATGGGACTGATTTGAGCACCGTATTTATTTGATTATAGGCTGCGGTTATAATGTTTTTTTCATCATTTCATGTTGCTTACAATCAGGGGCGGTTTACATTTTTTATTTTTTTACTTTATCGAAATGTATAGATGACATTCAGTCTTTCCTTGGCTGCGTTTTGTCGACCAAACTCTTGTTTCGCATTCGATTTTCTTCAGCATCACATGCACATCTGTCACAGGAGGGATTATGATAAAAATAAGGCATTTGCAGTGATGTAAGCATCATTAATACGGGAAACGCACGAGTACGCGAACGTCGCGAATGCATCTAAGAGGCTTAGGTAACCTATGTTCAAGTGCGGTTTACAACCAAGGGCAGCTTACGTCAATTATTATTAACACCATTTCATGCGGCTAACAATCGAGTTAATACGGCAGGCACATAATTGACTACTGGAAAAAACAAGGAGAATGTTGCAAATCAGCGAAAACAAATTTAGCAACGATGACGTCATGAAATATGTTATAGGGACCCTCCAGTGAAAATTGCCCCGGGCACCCCTAGCCTTTAATCCGGCTCTGCATGTGGACCATATAAAGAATAAACCGCTACTTTGGAATAATGTGAGTTCGTTTGTGCACATAAAAGTAGCCTATGCTGACAAGATAGTAGGCCACACAATTTGTATAAGCGTTATCTGGATTTAAACACTGGTTTATACTGACGACAAGAATCCAGAAAAGATACAATTAACCTGACTGCGTTAATAGTTAGCTAAGTGGCACTTAGACCATTTTTAACTTGCAGAATTTTTTACTCTACCTGTTTCTAAATAAGCTTTAGTCATATCAATAAATATTTAGATGCATAATTTTCAAACAAACATCAGATTTTTTACCCTGTGTTGAAATCACATCATGAATAATCAGCTTTGGATCAAAATTTGCAAACTAAGGCCATAGTATACTGAGGCACATCAAAAGATGCAATTACATACTTTGTTTGCTTGTTTCATGTTCTACAAGCCAACATCTTAAAGTGGCACCTCAGAGCAAATGGAGATCTTGGTAGATGAAAATGATTAGAGTATTCACAGTGCTAAGCAGTGAGCAGTTTACATGGCTGCCTTCATACAGTATTAGATGCATTGGTATTACAGGATAGGTATACGCTGATGCTAACTAGAGATTCACAATTTACACTACAATGCAGATAGCAGTAAGTTAATAATGGATTTAACTGCATTACCAAAAACCTGAAACATTTGACCACATAAAAACCAGAGATTTAATTGAAATTGTGTTGAACAATTCCTGAACTAAGCTTTTCATTATTATCAAACTTCAATGAATGAAAAATAAAGGGATGAAGCACGTAGCATGCTGCATCATATGGTTTTCTGACTATTAAAACAATACCAGTGCAAGGATTCCACTTATGAGAAAATTAAAAAACTGATTCTTCTGGCTAGTTAGTGCCATTACATATCTAAATTATTGTGTTTTTGACATGTGTTCTTCTTCTCCTGTGGACATTCAAAGCAATGCCAAGCATACTGTTCTGAAAGTGTACGATAAAACAAAATATTAACACAAATGCTACAAAACTTTTTAATTCATGTGATTGCAATTCCACATTTATTTTCTATTTGAAAATTACAGGTCAATAAAAATTTCAGATTTTTATTTTCCAGCTGAGAAATAAAGCTATGACGAACAATGCTGTATTTTGAAGTATATTAGGAATATTTTAGTTTTATTCCATAATTTTGCCTTTGAAAACTGAAAACAGTGAGCGAAGCGTTAGGCACTGCAGCATTTTATTTTACTGTTACTAGAGACTTGCCATGTCATTGGCAAAAGTTGATCCATATGTATGCTCTAACATATGCTCCAACAGTTTGAATATTTTTATTGATTCTATAGGGTTAAAACTGTTCAGTGCTTTTTTAATTGTTTTTCAGGGGCACCTTAAGCAAACACTGCAGTGCCTGCAACAAGTGCGTTGCTGTGTTTGATCATCACTGCAAATGGTTGAATAATTGCGTTGGAAAAAAAAACTACAGGTAATTTTACATGCGTGTTGTAGTGGGGAATTACGGAACCCTACTCAGCTTCGGTTTGAGTGCAAATTATTGAAGACTTGTGTTGGAATACTATTGCATCTTCTGAAGTAAGAACAATTAAGCCTAGACTTGAAGCTGTATTATGCTTTTGCTACAACAGGATTGACATAATCTGATCCCATCTTGCTGTCAACATGTTCTCCTGTTCAAAAGCAAAGCTTATACGTATTTTCAGTGGTGATGTTGTGTAAGATTAGCTTTTGCAATCACTAGAGTTTGGAGGAAGTTAAGAATTGTAGATCCATAACTTTCATTGTGAAAGTGGATAGAAGCTGTTCTAGATTTGAAGATTGTAAGTGGTCCACCTGAGTTAATTATTAGTTTTGTTCTTTGCTGATGATGGTAACACTTAACTAAGATGCTTCATTTAAGTTTTACCTGTGAAGATTTTATAAAATGAAAGTTTTTGGTGAGATATGATCACAGTCTATGAAAATTATGCTTCCATGCCAGCCATGCACAGTGCTACCATTATTTTTCTGAATCACAAGTGACACAATATCTTAATCAGTTCATGAAAATGTTTGAACACTGAGAAGCACCAAATGTTTTACAACTATGGTTCAGTTTGTAGAAAAAACAAACAGAGTTAGGAAAAAAATCTTAAAAAGACACCCATGCTGCTTATTATTTGGTTGCTGCATAGTTTCTCCTTTCAAAACTTGCTCAGTGAAAGTAGTGAATGGTGAATCAATTTTAAAAAAGCATTTGCAATGAAAATTTTTTCTGTATATACTGCTGTAATTTTTATTTTGTTCCATGCCAGTGCATGCCTGCCGGCTGGAACAGGTACACACACAATCGGGTATTAAACGACTGCACGTAGCCTATAACAATGCCTGTCAAATTCTCATATGGCTTCCGTAAATGTAACAGTTTGTCAGCATCATTCAATTTTTTTTCCGTTCCGTCAAGACATTTGGTGCTATGATTCAAAAATATATCTTTGAGAAAAATGTTTTATTATATCTGCTCATTTCTGATGCTTCTTTCAAGATTTCATTTTTACCCCTTGTTTAGGACTTCTGCATGGTCAGTCGTGGGAGCAGTGCCTCACAATTTTTTGTGCCCAGAAAAATTAGTGTTAAACATATAATAAAAACTAAAATCTTGCCCCCTAAAACTCTATTCTGCCCCCACACTTTGAAACCTGGCTACAGGTCTGTGTTGAGAAATTGTAGTAATCGCTGGTGCGTTGCTTTAGCACTTGTTGCGGATTGCCTGCACATATCAACTAACGCCTACCGCGTTCTGCGTCAGGATTAAACGATTACGCATTTTTCTGTTCTTGTGAGCTACCTCTGTCTGACCCCTGCGTCTGATGTAAACACGTTACAAATAAAAATAATCCTGATAGCAATCTTTCCTGAGTGTTTGCAGTAAATGCGTCTTGTTGCTGCGCTAGTTTACGATGCAACCTGCAGACTGTACAGTATTGTATGCTTGTCTGTTGCAGAGTGTTTCTGGCATCCCAGGTTTCTGTGCTGGTGGCTGCTTTGAGTATGTTGGGTTTATCGCTCTTCGTTTTTATTGACTCAGTTCAAGGTTTCAAAAACCTGAGTAAAGGTGAGTGCTTTGGTTAAACCGCTGAAAAAAAGGAGATGGCGTCGGAAAATTAGGCTGATGGAAATTTGCTTCTCGCACTTAGCGGCAATGGTTTTATCCATTACTGTAGTTGAAAAAAGAACTGTTAGTTTGTGTGACCGGTCGAAAACAGCAGTTATAAAATCAGTATTGCCTCCCTATTTTGCAATGTTTCACGTGAAGTTGCAAAGGTAAAACAAAATATTTCTTCAGACCACCAGGCAGTTCGTGCTAAATTGACATCTTGGAATGTCCTCATATGATGGAAGTGTCTCAACCTGAACCTTGCCCTGTATATATTTATCACAGTTTAGATTAAAATAGGGGTGAGCAACCTGTTGGAACTGAGCAAACCATGGTTACAGTTGTTTGGCAAAAAAAACATTGCGCGACATTTTTTATGTTCATAACGAACGAGTTCGTGAATCCAGAGCGAAGTTAATCCGGAATTGTATTTTTCTTGGGAAATAGTTTGTCCAAATCTATTGATAAACAGACCTCTCGTCTTTTTATACTCAGTTAAACAAATACGAAGCTCGTTTGAAATACGTTCGTTGCGTTCCGCTTGTTGTGTCATGGCATTGACGATCATAAACCCATTCGCAGATGTCTGGTGGAGAACGAACCAAGCAACGCAAACAGCCGTGCAAGTTTTTATCATGGTCAAGGTGGTGGCGCTTTTTGGAGTTGTGGTTCTCGTAGTTCAGCTCTTTTCCTTCCATCTGATGCTGAGTAAGTCATTGTCTCAATGAACTCGCGCATGAACTCTCTGCGGCGGATCACCTTAACAAACGCTCTTTTCAACAGTAAATAAAGGCATCACGACGTACGAATACATCAAACGGGGCATCGCCAAGGATGAGGCGAAAAAGAAGGCGGCGACTATGTCGTCATCCAACCGTGTCCATCGCAACGGCGATGCCGCAAATGGCGCTGCGTCCGCCGCCGAGGACGCGTCGCCGCGTCGAACAAACGGCGTCGCGGCGAAGAATATCAACCAGCGTGCGTCGCGCGTTTCGCCCTCCCCCGAAAGTTGTGCGAAGCCCCCCGTTTTAAGGGCCTCTTACGAAAACCCATCGTTCATGCGTGACGCCGACGAAGCAACCGACGTCGGGTGCGGCGTGCATAGTCACGTGATACCGAACGCTATCTCTGACGCGAGTGATGGAGGCGTCGTTTGAATTCTTCGTTTTTAAATAAATACCGTTTTAATTTTGCTCTTGAAATTACTTTCGTCCTCGTGGCATCAAATGCTTGTGATCCGATAACGGATTTGTTTATTGAACGTCGTAAACTTTCCGTGTAAATAAATGAGGTTTCTTTTTTTAAATCTTTGAAAAATAATATTAAAACTTTAAAAATAACCTTATCTCAATGTCGTCGCGCAGTCTTTTTATTTCTGATTGTTTTTGCGGTTCAGTCCACGAAAACCATCTGCGCTTGTTCAGTGTTTTGCAGAATGCTCTTAATGTGTGGCAAACTCATTGCGAAGAAAAATTCCCGGCGCGTGATTGTTTGTGTTCGACCATACACTGTGCTCCGCTATGCTTGACCTCCACCACGTTGTTGATCAGTTAGTTGTTCATTCCTCTCTCACTCTGAGCTGCAATTCCCGGGACTTTGCTTATTCATTTGCACATGTAGTTGACTCTTCGCTACAACCAGCGATTGTGATTTGCCTCCGGCCACACTCATGACGTTTCTAATGTAAAGCAGTCTTATAACTAAATGCTGTTTATTAAGTCTTATAAGTAATTGCCCATTGCGGAAGACCTAAGCAAGGCTGCTACAAACGGTTGTAGTAATATCCCCGTTCTTATTCCGTCGTCGATCAATCAGACCTTTATTCAAACCACAGACTATTACCTTTAGTTTATTGGAGATGCCAGTAACGTGTGCTTCGAATTACTGCAACTTTGTAAGTCAGCGAGTCCATTGTTGATTACCATGTCATAGTTTCTTGGTCAGGTGAGAAATTGTATTTTAGGCATTTGGCCGTAAAAGAAAATCGTGAGTTGCTTCAGTTTGTGTTTTTTCTTTCGTAGTATTTCTTCTGTTCTTCTGCAAAGACGTTATTCGCATTTGCCTCCTTCGGTAAAACTTTCTTTCAGTGCCTTGTTTTCGTTGATCCAGTGCTCGGGGAATCCCCACGTGACGTGTCTTAATGTTTCTTGGTCGGTCGCCCAAGAACTCCTCAACCACTGCTCCGCAGATGGGAGGGGGAGACGTAAGAATCGCGATCATTGTGCTTTATATCGTCTGTGAGTGGACCACTTGTTAAACCGTTATGCAACCATCCCGTTTTCCGTTGTAAAGTATGTATGTGCGAGGATTGTTAGAGAAAAAAATCCATGTCAAACTTTAAATCCAAGTTTTCCGTGCATTTCAGCGCCAACTTTCACACACCATGTGGTTGGGATTTCCACAAAGTTTCCTGAAGTCCTTGATGTCGATAACGATTCCAAAGATAAAGACATTACCATGTCAACCTCAGGGTCTTGTGGCTTTATATTTATGTTGATGAACATTGGCAGTTTTATAAACAAATGTTCTTTTCCCGTTTTATCCGGTTTTTCTTTTAACTGACCAGTAATTCAAACGTCATCACGCTCCTGGTTTAAAAAATGCACCCGGTGTCAGTTTCCTGCGTCGCGCGAGGGAGACTTGGTGAAGTGAACAAAAATATCTGTTGTGACGTGACTGTCGAACTCACTCGCCAACCTGCAACGACGCTTGGCGAGTAAAGCGTCGCGCGAGTTGCGAAGTGCAACGAAAGTACGCTCAGATTTTCGCCGAGCTGTCAGTGTCCGAATCAATGGTTGTTGGGAGGAAATTTTGAAAGATTGACGAACGTTTGAAAAATGCGGTTTCAAGCAAACCGGTGTTGAAAAGTGAAAGTCCTCCGCCAGGAAAGTTCGCGCGAAAATTCCAACACTTCGAAGAAATTATTTTTAACCCTTTGCACATTGCACAAACGTCAGCCGCTCCTACCCGCTATTGCTGATGCTGGTCATTTCATGCTTTCTGCTTTGGTCGGAAGCGAAAGTGAACTCGATGTTGTTGAAAAATGAGTAAAGTCCGAATCTGTTCATTGAACCCCCTCGTGCGGCGAACTCACGCAAACAATCGAAGGCCATTGTTTATTACGTAACCACCACGTCATCCTGACCGTCATGGTGTAGGTAATGAAGGCGCGAGCGTCTCTTTGGTCGCTAACAATGAGTTCTTCCAAGTTGCACGTTGCAGTGCGCATGTATGTAGGCTCGAATGTCTCCATGCGTTCTATTTCTTGTCATGCCCGTGATGCATTCAGTGATTGATCGCTGTTTGGCGAACTGTGCATTTTGCAAGCTTTGCTACAGTTTGTGATTTCTACGCTTTCAGGAGATAGGAGTCATCCTTCGAACACATCCGTTTGTTCAGTGACAAGTTCGACAATAACATCGTGCATTATGACGTCCGCGGCTTGTCTGTTATGATTATGACGTGACATGCATACATTATGGCGTGTCTGCGCCCAGTTGACTGAATGATCATTTTGGAATCAACGAGGAAGCAAGACGTACGTTAGGACCCCCCCTGTTCTTTATGACTTTTATCGTACAGTACCGGAGTATTAAAAGATCGCGTGTGTTTTATTGTGTAGCTGCGCGTTGCACTGTGCTGGCGAAGTCTGTTTTTATAAAACATGCATCGATTCAACGTCCTGGCTTGCGCATTTTGTGAGATTTCGCTCTATTAGTATCAAATTGACTTTAACGCCTTGTATTCGAATGGATATTATAATAAAACTTTTCTGACGACTAACGTGTTGTTCTTCAGCGTTCGCAGTTTGAAAAGGTACACAGGGAAAAGGAACAACTCTAAAGGCTTGAGTTGTTATCAACTATGTTTTGAGTTTGACTCATTGCAAGTCTTCTTCGACTTGGTTCATCTCTCTGCTCCACTTCTGGTTAACATCGAAGCGTTGTTAGAGAGGATGACAGATGCCTTCACGTGGCCCTCTTGTACGACATTGCTTGAAATGTCAACCAAACCTGTCACTTCGAGAGCAACCACTGCTACCCGCACTGGATGTGTTCGGCGCGGGGTGGGTCATAAAGAAGGCCCCCGACCCAGCATACTCCAGCTGAACACCGAGGGACTTACCGCAGACAAGATCGCTGTCATTGAGCAGCTAGCCTATAAGAACAAGGCTTTCATCATCGTCCTACAGGAGATCCACTGCAGATAAGCTAGTGATTTCCAACTTTTCACTAGCTGGGTTAGTCCTAAGCAGGAACCACGGCCTTGCCACGTTTGTCCACGAGCGGTTGGAATGGTCACTGGTCGATCAGTCTCCAGAATAATCAGAGACTGAGTGGTTGTGCATAGACGTCGCAGGATATAAGATCATTAACGTCTACAAACCTCCACGCTCGCGACTCACACTTACGACCATCCCGACGTTTCCACACTCCAGTCTGTACGTTGGCGACTTCAATTGCCAACATGTCAACTGGGGTTACGACAAAACATCCCCTGACGGTGAGAGCCTGGACTCCTGGGCAACATCCAACAACCTTGGTCGGTTTTATAACCCAAAGGAAACAGCCAGCTGCTCTCTCCGATGGAACGTCGGCACCACAGGCCCCACGAGAGGGGGTGCAGTCGGGCCGCCGTCCCGGGGCCCACACGAGTCTAGGGGTCCCATGAACCTCAAAGTTCACAAATGAATGGGCAATTTTGCACAAAGTGTATATTGTTATAGTTTTGTTTATACATCCTTGTGCATATTAATTGACTGAGGTTGTTTTTTCAGTCGTTATGTAATGTATCGCCATTTATTTTGGTGTGTGCTTGGGAAAACCTCAATTGCTGCTGTTGCATTGCTAGCCCAATGCATTTAGTACAGCGTGACGTGTCGGAACAGACGAAAATACGCTTTATGACGCCACATACGATTTTATTCCGCTCAATAGTGTTATAGAATGAAGCCAATTCTTTCTGTTTTGTGTGGTTGAGAGTTACACATGTTAGAATTTCTGTGATTTTTACTGGCAGATATCCCACCTAAGAAATAGGTTTGCATTGTTGCGCTTACGCAACACTAAGACTATATCCAAACAGCCATTGAAAATTGCAAAAGATGTGCACGGAAGACGAGTTTGGATTTACAGAAGGATTTGATGCATGCTGGAGTTCATATACGCTCAAGCACAATGCAACGCCGCCCACTGGAGGCTGGCAGAAAGTCTAAGAAACCACTAAAAAGCAGCTTCTAGCTCAAAAAAATGAAGAAGGAAAGCTCATAACATGCAAAAACATAAAAAATTGGATTGTAGAAAACTAGAAAAATAGTGTTGCTTTCAGATGAAAATGATTTTTTCTTTCAAGGGAAGCACAGAAGATTTGTCAGGATCGGAAAGGGTGAGCAGTTAAATCCTGTCCATTTCAATAATGTATGTAAAACATCCCCCCAAAAGATGTTCTGGAGCAGTTTTAGCTTTTCTGGAACAGGTTCACTTAAGCCAATTGGGGGTATCACGCATTCACACAAATGCATTGGCGTAATTGAAAGAAAAGTCATTACAGATATGAGAAGTGCATTTTCTGAAAGTGAAGGCAATGTTCATAAATCACAAACTATAGATTTAAATATTTTTTCTGACAGAACCTGTTCTTAACACTTTTGAATGCCACTACCGCATGTAACTAACTCTAACTTGCTGTACATTTCTGCAACCTAACCACCTTATATGAGAAGCAGTGGTTAACACAGGAGTTTTCTGCCATATGATGTACTAGGCTAAATTAACTGGAAACACACTCTAGAGCAGGGTTTCCCAACCTGGAGTACATGTACCCCCAGGGGTACATTTGCCTATCCGCAGGGGTAGATTTAAGGTTAGCAATAGAAGATAAAAATACTGTATATTTAGGCTACATATTATTTATATCCAAATATTTATACATACATCAGTCAATATTATTACCAAAAGTTATACGCTTGTTGTTAAATATATCTATGAATAATCATGGTAAAATATTTTTAAAGAAATTTTAGGGGTAGATTCATCTGTCAAAATTCTGAAGGGGTACATGCTTATCTGTCGAAAAGCTGTAGGGGTACATGCTCATCTGTTGGAAACTGAAGGGGCACATGGTAAGAGAAAGGTTGGGAACCCCTGCTCTAGAGGATATTTCCAAGGAGAGCCCTGCTAGTTGAGGGGTCAGCTTAGTTGTTGTAGGAGCATAAGTCAGTCTCCCAACGAAGCAATCTGACGTCTTGAGGTTGCCAAGGCGAAACAAAGGTTCCCGACTCAGCACTGTGTTCGTTATAATTATCCAGTAGCACTCTAATTGCCTCCTTTGATTAAACTCAGATATACAACAAACTCTGCAATACACTTGAATGTGGAGTCAGAACAATGTAACGTTAAACGGTTCGGTGTAGAATAACGGTAAACATTACAGCGTTGCGCGTTAACATGAGCGACCAGAAACAGGGACCAATTGCCGTGATGTATGTTAGCAGGCTATCGTGCCACAGTTGGAATCGGGTCGGATTTTTCGGGTCGGGTTCGGGTTCGGGCTAACAATTTCCATATATTTCGGGCTGAGTTCGGGTTCATTTTTTGTTCATCACGAAATGTTTTACGAATCAGTCTGGAAGAAATAGGAAAATCTTCTGTTAAGTGCATTTCGCGATATCCAGCTTAATGATGACCCTAATCGCTACTATTGTTGCCATCACCCTTGTATTTACATCGTCTGTGCATTTAGAAACCTGGTGACCAGATTTGTTTGTTCTCGCTATATTTCTAAACGGATTAGCCTAGCTTGAACAGGAGTTGATTGGTGCCATTGTCACTATTGTTGCGTCAGTATTGGTATCATTGTGCACTCTACAGTAGATGTGCATTCTCGAAGGAATCTCGAAGTAGTTGTACTGTAAAACTGAGAGGCAAGTTAAAAGTGGAATGAGCAGTCAGCAGTGAAGAGGCAAGTTAAAAGTGGAATGAGCAGTCAGCAGTGAAGAGACAAGTTAAAAGTGGAATGAGCAG
>Ga0210059_1006287_pt1 | contig 19085 bp, 16 predicted proteins | sample Ectturendosymbi2_FD_188042 | JGI IMG/M metagenome (GOLD analysis project Ga0210059, IMG submission 188042) | Ecteinascidia turbinata endosymbiont from Florida, USA - Sample 2 (SPAdes) (version 2) | ecosystem: Host-associated > Tunicates > Ascidians > Unclassified | place: Key West, Florida... | reverse complement strand
GTGCCAATTCTCTGTAATTGTAGCAACGAGCAGCTTTTTTCACCCCCCAACTTCGCGCCGCGCAGCGTGTTTGTCTCTGGTGCATTGAGGAGGAACCCCAGCAGCAGAGGGTACACGGCTTATGTGACGTCACATTGCTGTTTGCGATACGCGCGCTTCTCTCATTTTATGACGTCATTCCACGCTGCGAGTCCAAGCAGCTGAAGCATCTGGGTCGTCGCATTGTGACGAAATAATGCGCTGCTGATGTTCGACGAACACTATGTTGCCCATGACAACAACTCCACTCCCGCGTAGTCTCGTTATATAACGAATCTGTAATTCGAGGATCTAACAACGACCGCCATACACTCCAGTTTAGTGCAACACGTCACAATGCGTAGCGCTGGTCGTTCTTTGTCTTGCCGTTCTTACGTTTTTTTATGCGCGATTTCGTCGCCGAAGCAATTAAAACTGCCAGCTGCTGTTTTATGAGCGAGTGTTGCCAACTTTAGAACCAAAATAAGAGTTTATTGATGGCGTGAGCGCTTTACAAAGAATACAATAGGTTGAAAAGGAAGTTTTCACAGAAGCATTCGAACGAGTTCTCGTGGACAGAAGCAATTGCAAGTGTTTTATTTATTTATGATGACGAGGTCGGACCGGACAGGAGGCATCCGCCAGTTGCAATACGAATGAAACTGTGAAGATAAACACTGAAATTGCCTAAAACGCTGCAAATTGACGTTAAATAACATAGAAACGGGCAAACAGCTGTTGGCCGCGGACGACAGACTCTCACAGACGACAAGTCCGTCGATTCCAAAGAAGTTACTGGCAGCAACTTTTAGAAGTTCTGCACCGGATGTGTCGGTGTGCTCTTGCCATTCGTCGCAGGTCTTTCCACGACTTTGAAATAAAAATTTCCTACTACGCAGTGGCGACAATGGTCCCGTTCGCGGCGAAACAACGATCACCAATAACTTCGTGGCCGCGACACGTTGCGTCACTGTTGCCCGGGCAACAGCGCTGACCTAAAAACACTGCTGGCATTGCCGGCTGTCAGTTGTGACGTCACAGATCGTCCAAGCCTGACGCAAACAACATGTTGACGGCGGCTTGTACGTCACCTCCGGTTGCGACCAAAGCTTGTCTGCTCGCCTCCTCGTCACTGATACCCATGCTGCGCAGTTGTTCCAAGCCGTTCTGTGGAATGAATCGTTGTGACGGTAACAGTCGAGAGATGAAACGGGAAAGATTTGTTTTTTCTTCACATTGAAACAAGAGCTTTACGTTTTTCTGCTTATTACAAACGCAAATTGCCGTTTTGTTGATCATTGTGCAAATCTCGCACCGTCCTCAATCAAAACAGCCACTTTGTTGCATTGATGGGTATGGTTCGCAACGGCAAAGAAATGAAAAGAAAACTACCTTTCGCACTTGCAACCACATCGCTAAGTCCCAGCAGTTTTACACTCACTGACACAATCATAGATTCCAAACAATTTTGCTACGAACAAGAGATCAGCAATACATCAGCAAAACTTCACTATGCACACATGGGAGGCTTCATACAATCCTGACATGCAGGAGAGCGCCACCAAGTCGAAAGCCTTGCGCTTAACATTAAGGAAACCACTGTCAAGTTATTGAACTACATGCAAGCACAAAGTTCGAGTGTTGATGTGGACTTGCCTGAATCACAGTGTCTGAAAGTTGAGTCGAGTTCGTCTGACCGCCGGTACTCGGACGAGTTTGGCCGCTCGTATTCGGACGAGTTCTGGAAGAGTTGAAGATCGAGGGAATCGATTAGGTCAAGGTTTCTTGGTTGGTGGTCAGTGTAGAACGGGGGTGGCGAATTATCAACCGTAACGTTCAATGTACAAGTGTGCAACCTCTCTCGAGACCAGATAATTTAGGGGGTAACGGAACCCGGGGATCACATGGGCCTAGGCCCTCACTTTTGTTTCGGGGGGGCCAGGCCACCCAGTTTTGAATTTCGAATTTTGCTTGAATAAGTTTAAGCAATACAATTAGTATTGTGCCCATTGTAAAAGTAAATCGTTAATGAAAAAAATTTTCCGTAGTTTTTTTGACGTGCACTTTTGTTTCCCTACTTTGGAAAAGGCTTCTCCACCACTGGTAGTGTCTCTTGATCAACTACATGTTCCACCCCTTCTCTTAAACGGGCTGCAACAGATCAGTGTGGTGCTGATTTACATCACAGTTCTAGACGCGAGTAACTTGTAACGGCATCATAGAGCACACCGATAGTGCGGTGTGGGAGGAGATGGACCGGATGGCTTAGTGGGAGGGCGCCAGGACCTTGCCTCTAGCTGGCTTATTGTCGGAAATATTATAAAAAAGCACAAAACAAATGATTATAAAAATAAATAAACAGAAAACAATTCCACTCTCTTTCCGATGAAGAAAGCACATTCCACAACAAACCCACTACTCACTGCGCTAAAGCCGCTTGCATCGCTCGGCTGAACACGTCAGGAGTGATGACGTTTTGACGCGACCCACCAGCGTCACCCAGCGACGGAGTGTTGCCCGATCCTGATGACGAAGTACCGGTGTGCGGACTCTGCGAAGCGATGCACGCCGTTTCAGGCAGGGGCAAATATCAATAACGACGAAGTGCTTAGACGAAAAGAATGCAGCTTTGTATCAGGTTCCCAATGACGCTGTGTTCAATTACATCGCTGTACGTTAAAGCGTTTTTTTTTATGACCACCATATTCTAAACAACATTTGCCAAGAACGTGGATAAAGTCTGTTTGTGACGGGAACAAAGGTTTTCGGGATCGAGTGTGAATTTTAACCATGACCAGTGCAGAAAAATGCAAGTCGAACGGTTTGGGCGTTATCAAAGCAATCTTAAGCAATGTCACGTTTTAAGCATCATGGAGTAGTGGTTCGATTCAGGGAAGAAACCTGCAGCAAGTTTTTGCGCAGGTTTGCGAAGAGCTGTGGTTTTACCTCTAAACAACAACTTGACCATAAGAGGCTCAACATAAAGACAGAAAAAAGTAAACAGTATAAGACTGTAGTGGAATGCGCCGCGCTCGCTTCGCAATACGTGCAGCGTTTCTAGCCTGAGGCGGCTCGCGATCAACTTTTGTTGCACGCATCATATTTGCGGAGTTAGTTGGTGCCGCGGCTGTCGCGTTGAACGTGTTCCGGGTTTTGAGTGTACTCGGGTTTTGATTTTGACTGTTTGCGCCGTAACAATACAAAGACTTTTGTACAATACATCACAATCCTAGCGGATAAAATAAAATATAGTTGAATGCGTTGGTGATTTACAGATTATTATTAAAGGTCAAGCGGAAACGACGTCATTTGCAAAGTGGCGAATTAAAAAAAAGCCAATGAATTATTATGCTTTGTCGGTTTGTTTTTTATAGTTTGTCTTCGAAGGAAATCACGGAATGAAGCTGAATGACAAAGAATAAAAAAATAAAACACAAATGAAAACGTCTTGCGCAAAAGCTGCTGGCAATAACCGGGCATGGTCAAACTGTCCACAACGGGAACGGCGGAAATGACGAGTTGCTGCGTCACGACTGTGCCGTGCTGGATGTTACGGTTGGTCGCGCGATTAGTGATGCGTGACAACGTGTTGACACGCGGGAAACGAACACGATAAATGCACAGGAAGAACATGGCGCGTACGGACGTCGGAAGAGGGGGGACAATGACACCTTGGATTTTGAAATTTGATACTTTTGCTGTTAACTTTTTAATAAAAAAATGTTTTTCTCTAAATTTTGGAGTTGCTTCTTTCATTTCCCCGCTTTTCGTCCCCCTGGGATCCTTTCGGCCACCTTCTGGAAAAATCCAGTTTGCCCCCCTCCTGGAAAAAATCCTTCCGACGCCCATGCTGGGGGTACCTGCAAACTTCCTGGGGTGCTGTTGCTCATCGGCGAGGGGAAGACGCGGCCCGAGGCCGGGCTGTTGGCCACGGCCAATGCCTGGGCCAGCTGGCTCGAGGTTATGATTCCTGGCGATCTCGAACTTTGAGGCAAGAACGGGGAGGGGCGGTTGGGGCGTCGCAGCCCCCTCGATGTGGTCTGGTTGGACAAAAAAAATGAAGCAGCGGCAACAATCACATGGATAATTTTTTATTACGAACGGACAAAAGTGTGAGGTTGACTTTTTTTGAAGCAACATGGACGGGAACGAAACGAAGAATGCGAGCAATGAAGCGGAACGAAGCTCCACCTCCATGGAGTAACTTCCAATGCTATCTTCTTGTTTTTCTTATCGGTTTTTATTCGGTTCAAAAAACAACGATAAAAACTCTACGTTCCGGTTTATCAGCGCCGCAAGCACTTTGCATCACGCGCTTTGGTTGAAAAGTTCCATTGCGCAGCGACAACGAAACCAGCGAAAGATTATCTGCTGACCACAACCAGTTTCCTGCGCGAGCGAAACAGAAGCGTCCTGGATCGGATTCGAGGTTCGTTTTTTCTGGCATTCAATGAAACGACAGCGTCAGAGCAAGAAGTTCAGTGCTTGGTTTCTTACCGGCGACTCATCGGTTTCCATCGGAGCCTGATCGTCCAACATGGGCCCGAGTTTGCCCGGCGACACCCTGTGAGAGATTTCAACGATGGCGGCTGCGAGAGCAGCGTGCTGCTCCCGAACTCTGCGAAGCAACCGATCAAATTGCCAGGATGTTGCAAAACGTGAATAGCAAATGGATCACGTTGCAGCGAAGCATGGAATTTCGTCACTTCCGGTCGGTGCCGATGCATTAAAAGACGCAACAAAATTTCAAGTATTGCGCAACCACAGTGGTGCTTTGCGCAACCACAGTGGTGCTTTGCGCAACCACAGTGGTGCTGCAGGCTCGTAGTCAGGTGTTAAGGTTTGGGGGCAAAATACAGTTTTAGGGGGACAAGATTTTTGTTTTTATTACATTTTTGATAAAAATTTTCTGGGCACAACAGCATTTGAGGGGGCTTTGCCCCCAAATGCCCCCCCCCCCCGTGGCTACGGGCCTGTGGTGCTGTACACAACCAGTAGTGCTTCGTACAACCACAGTGGCGCTTCACACCAACAGCCATCATGATTTGCAAAGTCAACCTGAGCAAGTCGCAACATCAAAACGGATCAAGATACGAACCGCGAAAGTCAGTTACTTAAAGATGTAGTAAAAATTGTAAGCAGCACAATAGAAATATCTTGAATGTAAAGACGATTCTCCATTTTGAAAGTGTACTATTCAGACTTTTGTGGAACATCACGTCCACCGAGTGCATTATGACGAATCTTTCGATCTGTCCAGGCTACTTTGACGTGGTGAAGGTTCGTTTATACAAAAACCTTCAACAGCAACAACACGAGATGAAGAAGATCATGTACAGACCTGTCCGAGTTCTTCGGATCGACGATAGAAGAAAAAAGGTCTGTGTTTTTTAGTATACCTGAAAGGCAACGAAAGTATTTAATGATTTCAGGAAATTTACAGTTACCACAAAGACAATCAAATTAGGATCGACTGAAGCCGAGACGTTGCCGATCAATCATCTATCGCAGTGTTCTCAAGGCTCACGAAAGATAACTACGCTGAAGCTTACTTACTAACAGCGGTCCGGTCGTCCTTTAATCCAGGAACGGAGTCAAGAAGCGACTGGAACTCTTCTTCTTCTTTCAGTATCTTCAGCACCTAATGGACGAACACGAATTAAACTTTGAAATTCAAACGTCAACTCTTATACATGACGATCATATTTCGACTTCGTAAATGGCACGATGCATTGAAACAACTAAGACGCCGTGAAGATTTATGGAAATGTTGGTGATCTCTAGGATTAATCGATATTGTCATTTTATTACGTGAGACAATCCTCTTCTGGTTCTCTTTAGCCGTTCTCGCTGCGGTATTCCCTTTGGCAATTTTTCAATAACTTTATGTACCTAACCACTAGAGATCTACAGTTAAGAAAAGAAAGTAAGAAATTCATAAGCTTAGAAAGTTGATCGGGTTAAGCCAGGTGCATTCTTTTGCACACAAGATCAGAAAATACGTTATTAGATTATTTGAACGAGTCTCTCATACGCAATCACACACAATAAACAAGTATGAAAACAAACTTACAAAGTCTAAAATGATCATGATTTTAATGGCTCTTGGTGCATAAATAATGTTAAATCGATCTCCTGGTAAAACACTTGGCGATCAGATTTGGCTTCGTCGTCCTTGTGGACACTTATCCTGAAATTTAGTGGTTTTTTTCTTCGTGTGAATTTACAGCAATTTGCTGGAAACGTGGGGTTAGTTGTTTCTCAATTGCTCTCCGTATTAAGAATTACCATCTAGTACAGTGGTTCTTCACCTTTTTTTATATACTTTACCCTTTTATCAAACACAATTGTAAACCAGAGTTACCCCCAAATACACTCAACGGTGCTCATTTATTAAGAATAAGAAATTAACAAACTTTTACCGTTTAAAATGATTTATAAAAATGTACATTTTCTGCAAGTCGTGATTCTATAAATTTAACCCCAGGGGTAAATTTACCCCAGGTTAAGAATCACTGATCTAGTACTTCGTTTTTTGACTTATAATAAATTGTTTTTGCTAAGTACAGAAACCTGTGACATGAAGTACTTTATGCCTCGGAATGCATATTCGTGAGCTAAACCGTCCTATGGTTTCGAAAATGCCTCATCCTGTTTGTTCGTTACTAAGTGGCTGCAGAACTCACGAGTTTCATTTCAGAGATACGTCGTTTTCTTTAGCAAAGTACTTTGCTAAATTATCACGACGTAAGTCAGAGTGGCCACAAATGAGGGTAGACAGTCTTTTCTACAGAAAAAGTACTTAACTTCCATCCTGACCCTGTCATTAACTGGCTTAGAACAGAAAAATCGCTGAAGTGTCTGCGTGAAGTGTTCTTTCATCTTCCTGTGACGACGTTCGTCTATTTGGTTCAAACAATCAAATTCGACGTCATGTGCACCAAGTTCACAAACCGAAATATGTCATGAAACTAGACGGTGTTTGGTCATATCTTGTTCAGTGTAAACGTCTCATAAGTTTAAAATTACGGGGAAAACGTTTCCTCGGGGCAACCATTGCACTTCTGATAAAAGTCATACTTGGTCGTGGAACCTGTTTTATCAAAGCTGTTTGTTTTGCACAGTTTCGAATTGAATCCACAACATCTACAACCTCGAGCACATCACCGGTTGATTTGTTTTCTTTTATCACTCGCATCAGTTAAATTCAGTTTATGCTTCTTTGAAACCAATGCCCAGCGGAGGCGAATGCAACGAATTCCTCCTTTACGCGCTCTGGGGACGGTCATTTCATTCCTTTGCATCACACTATTCTGAAGCTTTGCAAAGCAAAACGGACATATATGTATGTAAACCTTTGTCAAATCTAAATCTTACATACAAAACTCGATCACTTGAGCGGTTGCATTTTCCACAACTGGCTGACGCAAAAAAGTGCAACTCTTCTGTTTAGTTTCAACGTCCGAAAATCTACAGAACAGCATGAGCCACGACTTGCTTCTAATATCACAGCCTTCGTTCAGTTATACTCCGAAAGATGAGGCTTTTTAATGATCTATCAATGAGTTGCTCATTCAAACTTGACGATAAAACTTCACATGGTCATTCAACAGTAGCGTCGGAAAGAGGTAGCATCGTTTGTCCTGCCGTGAATCAAGGCCAACCCCGATTCCAACACAAACAACCTGTCGAGTTATGTGGGAGGAGTTTGACTTTCGTCATACACATGGCATTTTCAAAGATGAACAATAGCTTCTTCTTCCGGGTTCGGGAAACGATTGTTTATGAAATGGACTGCACAGCTGCTTGTTAGCAACTACAGTTGTGACTGGAAAGAACTGTTTGGATTTGTTCGGGAACTGCAATCGAATGACAATTGTATTGCACTAGTGTTCGAGCAGCAAGGACACGAGGTACGTGAGTGACCATTTAAGTCTTGGCATTTTAGTGAAAACAACGTAAATTACGAAGGCATCGATTTATTTTCTTTTCTTTCATTTTTTTCTTTGTTATTATCATCACATAAGTATTTGTACAAAAATATTGCCACCTGAAAAACTCAAAAAAGTATGCAATCAAAAGTATTTTCGCTACCAACACTTCCAAAACTAACACCCAAAACAACAATGATTCTCTTTCAAACGTAAAATCTTAACTGCATGTACAACCTCACCAATTGTGAAACCCTAGCAATGCATTGGAATCCACTAGAGACAGGTCATCGATGTCCAGACATCAACCGTCGATTGCATCAACAACAGCAGCATTGAATAAACTCACGCAGAGCCTAGCTAGGTTAGTAAATTCGATTCTTCCAGCATGCCACAAGATCAAATTGAAATGCTACGTGATAAAATGGCATCAAATTCTGTCTAAAAAATTCAGTTATCTTCAACGTGTCACATGCTAAGCACAAAAGCGTCTGCATGAGCTGAGTGGTAGTACAGACGAGCGGATCGGTCTTGTGTGAGTGAATGGAATGTTGCATGTATAAAAATGGTTTGCAATTTTAGAAAGCCAACACGCTTCTGGAAAAAGAATTCAAAAATTGAAATGATGCGCTCAACCACATGTAAAATCGTATAGCTTTCACTTACACCCTTGGCTAATGATTTCGCCGCTGTATACCTTAGTGCAGCGGGTCTACACTTTTTCTTCCTGTCGTAATCCACCGTCGTTCTGAACGATGGGGCGTGCGCCACGAACATTTTCCCGCAAAATACAACTGATCACGAAATGTAGAGATGATGTTCACCTCGTTTGGATTTGTGTATTTAAAGTTAAAAACTTCAATTATTAAAAAGAGAATATTCTATTTTAATAAAACGACGGAAGATGTGTTTAGGTAGGCGAAACTAGTTTCCCTGTGAAATAAAATGTGATGGATTCACTTCACTCACTCCTGTGGCTTACAATTATTGAAAGATAGTAAATATGTGCAAGTTCGAATCATCGCAAACAACGAACGAGTTCAGCCTCGCAGCAAGTTTCTGAGGTATCTGCCTGCAGAGCAGAAACAAGCAGGCAGATTCTTCACAAGCTTACCGCGTGGCCAGAGCTCGTTTTGTTGTGTTAAAGGTGAAGGTTATACCTTCCAAAAATGTTACTCTGCTTTGCTGAGTCGATTTCCTGTGACGCACAATAATTGCTTCAGTTACCCATAGGTTTAAGAGCCACTGCACCAGGTGAATGATACGGAATAAGCATTGCTGTGCCGTATGCGGACGGTTTAGTTGCACTGATCTTGAATGATATAATGCACAGCTCGGTACAAAAGTGAAAATCAAGACGTATGTTGCATTTCCTTGAATATCTGCCTTCAACGCTTTTCATATATACTTGTGCTGTTGCGAGACACTAAACTCACAAAATGATCCTGCACTTCATGAAAACAAGACTGTCATACCGCTTTGCGGATCTTCCACTTCTGGTGTCTGCTGTTGAGCATCAAATGCAAACCAGCCATGCACATTTTCAACTCTCCCGGGTCGACAGGCTCTACAAAAACAATGCGGCTTAAGATGCTTGAACAGAAAAACAAACTGAACTTGAAAGAGACGTCAAGTGCTGCCGATTTTTTGCCGGTGGGCAAAGTATTGGTTGCACAACAGCATATTGACACGGCTCTTACACACATGGAGGTAAAAATACTTCCGAAACACCCAATGCTTTCAAATCCGTACAATCATCCAGCCAGCAACACACTCGATCTAATTATTGCACGCCGGTTAGAATTGAAAAATTAAAAATAATTTGTTTAGAATCTCATCAACCTGATGTCGTGATGCAACACAACTAGTCATCGGCAGGACTGTGGAGCTGGAATTAACATTTCAGGCTCCGGCTCGAAAATCTAGAAGTTTTTGGCTCCGGCTCCAGGTCCATTAGAAACCACAAACCACTGTAATATTTGTACAACTCGCTTCCCCCACAATATGTCTTGTGGGATGGGAACCCTAATTTCTGGCTCCACCATCTAAAAGTTTTTGGTTCCGGCTTCAGCCATCCAAAAATGCTTGGGCTCCTGCTCCACAGCCCTGGTCATAGGTGTAGGAGCAGGTAACTTTTGGGGGTGCAAAGGACATTTGCCCGAATTTCCCCAAATTTGCAATGAAACCTTTTATGCGACAAACTTTCCCCCTACAAATTTTCTATAGCTGTTGGTAGATTATATTTTTCTCTGCCATGCGCATTTCACTTCAGATGGTAAAAATATTTTGCGTTAATACAACCATTACAAACATATATAATGAAGCAGGGGTTCCCAACCTGGGGCACATGTAGCCCTAGGGGTACATTTTCCTATCTGAAGGGGTACATTTATTGTGCGAAGCCTTAACAAAGTAACTTTGATACATAAAAACGGGGTCTACCTCCATAGTTCTAAAATCTAGAAGTTCTATTAAAAATTCAGTGGATTTTCGTTATTTTCCTCAGCCTTTTCGTCGTAAGATATTTAGGGGTACATGCTCATCTGTCAAAATGCTGAAAGGGTTCATGGTCAGGGAAAGGTTGCGAACCCCTGTAATAAAGTATGCGTGAAACATGCATAAACTTACAAAGCTAAACATACGTCGGATTCAAGTAAGTTCTAAGCATGTTACATATGCAGCACATGCCAAGCTTAGCGGTTCATCTAATCACCCACATGGGCGTCGGAAAAGGTGGGGCCAAAGCCCTCCATGTATTTTTGAAAAGTTCAGCAAAAAAAGGTTGTTTTCCAACTTTCGATTGGGAAAAAACAAATGCTATCACTTTTCGCCCACCCCTAGAAAAATCCCCAAGTGTCCCCCACCTGGAAAACATTCTTCCGACGCCCATGATCACCCAACATAACATTGACAAGATTACCCATGATCACCCAACATAATATTGACAAGGCTATACAGGTGGTCTGGGGTATGCACGATGAAGCATTTAATGTTGTTAACAAAAGTCGAAATTTCTGTGCCCAACTTTGATATTTTGGCCGAAGTTTCGACAAATTGAAACTTTTGGGGGTGAAAGTGCACCCCCAGCTCCTGGCTAACACCACTGCAATCAGTAAGGTTGTTTTTCGCAATTGGCACAGATGCTTCCTTCATGCGTGAGCAAAAATGTAGCATCAAAGGGCAAGCCGCACGCTTACCAAGACCTGTCTGTTTTGAGTTGAATCAGCGCGTCACCCACTGTGAGTTCGCTGACCCCACACTCCAACCACACCGAGGTTCATACCTTGTCGTAAAAAGGTTATTCGAGCTCAAATGGACCAATCGAACCTTGGTTATAAAAGTTCAACTCAGCAAAAATTCACGGATGACAAAACTTACTTGGAGTTTGCACAATCTTTTTCTGCGGCTTGTAAAGTATTTGAATGCAGCCGCCGCTTTTAAATCCTGTAGATTCGCACAGATTCGTGTTGTCCGATACTTCCAGCTTACGTCCGGCGTAGAACAAATCTTGATTGAAAAAGCACGGCTTTGTGAAGCTGCGCGGCTGTTGCAACGCACTGCTTCGTCAGCGCTGAAGTATTGGTGCAAATCACAACTTTTCAACAACATACGCCACCGGTGAAACAAACTAAAAATCCCGATGAAAACAACAAAATAACGAACACGAAGCCCGAAGACAGCTATGTCCAAACCAAATGGCTTACTGAGCCAAAAATCATGTCACTATCTCAACCAGGGCCGCACATTGAATGACTTAACTTTGATCTTAGCAAACTAAATTTAGCTTAAGCTAATGCACTGATAGCGTTCAAATCTTATCTAAAATGTTAACAGACGTGATAAAATGGCACTAAGGACCACCTGACCGACCTGCATCAAAAATGTCAAATTCAAGGTTATCAAAATAAGGACAGGTTGTCAGTATGTAGGATACTTTTACTGCAGCGAAAACCTAAACTGGGTCGCACAAAACCTTCGACTGGGCCACATGCGGGCCGTGGGTTGGACATCGCTGGCCTGAGAAGTACAAAAGTTGATCTGAGTAACGCTAGCACCAGATATTAGAACCTTTCCTACGATTACAAGCGACACTAAACGAATGAAAATCGAGTTTACCCAGGTCCACAGCCGGAGCGTTGATCAGTTCGGCGAGCTTTTCTAGCAGCTCCTTGTTAGTGATGTCTTCCTTTTCCAGTTCCAATTTCTTGGTTTCGTGAAAAACCTTCTTGCGGAAATCAAAAAATCGAAAACTAACGTTTAGAGACATGTTGACAGTCAATATGCAAATACTACCCTGGCAGTCAATATGCAAATATGTTGACAGTCAATATGCAAATGCTACCCTGGCAGCAAAACATGAAACGATGGAGGATGTTTCCAAAATGGAGGCTCAAGTCAGAAATGCGGGTAGGCATCTTGCCATGATCAGAGTTGCAATCGGACCCCACTTTGAAGCCCGAACCCGTCCGGACATTTATTTTTGAAGCCAGACCTAAGCCTGAATGCCACATTTACTGAGTGACTCATGATGTGCGCAGCTTCGTGATACTGGTGGCGTTGCAAAGCAAAAATGACCAAATAATTCAAAATGATCATTTTTATTGAAGATTGAATCAACTCGATTGCTTCAATAATAACTGGCGACAAAAGTGTCCGTCGTTGCGAAGAGATTTTGCATGCAGGTCCGACACATTTTGACAAACGTATGCACGAACCCGGACCGACCCGACCTACAACTCTGGCCATGATATCAGCAGCCCCATGCGTAATTCTTTCGAACCAAAGAGAACCACACATTTCTTAAAGTTCGTGAACTTAGGTGCATTTGTAGCATATGCACGATGTCAGGCATGTTGCTGCAAAAGAAAAGTTGTCCAAGAAGGTTCTGGAAAAGCAAGAACGGGTTCAATGCGTTCTTTTACGATATTAATGTTTGATTTAACGAAGTTTTGGCGCGCCTCCATTGGAAAACTTTCCGAGTTTTTTTCGGCGGTCTGGTTGCGAATGCATTCTAGCAGCGTTTGCTTCCGCGTTGCTGTACTGTATCTCAACAAATAAATGTACAACTTAAAGCTCATATTAGAAAAGGGGTTAAAATGTGTCTTGGGGTTCCTGTGAATCAGTGAAATCAACGTAGAACTACACTGTGTAAAAATGTTTGAAACAGCGTGTTTTCAGTGTCTGACGTAAAAAGTCTGATAACTGGATCGAAAACTCATCGGACAAAATTAGCAGAACCATCACAAATAATATATTGAAGTCGGTATTGAGGAACAGTCCGGGCCAGTGTTGCCCCGTCTGATGTTTTGAGATAAATTTCTAATGTCTGATGTTCGGCGACAAATCTGATGGTGATTGGGCTGTTTTTTTGTTTTCCACATTTCCTCTCCTTTTAGGATGAAAAGAGTTAGATGAATAATATTTCTTTCGTCAATCTCCCACACTAATGTGTGCTTGCTTATCGTTCCAAACTGAAGGAGCTTGCCTCGCTGCGTTGGGACTAACGTTTAACTTTTACTAATCGCAGCATTAAGCTTATATGAAAGGAAAACTCAGAATCTGATGTTGAAGAAGGCAACAATCTGATGTTAACGAGACTGACCCCTGTTTTGGGCAGGCCACAAGTTTTATCTCAAGCAGTGCAACAAAGAGGTTGGTCTTAAACAATAAAGCGATAACAGGGCGATGTCGATCAGAGGTGGTCACGGATCCGGAGTCGGTTGCGGCAGGATTCTGCGTTTCTTTCGGATCCGGGGCCATTATTTGTGAAAATCCGGACCCGGAGTCACTTTTTATTTTCGGCAGTAGCAAAAGTCTGCGTGGTATTTATAAATCTCATTGGATTGCTTAATTACAAAACGTTGCTGAATTTCGGTTGGATCGATGATATCCGGAGTTTGAACAGGAGTCGGATTCTCAAATTCGAGAAAATTTTAGAACCGGATTCAAAAATTTTTGGAACAGGAGTGCAATTGGAAAATGTGACTCCAGCCACCTGTGATGCTGATTCGCATACTTGGTGACGTCATAGAGCCGTTAAAGCCAATCACAATCATCACACGGTGACAGCAAAGATCCATCACGCAGTTTTACACCAAGAGGTCCTTGACTGATCGATTGCGTTTCGATACCAACCAGAAGAGCAATTATTATTGGTTAAAAAGCCTGAAACTTTGACCCTATTTTGACTAACACTTGCGTTTCCAACTCAAATAAGAAATATCAAATGTTATGAAACAAATCTTTAGGTAAATAAGCCATGTTTAGTAGCCTGCTATTCCAAAATGCATACTTCAACAATTTTCACGTTTATTCATTCTGAAACGTAGCGTTCTTTTGAAATTGCGCAAACTGGATAAATAACTCGTTCTCGTACCTGCTATTACAACGCACTGCCGCGATTTCAATGTACCACAAACTTGTCGCCACATCTTGCTATGCAATCACAGAGTTTTGCAAAATAATTCACCTTTGGGTTTTGAGGAAATCGCACAAGTATATTCAAACAATGTTCTACTAACTTAGCAGATTTTGGCTGTTTAACAAACTTGAGGCATGATAGCTAAAGACAAATCCGAGAAGGTCAGCAACTCAACACTGCATGCATAACGGTTGAGCATTTGCTTAACCAGAAAAAAGAGCCTAGATTACTTAATATTGAATCGTCCAGTATTGGGCCTCAGGTGATTTTTACGTCAAAATTGCAACAACAAATCCATACCTACCTATCCGATCACTTCAGTTTACTTACAATGAACGCTCTTGCATGACGGTGACCAATTGCAGATAGTTTGTAAGTACAAGCTTGATGTCACCTGTCTGGTTATATAACAATGCCAGCATTTACGTTAATAGGCTTTCATGTTTGCGATCTAAGAACTAACACCAATTTCTGTTATGTCCTAACTTTACATTTATCAATTTTTTAAGAATTCGTTTTTTTGTCTTATCTGAAAAGTTTCAGGTGCGTCCAAATCTTACCAAAATTATTAAAGAACGACTGTTAATGTTAAGTGAATACAGTTTTTAACTTATTAGGCCTGCACATTTCACTGCAACAGAAATGATTCCCTATTAGAGGCTTGCTGTACCTAATGTTAGGAGCAAACATATTTAAATTTTAGCTCCAAGAAAGCTTTCAGCAGTTTGAAAGGTAGCAACATAACACTGAAAATTCTCTAATCAAAACTCAATGCTTGCAGTCCGAAACAGCTACATGTATCTGATGATGTATGCAGACGTCACATCTATTAAAATACACATAAACTTGGAATTTTGTGAAAGTTTTGCTGGTATATAATTTAAAATTTTGCATCACAATGAATTGCTTTGCTCAACAGAACATTTATGAATATGGAATTTCACACAGCACTATGGACAATTATGCCATTTAAATCTCCAAAGACTAGTTATTTTGTTAAAAGTCAATGTGCTGATGCAAAGTTGAGAGAAAAAAACATCAGTTCAGGTTGAACCAGAGTTTTTGATTTATTACAAAGAATTGGTGTCTACAACAGGATTTGCATTACATGAAGTGATGTTCCTTGGAGCTCACTTGGATAAGTATTCAATGAGCGGTTCCAATTTAGGATTTTTGCTCCATGTTAAAAAAACACATGAGCATCACAAAAATGAAAAACTAGGGGTAGTAATCATACAAGCTTGAAATCTACTTAACACTTTTCAAATAATACACCACATCATGAACACATACCAACATACAGTTGAAACCTGAATCTGATACTTTTAAAGACAGATATATGAAATCATACCCCAACGACGATGCTAGCAGCCATAAAAATATGTTTATAGTGCGAAGTTGTAACCATGGTTTTCTCTACAGGAATTGTTTCACACAGTTTAATCCATCACTTCAAAAGCCTTAGCTTACAAACTCCTTTGAAAAGCAGAAAACAGTTTTAAAGACATACCTAGTTTTAATGTACATTCAAATTCACAAACAATCCAAAGTAAACATTTACAAAGGGAGATTTAGTCAATAAACATAAAGTGCGGATTTTAACTAAGAAACATTTCTGCTGGTATAGAATGACTGTTTAAGGCTTGGTATATTGCAAGAAAGGCAAATATGAAAAATTTTAATGCGTGATCACATCTGTATTTCGTTGTTTAATCAAAGTTCATGATATCAAAACCAAATTAACATGGGCAGTAATGCTGATCATCAACATCAAGATAATGAGCTATAACATTTCTAAACAATGACAAAAATAGAATTAAGTTTTGCCATCAGTGGTAGATCAACAAAATGCTTTTGCGAACAGCAATCAACACAATTTAAACCACTTAAAATGCTAATCAATGCAACATTTTTTAATATGTTTCACATTATCAACCTTTACTATCAAGCCACGTCTTTACCTCCAATTGGCTAAACACCTAATCAAACTAAGCTTAAGCGCAAGCCAAGCCTTTTTCACCACAAAACAAAAATCAATATGTACTGGATGTGTCAAAAAACTCTTAAGCTTCCACAGCAAGTATTCAAGCAACTAGTTACCATGTGTCTTACTCAACATGCACATCCATTATCAAATATTAGAGCTACTGTGAGCAAAACAGATGTGCACCAAAACAGAGACTTTCATGGGCAGATTGATTGCTCCGTAAATACCAAACAGTCAAGAAACAATTACATACATACATATATATTTTAAATTGCAGCAATGAACATCCACAAATTTCTACAAAACATAAAAATAATCATGTCTCATTTCAGCTTGTAGTTATAACAGCACTCTTTTCTTTAAAGAAAAACCATTCAGTTTGAAAAAGTACGCAATGAACATTGAAACACACACTGAGCATTCGGCAGTAAGTGCATACACAGCTGTATAGGAGGGTAGAAGTTTCATACCTAGAAAACTGCTAACTTAAAAGTCACAGAAATGGATAGATTATATGGCAGGTTTTATTCAACATCCATCTGCAAGTGGCAGTCATTAAATTTAAAAACATCTATATTCTAAAATCACAAAGATTTAACTACATTTTCACAACATGTTTATTTATTCATTCGAAGTTTCAGCAACTGAGGCGTCACAGAGACAGGATGTGCGCCAAAGTTCATAGTTTGTACTATTCAACCCCCAAAACAGGCTCTAATTGACGGTGGCAGAGCTGTGTTTTGAGCTTACGAAGCTCACCAAAATGAGAAATAAGAAAAAAGATTTAGGAGAAAAATAAACTGATTTTCTCTTCAACATGAACAATAACCTGATTGTTCTGTGGTGTCCAAACGAAGTTTTCTTCCACCACTTTGCTGTTCCCATAAACCAGGTGTCTGAATAATTTTTTCAACCAATTCTTCAAATGCATATTCCACACCATCCTTTGTCTTGGCGCTAGCTTCAATAAACAGCATACTTTGTTTTCTGGCAAATTTCAAACCTTCATCACGTGTCACAGCACGATCTTCTTTATCTATTTTGTTGCCAACAAGCATTTTTATAATGCCTGATTTAGTCGAATATGTATCGACTTCATTAAGCCAGTTGGACAAATGTGTAAATGAGTCTCTTCTGGTACAATCATACACAAAAATTACACCCTGAGCTCCACGATAATAACTTGGCGTCAAGGTACGGAACCTTTCTTGTCCAGCAGTGTCCCAGATGGCAAGCTTCACAGTATTTCCTTCAACAGTAAGAGACTTTACTTTAAAATCTACTCCAATTGTAGCAGATTGTTCTGGATCAAATTTATCATCAGTAAATCGTAGCAGCAGGCTTGATTTTCCAACTCCACTGTCCCCAATTATAAGTATTTTAAGTGTTGTCAATACATCATCAGACTCCATGACAAATGCAACACAGAATATGTGTAATTATACAAGTATCACTTTTTATTACCTAGAAACAAGCGTACCTTTTTGACAACAGACAGAAAGGTATCAGAAACAATAAAGCAAAATATTTTAAGAGTGGCAACCAACTTTTTTATATTTTGCTTGGTGCTGCTACTTTTGTCATGAAAACTACTGAGCAGAACTTTGCGTAAAATACACAGCAAGTCACTTCAAAGGATTTGTAACTGGTTTAAACCTGCTATAAGAGGGTGGACTTAGATTATCCTTCAACATAGCACAGTACAAACGAAAGATTACCCGCAAAGCTAGGGCTTAAGCCAGAAGATGAAGATGTCTGATATAATTCAAGTACATTAAAAATTAGTCACAGACTAGACTATAATCATTGTGAATTGATTTGAGCCATTTGCACCTTTTTGAATAAAAACAAAAAAACAAGGAACAAAAACAAGGAAATTTGAATAAATGTCACAAAACCACAGATAATAGCAATGCCAAACAAACTTCAAAAGTTCAAGTATTTTTCAACTGGTATTTTTGTTGGGTACTTGTCAAGCTAAAATCTAAATGTTGACATCAGTTTTATGGATTTTGGGTGCAAACTAGCCCTTTAATGAGCTTTTCTGAAGCTGATATATTGGCTGGGATTTTTCCAGCCGTAACTCGCTAGCCAAAAGAGCTAGAAAACTGTTCAAACCCTCTAAAAAAGCAGGAAGTATCCCAGCAACAGCATCAATTTGAAAAAATCCAGGCATTTTTAGGTTTGAACTTTATTGGGTATTGTCCTGAATGGAGGTTGAGGAATTTTCGGATGACGTCATCAGGGACTGAGAAAAAAATTCAAGAGCAATTTCCTTGTTTTTGTTTTAAAACTAAGCTAAAAATCTGCACCATTAGAGCCTTTGATTGCCCTTTGAGAGTTTGTGGTTGGTAGGTTATGGCCAAAAAACAACATATATTCAATCAATTTATCCCTTAACTCATTGATCGCCGGTGCCACGATATATTCGTGGCTGCTGTCAATGCTAGAACGCCGGTATGGTTTTCGTGCTAGCGCTCGAGTGGGCAAGGCGTTGATTTAAAAATGCTCTGGATGGAAAACCTTGCACGATAGAAATACAAATTCTTCACAAAAACGTTAGTCATATTTTGTAATTTATGTAAATCGAAATAAAAAAATTTTTCAACTTGGTTTGGAGAGAAAAAACACCTGAAAACAAGGGTGGATTGCCTGTCCTATTAATTTGAAAGTTTATTGCGCCTATTCCAATAATGGGAAAAATGTAAAAATCACAGAAACGGTTGCT
>Ga0210059_1006286_pt1 | contig 19086 bp, 13 predicted proteins | sample Ectturendosymbi2_FD_188042 | JGI IMG/M metagenome (GOLD analysis project Ga0210059, IMG submission 188042) | Ecteinascidia turbinata endosymbiont from Florida, USA - Sample 2 (SPAdes) (version 2) | ecosystem: Host-associated > Tunicates > Ascidians > Unclassified | place: Key West, Florida... | reverse complement strand
AGAGAAAAGGTTAAGAACCACTGATCCAGCTTCAGCAGACTGCAACCTCGTTCAAATTTAACTGCACCTAAATCCTTTGCGACTCCACGTAAAACTACGATTCGAACCTATCTCGAAAAAAATTGTCAAACTATCGATGGGTTCTGGACAAGGCCACGTTCCAGTTTTTATAGCTTAACTTGAAATTACTAAATTACGTAATCAATCACAGAAACGTGCTGTTTTATATTTTTTACATGAGGGGAAATTATGCTGGATTTGTGTGACCTGGCTGCTTTTTGACGTGGTTGCGAATGATTTTTGATCTCATCACCGAGAAAATTTTTTTTAAACAAAAATTCACATTCAATTGTATCTTGAATTATCACCACTGGTGACAGCCAATGGATTTCCTGCAGGCCAACACACCAGACAAAGTTTGGGATTTCTACAAAACGAATTCTGGCAGACCGTTTCCCCCGAAACACGTTGCAAAAGCTGTAGACGAAATTAACGAAATGTGTCGGATTTTGGAGCACGAAGGTGTCACTGTTCGCCGTCCCGACATTGTGGACTGGAGCAAGCCGTACAAAACTCCAGACTTTGAAAGTCACAACGGTAAAAAGATTTTACCATTGTTTATATACGGTTGTTTAATCCACAAGATGAGTGTGGCTGTTGTTGAGATAGTTCTACCGTGTGAAAACATTTAATCTTTTAACACGAAACTTCTGTGTTCTCCAATTCAAGAAGTTATTTGTGAATGTAAAGAATAAACGAACTAGATGTCAGCGAAATGTAGCGATAGCACTGTTTCCACGAATCACATCACAAAAACGTGTACAAATCCAAGCATGCAACAATGCAACTCAGTCCAACAGTCTAATTTCTCTAAGCAATGTTCAAAAGAGGGCTCTTTTTCAGAAGAATTTTAGTGAAACACCCATGATATCACCAAGCTTCTCATCAATGTTTCATAAAACTGTTTTTGTTTTCCACATATGTATGCAAACCAAACTAAGTTCCTATACGGTATGTTACAATTTTGGCAGATTAGGAAGTGCCGAAAGTTTATGTCAAATTGCTCTTCCAAATAACGTCGTTGTTCTTCGTTCAAATATGCTTTATCGTGAGTGACCGCCCTGTACCCATTACATGCTTATTGGCAGTAGTAGTCCAGTCATCTGTGATAATTGCAATAACATTTTGTCACTCCTGCTTGCTTATAGTAACTGTAACTATCATATTGAACAAAAGCTTCCACGTTGGTAATTAGCCACTACAACTCATTTTACCCAACAACCAAAATTTTTCAGTTCAAGTTTTTTTTTCACCAATATGTGAAAAATTCATCTTAATTATTTTTGTAGCCTGGTTTCGAAAAGCTTATTGTCCATTTCTCAAGATAGTTTGAGCAGATGGCTTTCAGTCAAGCAGACACCTTTTACTTAGAAACAAGATGTTTTATAAGTCTAATGTTAAGGAAGTGTGAATTTCTCCTCGACATTAGTATTTACCGTGTAACTCTGCTTTTTTAAACAAACAGAAAAAAGCGAAATTGAATGCATGACCTTTCTATTCAGGCTTGTATGCAGCAATGCCTCGCGACATCTTACTGGTTGTTGGTGAAGAAATCATTGAAGCACCAATGGCCTGGCGATCTCGGTTTTTCGAGTACAGGGCTTACCGATCTTTGATCAAGGAGTACTTCAAGGGAGGTGCAAAATGGACTGCAGCCCCCAAACCACAAATGTCTGATGAATTGTACGACGAGGTATATCGCTTACCAGGGGTTTTCAATCTGCGATATATGCACCCCCAGTGAAACATTTGCCAGTTTCAAGCGGAACGATAGTTTGGATTACTTGGGTTACTTTGTTAGCCTTATTGTACCGCTTAGTTTGGTATAACGTGTGTTTAGAGACTTTGTTTGCTTTAAATTAGTAAGCAAATAAAAATGTAGATGTAAAAGTAAAACTAAAACAACGAATCCACCTCATTTTTCTTTGATTTGTAGGGGTACACCGTAATCTACAATTGCCCAATGAGAACAGAAGAAGAAAATGTTTGGAAATTTTTGCACTAATCGTTATCATTTAAGATTTTTGGCAACGTTTCATCATTGAGAAGTGAGATAAAAAACAGCCCACGAAAGTCAGTAATCAACATCGTCTTTTATGCATTGATGCTCAAGCCTTCGTTTGCTCGTATGAACAGGTATACCCAATTCGAAACGTTGAAGACCGACACAAGCTAGCTCACAGAGGCCACTTCGTCACCACAGAATTCGAACCTTGTTTCGACGCGGCTGACTTCATGAGATGCGGACGAGACATTTTCGTGCAGAAAAGCCAGGTTCGGATCTTTGTTGGCATCATTCTGGGCTTATCTTGCTTATTTTCTTAACCAAGAACGACCTTTTCAAAAGACTGTCCGTGTATTGCACATAAGCAGCAATTCTCCTGATGGTAAACGACTTTCTTCCGTTTCAAAAAGTGTTTTTGTCTGTTAAGTGTTCCACTTCCTGAACTCCACGGCTAACAAAAAAAACCTACAAACTGTTTTTGTAACCTATAAATAGCAAAGCAACAATAGTATAACTGACAACTATGGGGAAAGATACTTTAAGTGTATCAAAAACAGTATTCATTTAACCCTCCACCAGACAAATGGAAACTCAAGTTTATTTTTGCGGTCGTGACCACAAATTTGCTTAATTGCAATTGAAGTTTACATTCAAATATCTTTGGGTTAAAAAATTGTTCTGTTGACACTTCCCTAATATAAAAGACACGATCTTTGAAAAATGAATAGGAAATCTGTGTACTACCCAATTCATTATTAAAACTGATTGGATTTGACATGAATGACTCGTTTTTGTATTCGCACTCGCATATTTAAAGTTTTAATGAAAAACAATTTTCAGGATGGAAAATGCCAACTCGTTTATGTCTGCAGGCGTCCATAGAAGAGGGTTTAGATTTGTGTGTTTATTATTTGTGTCTATCACCTTTCACAATAATACAAGATTGGTTATAATGTGGTTATTACATTTTTATTCAAACGAAACTTCAAAATGGTAAAAATCTTTGAAAAACAGTAAAATGTTTTGTTGTCGTGTAATATAAACAACAACGCATGAACCTGAAACTCAATGATTTAATTTGCTGTCGAATAATTCTGATTTTCCCGTAAAGGTCAATAGATCCTTTTATTTGGTCGAATAATTTTGAAGTAGTTGTTGTTTCTTCTTTCAATTCCTCAAACGTTGGGATTTCAACGGATTTTTTAATAAAACTTGGAGCTCGAAGTTAAAGATTGAAATTTTTGGAAAAAAATGCGTTTGACAAAAAATAAATGAACACCAAAATGCCTGGCGTTTATCTTGGAAGTGAGCACTGCGTAGCGTTCGTGGACAACAGTGACTTCTTGGACTGGTGGCTGTACTCCGCTCTGTTTCTGATGCGGATCGTACTAAAAACTTTCGTCACGCCTGAATCTGAAATCAGTCGATCTGATTGTTTTGCTGATTTTCCAGGTAACCAATGACTTTGGAATCGAGTGGATGCAACGACATCTTGGCCCCGGGTACAACATACATGTCCTGCAGTTCACAGATCCCAACCCGATGCACATCGACGCCACTTTCAACGCCATAGGGCCGGGACTGGTCATAGTCAATCCTGACCGACCTTGTCGTCAGGTGCCAATGCAAATACCTTCCGTAACGGCTTTGACGTTTTCAAAAACGAGTTTTTAAATGTTTTGTTCTCTTGATTGTTTCAATATCGCATAAGTGGTGTGCGGTGAGTTTATCACCTGCCACTATAACTGGTAGGCGGGTTCGATTCCCGGTCCGGTTATAACGGAAGAGCCGCAGCCTATCCAGCCTCGTGCTCCGCTTATATCCGTGGATGCAAAGGAAAGCTTCACGCGCGGTGTTGCTGTTGGCCTACCACCAAGGCAACCTTCACTGCGAAAGATAACCGAGCTGCCCATGGCGCCGAGTAAGCGGAGATAAGCGTCCGCAGACCCCTCGTGACACTCCAGGGGCAGTACAAGCGAGCACAACGCAATTGATACGGACTAAACTCAGTTAAATGGTTTAATGCAGTGGTTCCCAATCTGTTTAGGCATGCGGCACCTTACAGATAAGAAATGTGATATGCGGCACCCAGTGGGGAACCCACAGCAATTTGCTTTAGGTCTGATAACAGTTTGAACTTGTGTTTTTAATGATATATTAATATTTTAGCTCGCGGCCACCCTGGGCATTGTAAATGACGCCCTAAAATGCCGCGGCTCCCCGGTTGAGAGCAACTGGTTTAATGTTTCCGAGCTTTTCCGAAATCGAACGTAATGCACAAGAAAGTTTACGTCGGTGTTTTCTGTAATCCAGGTGCATTTTATTAACAAACCTCTTTAGATATTACCGGGCGACGAAAGGTCCATTTCTTACGGAAGGAGAAAATTCTGAATACATTTCGTACGTGCGACCAAAATTACGAAGTTTTTCGTGTATAAGCCAAATTTGCAAATATTTGTCCTCGATTTTCACCAAATCTTACCCCATCTTTTACTATTTTTCAGTTTCAAGTTGGCAATTTTCATATATTTAGGGGTCATTTCCATGAAATAGCCCTTATGCTTCTCCCTGTTAAAGTGTTGTTGCTATTATAATGCACTTTCAAGTGAGGCTGAAATGTTTTTTTCAGACTGATATGTTTCGGAAAGCCGGCTGGAAGCTTATTGAAGCGCCAGAACCTGCTCCTCTACCTGACGGTATTCAATGCGTGTTTTTAGATTTGCGGTAGTGAAATTTTAGTCGGTGAAAGAAAATACTTCCGATTGTAAACAAAAAAGCAAATGGTTCACTTGTTTTTATCAGCTGATCGTAAATAGATTTTGTTTTTTTCACACTGTCAACAAGTTTTTGCGATGCTGTTTATCCCTTGACCACGAACTGTTGATAGAGGGCATAGAATATATTACACCAGACGCTATAACCGCCACACTTTTCGGGAGTGCAATTTGCTTTGTAAAATTTACCTTGTTGTTGTTCAAAAGTTGGGTCGTTTCACGCCAATGCGGTAATTAGATCACCTTTGTGATAGGAGATCAAACTTCAGATTCATTTTTCATTTTTTTCTTTTCGTGCTTATTTTTGTAAGACACCGTAGCTGCTCGCACTGGGGAAGAATGCAGTCCCTGATCTACGTATGCTTATGGTGACGTAGTATTGACAGTGTCTGCAGAGAATGCTGGACTATCTCGAACATTCTGTAGCAAGCTGGCAGACTTTCAAAAACTGGTTTCGGCAACAACTTGTATGTTTTGTTTACTATTCTCTATTTCTATATCATGTTTAATTTTTAAATTTTCTCCAATTTTTCAAATTGTGCTTTACTTAAAAGTCGTTAAACGTCTGCATCGACTTCACGCTGTTTACAGCAAAAATTTTTTGAAGTTGTGTGCTGCTGGTAATGCTACTTACAAATTTTTACAGGCAAACCTGTTTTATTAGGCAGTGGTAGCAACAGCGCACCATGTCTAACTATTCACCATATCATGAAATCATGAAATAGTTATTCATTCTGTTAAAACTTATCCAGTGTTTTGACGCTTAGAAGTTGTACTTACCTTTTCCTCAACAATTCTTACAAAAAGTTACCTTAAAGTTTGCGTTTTCTCGTCTAGAAGAGCTTTTGCTAACAAGTGTTCCAGCTTACATAGTTTTCGTGCAGTGTACGCGATAGTACATGAATTCATGGCTTAACCGAAAACGATATCCAAAATACATTTATGTCTTTTAAAAAAGTTCAACCTTTCACTTTGGCTGGATCATGTGAGCAAGCACTGCATTGCTAAATACAAACAAGACGTTTTGCATTGTCTTGCGTTGGATTTTCTATTTGGTTATGTTTATGTAAACAATGTTTAATGGCTCGGCATGTCATCTTGATCAAGGCATTTATTATCTAATCACTAAATGTGCCCATTTCGCTGAAAAACGAAGCTATTTTCAATCTAGAACGTGTTCCCAAAGGCAGAATGGCAGTGTGACCGTTTGTTGTTGTTGCTGCACATTTTTGTGAAAATGTAATGACTGCTTTCATTTCATGTTAGTTTCATATTCTGAGGCACTTCCAACCATTTTGACATGCTCTAGTTTGGACAAATTCATTTTCAAGTGCTGCTTAAATGATTTTTTACTTCCCCGCAAACATTGTTCGTTTTCAACCAAACCACAACCGCGGCTAACTAACCGGCTGTGTCATTAACATGTAAGTTCATATCAGAGTTTCACTCACCCTCGAGTTTGCTATTTTCGTATATTGACCAATTGGGGTAAGCAACGTCGACCGCGTCTGTTTTTCATCTGTTCTCATAGCTGTTGGTAACACCATTTTCAATAAGCGCACATACTTGTTTATTTGCTGACATTTGAAGTTGGTTGATGGCAATGGAAACCAAAAGATACCTCAAAAGTCATAAGAATCAGTTTGCTTTCAGTGCTTAAATGTACTATCCTCTGTAACTTTCACGCAAGACCAAGAGTGTTGGTATGCGTCAAAACTACGCCAAGTTTAACCACCTTCGACCAAAATGTGTCATCAAATCAAGTTATCAAATCAAGACTTGATAGCACAATTCGGTCGAAGGTGGTTATTACGATGATTCGTCCCAAAGCCATCAGCTTTTAATGATGTGAAATACACCTACGTCAATTTTCCAAACAAAAACTAAATAAATAAATAAAAGCAAAGTGCGCCGTTGTATTTAAAAAATCAAATATACTGTTGAAGTCGATAAAATTTCTGATTTAAACGTTAAACAAGACTGATTGCCTTGGAAGCTTTTCCGATAGATAGAAATTGGCGTAGTTTTGACGTTTCCCTTGTTGTGCCTACAGTAATTCAAAATACTAATTGAAGTGTGAAGTCAAATATGCAACAAATTTCAATTAAGAAAACGCAAGATTATGTTTTCTGTCATAATACTGCTATCCTTAAAAGTAAATCAGTTGTTATGATGACATGTCAAACTGCTGAAATCCACTTGTCACTTTCATGTGAAATCAAACTTGATTGCTTCTAGTGTATATAAGTACGTTCCCTAAAGCACAGGTCTTCCGTTCAAATGCATTGCAAAATTATCTGCCGAGAAAGACTAAATTTTTCCAACGATTTTTGTGCCTTTGCTTACAGAATAGTTGATTTCCTGCTGCAGGTCATCCTTTGTGGATGTCTTCCAAATGGCTGAGCATGAACGTGTTGATGCTGGATGAGAAGCGAGTACTCTGTGGAAAAAAAGACACGGCTACACGGAAGCTGTTTGAAAAGCTAGGTACACTCTGTTATGCATCGATCGATGACCATAATATTCGTATAATCTCTTTATTTACCGAATTACTCTAGGTCCAACCGAAAGGTGAGAGTTCAGTTATTTCGTTTACTTTTTTAATTCTTATTTTTAATACTTAGTTTAATTCTCAGCTATTTGCAGGCTTGTCCATGGGAATGGGATTCCTATGGGAATCCGATGGGAAACATCCCATGGGATGTGATGGGACAGCACACATTTGTATTTCCCATGAGACTCAGAAATAGAATGAGAGTGTCAGAATTTTACTGAATTGTCATAGTTAGACTATACGTCTGAATTCTAAAGTCAATAAATTTTGTCGTTTTTCATGTCTTTTTGTACATGTAGTCCTATTTAGTAGATACTAAACCTAAGCTTTCATAAATTTAATAATTTTAATTGAATTGTATTCCATATTAATATTATAATAATATAACGGGAATCCCACGGGATGGGACAGGCATAAATTGCTATGGGTTGGGATGGGAATGGGACAGATAAATATGTCCCATGGACAACCCTGGCTATTTGACTTGTCTTATTCACGTTTTTCTGGTTTCTATTTTGACTTTTGCTTTTACACTAATCAAAAAAGTATTTACTTTTGTTGGCGAGCCAAAAAAATTCTGACAAACCATCAGGCGTCTCCGCGGCAAAGATTTCATATTGCTAGATCCATTAAAGAACAAAATGGTGTCTTCTCAGCAGTGCGGAGGAGGATATCCTTGGCAGGTGTAGAGAGTATTTAAAAGATTTTTTGACACCAGTTACCAGTCACTATCACTCCATCGGACACACAGGAGGTACATTTGATAGCGGAAATACCATCGCTGCAGCCGAAGCCTTCCCAGCTGTCAAAACACTGAAGCCTAGGACGGGTCCAGGCTGCGATATTACTCCGACTTAATGCTCAAAGCCTTGAATTGAGAAGGATTTCTTTGGCTGAAAGCGGCCTGTTTTTCTGAAAGGGCACCGAAACATTCGCAAACTCGGTGATTATTCTCACAAGTGCCGGGGCATCTCTCTGCTTAGCTCATCTGGAATAGTGTATGTGAAGTGCCTTGAAAAAACATGCAGCGAAATAATTGATTTTAAAGCTGTAGGTTACCCAGTGCGGTTTTTGTCCTGGCCGTAGCACTGCAGACGAAATTTTCGCTCTCCAGCCAGTTTTCGAGAAATCTCTTGATTCGGGAGTATGCCCAAGACTTCTACACATGTTTTGACGACCTCGAAAGCATACGACCGGGTGCCTCGGGTCAAGCTTCGGATAGTGTTGCGAGAGTACGGTGATTGACGGCCGCCTGTTACTAGCCGTCAAGTCAGAGTGATGTGTTCGTGTCGGCGGTCTTAATTCTCAACCATTCACCGTGGATGTTGGACTCCGACAAGGGTGTGTGCTGTCACCGCTCCTCTTCACAGCCTATGTGAATTGAATAGACAGTCACAACCGAGTCGACGAGAGTGTCACTGTCAGAAGTTCCAGGACCAACCGTTTGCTTCTTGCGGACAATTTAGTAGTGCTTGCATCCTCTGAACAGGGTCTTCAACATCCACTTGAACGGTTTTCAGCTGCGTGCGACCAAGCCGGAATGAAAATCAGCACTATAAGCACTATAAAGACCGAAGCATTGTGTCTCTCCGGAAACCCAAGTCAATGCCTGATGCAACTGAGCGGCAATACACTGAAACAGGTGGAGAAGTTCAAGTTCCTCGGGGTGGTATTCACGCGTGACCGAAGACGCAATTGATTCACGGATTGGTAAAGCAAACGCAAGTCTGCGTGAGCTTTATATCGCTCTGTGGACAAAAAAACGGGAGCTTTCAAACAATGCAAAGCTGTCAGTTTTCAAATTGGTCTTTGTTCCGATCCTTACCTATGGTCATGAATTGTGGGCAATGACTGAAAGCATGCTATCCAAAGTACAAGCGTTAGAGATGTGAATTTTATGAGGAGTTCACGGCGTGAGCGTGACACATTATGGGGAAGTAGGCAGCTGTGAAATTCGTAGAGCCCGAGTGTCAACCCCTTTATCTCCGAATAGAGAAATCTCAGATACATTGGTTCGGCCACATGACCAGAACGTCCCAGGAAAAATCGGTGAGGCAGGTCCTGCTCAGTGGCGATTCTAAGGGGTTCCTGGGTGGGTCACAGCCCCCAGATTTTTGGTTGGCCCCTGTTTGACCTCCAGTTTTTTCTTAATTTCCCGTTTAAGTTGGTTTGGTTGACATACACAGTAGATACCTTTCGGACAGCAATGTTTTAGACGATAATTTGGAAACACTCTAGCAGCCTTCATTCAATATTTCCCAATTGCATGATAAGCTGTGTTGTTGTTTTTGACACTAGAGTTGTTTATGACGACACACACCGGTGGCAGCTCGGATCCTGCGTGAAATTTAGTCAGACCGCCGTCGTGGTATTGAAAAATTCATTTAGAAACTAAGAAACAGTCGCAGAAATGGAAGGTTGGTCTTTCGTACATTTTAGTGTAAGATGGAACTGGATAATAGACGGAACAGATTGTTGCTTGTCCCAGCAGCAAAATGTTTGTAACAGCATAAAGAACTGGTTTCAGTAAATTTATCCTGGTTGCAGTATTTCGTTCTGCTGCCTTGTGTATACGAATTCGAAACATCTTACGTAAGTGGTTCGTGACGACAGTTTTAACTCTACCCACACATGTCCTGCAACAGTGTAACCTCATAGGTAGAATTTTGTACGAATTTTCTATAATGATTCAAAAACAATTCTTTCGCGTATTTCAGCTCTTTGCCCCGGAGGCCAAACATTTCTGTCAGAAAAACGCTTGGAAGAATTCACAAATCATATTCATTTATAGAAAATGATTTAAAACATGAAATAACTTGAAGGAGTCGAAGCTACCTATATCGCTCGAATAAGTTTTTTTTCATTTATAGCTACTTAAAAAAAGCATGCGTTTGATTGTTGCGGGTAGCTGTAACTCTTCCCGTTAACAGCGCTTCAGGCGAGAGACGTTTTTCAAATATGAAATTGGTGAAAACATTTCCCAGAAATTCCATGACCAGTGAAAGATTGGTAACACTGTTCTTCTTTCAGTTGAAAGGTACGAGCTGAAAAATAGATTTAGATGATTTGGTTGATGAATTGGACAGTCGACATAATAATCAAAAGGATGAAGTTACATTGAGGTGCTGATGATATAAATTCTGACCAAGACTGTGCAGGGATCTGTGTGAGAATTATACTGATCGTTTGTTTATTTGTCTGAATCTTTTTAGGTTTAGATTTAGTGCGTGTTCCGCTTGTGACAAAACAGTCATAAACCAACGCAAAGTTTAAAAGTCAGTTTTTGTGGATCAGTCAGAGGAAATGCCAATGCAAATATTAAAATGAACAACACTGTTGGGAATATTCTGCAAATAAGTTTTACATCAGCTGTGACATCATGCTATCAAGTACACGACCTAAACGCCGATCCGATGCACACTATCTGTTGCGGTGCTGCGCTACTTTAGGCGCAACTGGTGCCGAGACCTTACTGCTGTTAACTGCATACAGCGTTGAATAGTCCTTACCCTATCCACGCTGCAGATGGGAATTACACTCGTAATAGTAGTAGCATAACATTGTTACGGTTACACCACAATCACAATGTCCACAAGCTACCATAAAAACGGATTAGTCAGTAGTCACCAAACCGCTGGCAAATGCTTTATTTTTTAAAATATTTGCTCTGTAGTAAGAAGATTTTGACGAAATTAGTTGACTATCAACAAAACTTGTCTCTGTGTCAAAATGTAAATTTTTCTTTCATGTGAATTGTATTCACTTTCGCAGAGCTATTTTCGTTCATGTGGGTCCGGCACAATTGTGTACGGAAAATAGTGTTTCGTTTTACATGTGCAGCGCTGTGGAAGTTGCATGGTTAGCACAGAATATTCGACATAGCAGTAACACGCGTGTGATTGCATCTACAGTGGCGTTTAGGTGTCGCTAGTGAATAATAACGCTAGTTCATATTTAACGATATAAACAAGCCTATGTTGAATTTCATAGAGTTAATCATAGCAACTTAATCTTCAAAACAACGAAAAATCACCATGCAAGATAAACGTTTATTGGCCCCTTTTTTCCTGTGTGTTTATGATGGGCCACTTTTTCCTTGGTCCCACAGTGGCTTCCCCACTTGTAATTCTAGAATCGCCACTGGTCCTGCTGGCTATAACTATGAGAAAAGGGCCCAGATGTCGTCTAATCACCAGGTGGTGTGATTACATCTCCGACATTGCTTGGTCGGTCCCGTCTTGGCTTGGAGTAGGAAGAACTAACAGACTGCTGAAAACCGTGTAGTATTTCGGGTCCTAGGGATTCTGTCCCCCACGCCCTCGCCAGAGGAAAAAGCGGATGTGAAAATGAATGGAACTTACCAACCACATGCTGTAAAAACAACGAACGCATGATTTGGCACCTTAGTTTAGAATTTTATTGAACTTGATCATTGGCACCATTTAGAAATTAGCACACCCTTTAAACGCACTAAATTACGATGCATGTATGTTTTTGACAGGCATTGAAACAATACCAGTTGACATCACCTTCGCCAACTCTTTGGGAGGTGGATTTCACTGCTGGACCACAGACGTGAGAAGAAAAGGAGTCTTAGAATCTTACTTCTGAAAATTTGATTAGCTGTATCCCAGCCTTAAGTTTGTTTTCAGTTTAGCATATTATAATTTTCTCACGATGAAATGGCAATCATAGAACGAACTTCATACGACATACGTTACCATGGCTTCGTTACATAGTGACCAAAGACAAGGTATCATATTGCATGAAGGAAGTTTTGGGCAAACCAATATTACGCAAATCGTCCGATGTGGTGCTCACGAATTAAAGCTTGTTTCTGGTTTGCTAGAAAGTAGCAATCGTTGAACAAGAAACCGAAAAGCCGTTAAAACAAGTTTTTTGAAAACACAAGTTGCTAATAGATTAGAGATTTAATCTCAAAACGTTTGGTCTAGAATCTAGATGCTGAAAATTGGGGTCCATCTCTGGTGCTGGAATTGCAGCTGACAAATAACCGTTATTCAGTTAGGCCGTGATCAGAGGGTGTTTGCCTGATTGGAAAGTATTCGCGATATTTTGCGGCAAACAACAAATTTAGTTTATCATTTGCAATCCATGTACAGATGCAGAGGGCCGTGGGAAATAGCTTTAATGTGGTTTAATCACATATGGTACATTCTGACAACATTTTGTTATTAGATAAGGCAGGCTCCTTACAATGTGTTTTCAAGCCTGTAACTGTGCATAAATTATTTCATGAATGTGTTGTGTGTCTTATGGTTTACACTAAAGCTCATTGCTCATCCGTTATTGCCTAGCCCTATATTCAACTGAGGCAAACTCTAAAAGTTTATTCGTACTGTGAACTAATAATCAGGTGTTTCTAGCACTCAAGGCTACATCTGAGTTGATGACGTTACGTATGTGACCAAACTATGTCGAATGTTGTCTTAGGTCTAAAAATGCTTTCGAATATTGTATGCGGATTCATTCTAAAATTAAATTTTCGTCGTTGTAACCTTGGGTTTACACAACGTAAAGTTGCTTAAACGCGATGTTATAAACTGTACGATTTGGCTAATGCTGCACATTGCACGATTGCAGTAAATCTTTGTTTGATGTACTTGATTCGAGCAGTACATGAAGTGTTGGTAACAATTGACAATTTTCATCACACCATTTCAGCTGGATTAAAACTTCTTGCCAGTTGCAATCCTTGGCTATCCTTTTGTACAAGTCTGATGCCAGCGTCGCCTTGTTTCTCCAAATCGTGTATTAGGTCCAGGCCATCATTTCGTGACTTGCTGTAGAACGCGTCATTTTAACAACGTTGGTTTCAGTGGGAATGCACAGTAAACAGACATAACAACAGAAATTGGCGGAGTGAATTCACTAGAAATGCATGTGGTATTCTAACAGGCTAAACCAGAATGCTGTAAAGCGCAAAAGGATTTTCGACAGGTTGTTGCTGTTTGTGGCACCTTTTCCGATTTTGGCGCTCAGAAGATAAAATATATATGGTATGTCATTTCATTATGGTTGAATTGTTTTTCAAGCTGACTAATAAAAAGAAGGGTGACATTTATATCGATCCGTGCTGCTGAGAGAATGTAGTACTAATTGGGCAACAATGCAATTTTCTGTGAGAATCATAAAAAACTTACCACTTGATTTATGTGTATAACTTAAACGGATTCATGGAAGCCAGTTTTTACGCAATATTATTTTCATACAAGTAGAGCAAATTAAAAATGTGGATAGTGGAATAGCTGGAATAAAAATACCTCGAAGAATGTTTGATTCTTTGCAAGCTTGGCCTTTTTAGCGGCTTGATTGAAAATCCTTTGTAGATAACTTTGGATGAGATTTGGATCAATGGTGTATCAATAGCGAATGAAAGCAAGCCAATGACATGCAAACAAGCCCGAGCGAACTCTAAATGTTGTGTTTTATGACAGTTTGCAGAATTTGATAGAAGGAAATATACCAGTGAAACATTCAAGTGGTACAATTTTTCAGAATCTCAAATCAAAGTTACTTTTAAGAGTGACATTCGGTGCATTAACTTTCGAACAGCTCAATTCGAAGAGTTGACATTAACAATTCTCAGCACCAGGCGAGGACACAGGGGGGGATACACACCCCACCGTACCTAAAAAGGTGTTGAAATGACATTTGATTTCATTGAAAATCATCGCCAAAATATTTTTGTACTGTACATTACTTAGTCGCTAAAGATGCTAAAAATTAACTTATGCTAACAATTCGTCAAAAAGGTTTCTTCGTTTCATTAGACGAGCTGGCCTTGTTTATGGAACCTGATATAAAATAGTCAGTGATCGCATGGGCGGTCGCAGGGGAGGGAAACGGGCATTTGCCACCCAGTGGCATAGCTAGAGGTTTGGGCCTGGCGGGACAAAACTTAGCTGAAGGGGGCCCATTGGCCACCGTATGGGGCCACTAGCCAACACTCAGAAAAGAGGCTAAGAAAAAATAGTGCACCCAGATGTCGTAGATGTTTTTTCTGGCTAAAAAACGCAACCAGCCCGAAAAACGCAAAAAATGACAAGATGTCTGGTCACGATTTTCGTGACTGTCCTCATGACTGGGCGCTGGCCGGATGTGTGGTTCGCTTCATGATCGGAAATGTGACTGGGCTTGAAGTTGCTGTGTATTTTCGAACTTTGGCTTGTTTTCCATGTCGCAGTATTTATTCCAGTTTTTAGCCTGCTGTACAGCGACGACTGTTCCAGGCCTAGCCTGCTGCACAGTAATTATTTGTTGCAGGCAGAAACGTGCCTGTAACACAACCTGAAACAAACAGTGCTAAATATCATAATATCAGCTAAAGGCGGCCCAGTTTTTACATTTAGATCGCCAGGGGGCGGGTCGCCCTCTCTTGACACGCCTGGAAATTGGGATTAAGAACCAAATATTTCTGGAAAAACCTGAAGTCGGCATCTTAATTCCGATTAATTGATTTGAATTTTACAACGACAGTTTTTTTGCCGGTATGAAACCCACACTGCACAAGAGTCAAGTTCACAGTTATAGTGTCATGCAGTGATGAGTGTGTAATTCAGTCATGTCCCCTCCTTTGTCTGCAGAGGTGGGTTGGGAAAGTCGCGAGCGGATTGTTCTACTGTTGGTCTTTATTGCGTAACAATAACATGGCAACAAATCTTCAAAATTTCACTTTATATTGCGGTAGCAGGCGTTTTGTTCCATGAGACTGTTGAACGTACACATCTTGGCATGTAGTGCAGCGAGATAGTGACACGCTGATAAAGGTAAGCCAAGCACATTTATATTTTGTGAAAAGAAACATTAGTGAGTCTATAGCAATGCTTCCACAAGTTTGAAAAATCCATTATTAGTGCGGGTGTGACCAATGTGCCTAAGTGTGAAATTACACTTATGCAGGCTTCTTTACATGCAGTACAAAATTACGTGGCTTGTTAGAATACGTCTAAGCAGGCTTGTGGGAATACGTCTTAATCGTTAAGGATTGGTTCTGACATCTGAGTGAATACTGAGTACAAAGTCATGTTGGCTGCGGGAAGTTTTCATAATTCATCTGGTCAATTTTACAAAACCTACGTGGTGTTTTAAGTCTAGTAAGTTTGTCCGTAGTCATTTCAACATACAGGTCTACTTAATTGTCCGGTTTGTGTAGCAAGGTGTTATTGATCGCTTTGGACGAGATCTCAGGCGTTTGCAGCTCTTTTTTCTAAGTGATGCTGACAAGCCCTGCAGCTGATCCCGCAATTAGGGGGAGAGCAATCGGGAAATTCCTCCCGAAATTTTCAAAAACATGTTCAGTTGAATATGTCAGTTGGGTGCGGCCTTGCTTGCTAAGTAAAGAGTAATAATTTTTGTTTGCTTGAAAACCATGGCAATGCAATGCTTTTTTCATTAAAGATCATGTATATTTATCATATAATTCACAAAGTTGGTAATTCATTGAAAACTCCACTTACTCATTCCTAAAATAATCATGCTCACTAAAATAAATATTTGCTCAGCTTAGAATTATCTTAGAGGGAACACTGATCGTCAGCAATTTGAAAATGCTAAACAACATGTTGACCTTGCACCCCTGGAAAAATTTCTGCGGACACCCATGAATGATCGTGCTTTCTCGCTTTTGGTTTTTCGTTACTTTTGTGCTTTCACGCATTACGAATTGTTTGTTTCTTTCCGTTCTCCTAATTTCGGTTTCAAAATCAACAGAATCAACCCGCTTCTTGTTATTATTTCATCAAAATTACCTGCAATAACAAATGTTATACACAAATTACTATGGCTGTTGCAGACTATTCCAAACGACAATTAAAAACTGCAAGGTTCCCCACAGGACCGTCGCCAGCGGGGGGCCAGTGGTGCCCGGTCCCCCCATTTGAAATCGGTGCCCCCCCATGTCACGTTTGGCCCACTGGTTGCTGCATACATCCAATACTGTATTTCAAAAATGTGGCCCCCCCTTCTGGGTTCTGACCCCTCCTGCTGCTAAATCCTGGCGACGGGCCTGGTTCCCCATTTGAACAGCACTGATATAAACCGCATACAAGTGACTACGCTCACTTGCTGCAACATACAAGTCAAACACCATTACCGCACTATTCAGGCTACTGCCACCGGTAACTGTGATGTAACAAACGTAACCTGCAATGAGAGTACGTATTATGTCGTCACATGAACTGTTTATCTCGAGCCCTCGATGTATCTGCGCTGGCGCCAGTGACCACGTAAAATCGTTGTTATGTGCCACACTGCTTGTTGGTTCCGTAGCGGTGCAGTGCAAAAGTTTGACCAGTTTTATCACTCAAGCTTCTAAACCAGGCTTAGACTTGTTTCCTCGTAAATGTACGTATGCGAAAGTGATTGATTTACGCAATATGGCCCTGTGAAGCATTGGGTTCATTGCAAATCGATATCGCATCCCCCCCCACCAAATTAGCCTGCGCCCGCTACTGCTCAGCACTGCACACAATGTGGTTGTTTAGTTGTTAACGCTGGAACAATCCAGCGTACTCGACTCCTCAGAAGTCTAGTGATCCAAGTCATTTGAAAATTTAAGGAGTAAGTAAAGTGTAAACCCGTGAGCATTGCGAGGCAAGTTTTATACGACATGTTTCATAAGTCTTTTTGTGAATGAATTGTCAGCTGACTTCATTTCCGAGCCGGACAAAATCACACGTCATAGCTGCTCATACTTCCCGATTTCCGTGGTATTTCTTGGATAGAGTTGGCAACCTATTTGATCATCAGTAAACTTGACTCGACTTGATTTAATCACCGAGTCATTGAATCATTGGCTGTTTCAAATAAGCAAACATAATCAACAATCAAAGAAGTCAACGACATCCTTTGCATTTCATCTTCCAATTTTCAAAAATTTGGAAATTTTATGGAGGGCGCAACGTTACTTTGATTGTTTAATAACATCAGCACTATTTGATGCTTTCAGATGACAGCCTTCCTAAAGTTGTAGCTACAAAATCCTCACAGGTATAGATGGTGGCGTGCAGAGGGGGCCGGGGGCGAACGGGGCGACGGTTCCGGGCATCCAAAGAGTGAATTTACAAAAATTTAAATGTTGTACCTAGATGATTTTTCCTATTGTAAGGCTATTAAGGCATGCTGCATGGATTTAAGTTTTTGAAACTTGTTTTGTTGTCAACACTATTTTTTATGTATTCAAATGCCAGTAATTCTCAGCTTCTTCAATACCAGGGACCTATACTGTAGGTGTGCGGCGCACACCCAATCAAACTGATAATGACGTGGCTTGTTCCAGATCGTGCGATCAATGGAAAATCACAAAAAGATTGAAAGATAATGAGGGTTGAGAAAACCCATTTTTTTAAAGAAAACGAACCCACCTGTTTCTTTGCTTTTTAATCCGTTTTTTTTGGATTTTTGAAAAGAAACAGGTTTTTGTTATTAAAAAAAACACAAACACCCCATTCTGTATTGTTTATACTGCATCATGCAATATCACCATTTTCAGAATTACACAATAATAACTTGTTATACCTATTATGGCATTCAAAATTGAGGTTAAAGAAATATACCCCGTCTCTGTTTTCGCAAAATGTTCTTGGTCAATTAACTCCAAAATGCAGCAATATTTGTAAAGCCACAACAGTGACCCACACCAAGCGAATGGATCGCAATTTATTGCGTAAGGAAACTAGTTTCGTGTGTTACACATCTTCAGTCCTTATTCAAATAGAATCCTTATTCAAATATATTCTATTTGAATAAGGACTGAAGATGTGTAACTCACGAAACTAGTTTCCTTACGCAATAAATTGCGATCGATTCGCTTGGTGCGGGTCACTGTCGTGGCTTTACAAATATTGCTGAATGATACGTACAAGCTGAATCATTGCAAGGAGATGGGAGCAAAACCAGGCAGGAGATTCCTCGTACAGCCGGCTGCAAAGCTAGAGTTTGTAATTGTAACTCCAAAATGGTAAGGCTTGGCAAGCATGCGCACAGCAAAGCCACTCGCATAAAAAGTCTGCTGTTTCACGTTATGTTTATGCACATGCCCTTCTAGTTCAGCTTCTATATAGTGCATTTTTTCAACATATCTTTTGGTATGGTCCAACATCAGAAACAGCTTGTATGCAGAGAAGTCAAAAAAATTTATTAAAATATGCCGATTTCACAGAGCTGAGGAAGACCAACAGTAAAATTTACTCAAATTGTTCGAATTATTCTTTTCTCTTTTTCAAGTCCTTAAAACTTCGTTGCTGTTCGTTTGTTTCATTAAAAAAAAATTACAGTTAACTGCACAGGTGTGCTACTTATTTTACTTTTTATTTCAGGGTATATTTTTAAAGGAAAAGAAAAGAGTGGGATTTTTGGTGGGTTTTATTGTTTTTTTAAGTGCGCATTTGAAAAAGCCGTTTTTTTGGTTAGGTCCAATTACATGAACCCTGAAGTTAATTATGGACTTTTAATTGATTTTCTGAGCCAAATTTCAAAACTGTCCTATTTCAACGTGATTGCTTGAGCTGATTTTATGATGAATCACTAGTTTCCCATTTCGTTTTTTGTGCTAATAGAGTCCCACACATGTGCTTGCAATATGTGCTTCGTTTCGAGCTTCGTCATTAATTGGCAATTCAGGTGGATTGTTCATAGCGGCTCACACAAGCCCGTAGCTGTTCTTCCCACTT